>ODAI011423818.1_pt1 | contig 33980 bp, 17 predicted proteins | sample 1539321 | NCBI WGS metagenome assembly ODAI01 (sample SAMN02144231, study PRJEB22623) | gut metagenome | biome: sheep rumen | host: Ovis aries | place: New Zealand
CCGAGTTTATCATACTCATATGTGGTTTCCTGTCCTCTTCCGTTTGTGTACTTGGATAATAAGTTATCTGAGTTATACTCGTAGCTGTACTCTGTTCCTACGCTTAGGGTTTCCTTTGTAAGCCTGTGCATATCATCATAGGTGTAGCTTATGCCGCCGCCTTCAGGATATGTTATGTCTGTTATGTAACCAAGCTTATCATGATTTTGTTTTGCACTTATACCTGCTGCATCCGTTACATCAGTGAGTATGTTATCCTCATCATATGTATATACATATGTCTTAGTCTCTCCCGATAAGGTTATTACATCTGCCTGTATGATGTTTCCGCAGACATCATACTTATATGTTATACCGCTTCCGTCCTTTGCCTTTTCTGATATAACTCTGTTCATACAATCGTATTCATACAAAGCTACAGGATTTCTTTCATAATCAAGTACTTTGATAAGGTTTCCGTCCAAATCGTATTCGTAATAGGTATTAACACCCATCTCATCCGTATATGATGAAACATTGCCCATCTCATCATAGGTATAGCTTACGCTTACGGTTTTATTTTCATTTGTAGCACCAAAGCTTATCCTTATCGGTCTTCCGTTTTTATCATAGGATATACTTGCTTCTGTTCCGTCAGGATATATAATCGAATCTGCACAACCTGATGCATCATATCCGTACATGGTTTTATTACCGTTTGGATCTTTTATGCTAAGAAGCTCATCCCAACAGTTATACTCATAGGTTGTGGTATATCCCAGTTCATCTGTTATACCCGAAAGATTCCCATAACTGTCATATGTATAACTTACGGTATTACCATCTTCATCGGTAAACGATGATATGCGGTTGTTTCCGTCATAGCCTATGGCGTATGTATTATTTCCGGATATGGTCATATCGCTAAGCTTTCCGTCTGAGGTATAGGAAAGTGTGCTGCTTTTTTCGTCACGTCCCGTTATGGCTGTCGCCTGACCCTTTATACTATACTCATAGCTTTCGCTTGTTCCGTCCGGATAGTTTATCCGTGTAAGATTTCCGGCAGGGTCATATTCGTAACTTATTTTTCTTTTATCTACTCCCGTAACCGATACAAGCTCTCCTCTTGCATTGTATTCGTATTCCTCCGTAGTATTATCAGGATATGTTGTTTTTATAAGATTTCCTGCCACGTTGTATTCATAGTATGTCGTAAATCCCCTTCCGTCTGTTATGCTTGCAGGATTACCGTATATATCGTACGTTACTTTTCTTGTACTTTGGTTTGGATAGGTTACTGCCGTTAATCGGTTCATAAGGTCATAATCATATAAGGTTTCAAAGCCCTCAGGGTCTGTGGTTTTTACCATATTACCCCTTTGGTCATAATCAATCCTCATGACACTTCCAAGCTCGTTGGTTAATGTATTAACAAGAAGACTTTCACCGTCGTAACCATATTTTATTTCTCCCTTACCTTCTCTTGTCACGGATATAAGCCTGTCTTTATCGTCATACCCATAGCTTTGAGATTTATCATCATTTTTTACGCAGGTTATATTATCATTTTCGTCATATATAATCTGTGTTGTATCCTGACCGTCATTTACAGAGTTTATACGGTCTTTATCATCATAAGTATAGCTGATGTTTCCACCTGAAGCGACTACGCCCGTATTACGATTTTCTTCATCGTATGTATATGAAACCGTATTTCCTGACTCATCGGTAACTAACGTCAGATTTCCTTTTTTATCATATGTATTACTTATGCTGCTTCCGTCAGGATTTGTGGTTTTTATAACTCTGCATGCTGCATCCGTTTCATAAGTCGTAACCGCACCAATGGCATCCGTAGCAGCTACAACCATTCCGCCGTTTTCCTTATCCATATAGGTCATGGTTATTTCGTTACCTTCATAATCAAGCTGTCTTATGACTCGTCCGTCTTCATCATATGTATTTTCTACAAAGGTCTGTCCTATACTGTTCCTTGATTTAATAATTCTTCCTTCATCATCATACTCGTAGTATATTTTCTCACCCATAGGATTTGTTATGGAAGTAAGACAGTTACCTGTATATGCAAAATACGTTTTTCTTCCGTTATCATCTGATACAGATATAAGCTTTCCGTCTATGTAATCAAGTATAAGTCTGTTTCCGCTTCCCTCTTCCGTAATTATCTTTTGATTATCGGTATGGGTTATGCTGACATTTCCACCATCGGAAATGTTCATACCGCTTAGTTTTCCGTCACTTCCATATGTAAATACATCACCTGAAGGCATGGTAAGTATGTATGTTCCGTCTGCTTTTCTTGTTATAACCGCATCCTCCATACCCGTAGTTATACATTTATAAACCAACTCCTTGTTTTCTTCAGCATCTACAGGAATAAGCTCTCCGTCCTCCATATGTCCGTATATATCGCCATTATAGGATTCCTCATTTATAAAGCTTACCTGACATGCCGGCGATGTGTATAAATGAAGCATACCGCAGTCATTACTTATATAGCTTTCGAAGTTATGTGTCCAGCCGCATCCCACTTCACCGGCATCATTTCCGAATCTTGAATTATATGATAAATCAAGCGACAACTCTGATACACCCGACAAAGAAAGTGCTTCATATTCATCGACATATGCACCTGTTGACATATCTACAGGGTCTCCGAAGATAGACTCTTTCGGCATAAAGCAGAAAATATTTTTACTTATATGTCCTGATATCGGTTTTACATATACGCTTACTCCGAGCTCCTCACCCTCCAAAACATCTACCATTTTCTCAACAAGCTCATAATAAGCCTCATCAGGATCCGCAGTTCCCGGGAAAGATGTAACATAGGTTCCGTAAATTACTTGTCCTGCTTCAAGCGTATTTATCTTAATTCTTTCTCCACCTTTAATTACAGGTGTATAGCTCAACTCACTTAATTCAGAATATGTACGTGAACCCGTATTAAAGGATTCATATTCCTTTTTTTCACCTGTTTCGGGATCAAGTATGAAGGATTCGTATTTTAATCCCGGCTCGATATAAGGACCGAACGATGTACTAAAGTTGTATAACGGTCTTCCGGAATCATTTTCAATCTTAAATTGTATATAATACAATTCTCCCGTATATGCTGTTTCTTCCGGCATAACTGTTATGGAAAGTCCACTGTATCCTTCGGAATTTATATATGTATCCGAATCAAAATGTGCATTTACCGGTGCTTCAAAAGGCATAAGTGTTCCCGTAAAATCAGCCGTCACCTTATATCTTCCCGGATTATCCGTCTTTACTATCCATGAAGTAAATTGTTTTTCCTGACCTTTTATATCTCCCATATACTGTGACTGCGACTGACCTTTATTAATAGCTGCAAGTGATAAGCCCTTCGGCATATTTAATGACGCATAAGCATCTTCAATGACATAACCCGCGTCTGCCATATTTAATACACCAAGTTCTACCATATACATATCCTTAAGCCAGCTTACCGAATGTGTAGTGTTAAGGTATGTTATAAGAGGCACCTCTATTATTCCATTTTCCGTCTTAACCTCAACAGGTTTAATATCAATACCATGGTCTTCACCTATTCCGTTACCGTTTCCTGTGCGATACTTTACACCGATTCCTCCGCTGCTTCCACCATAACTTCCGGATATGCCGCCTCCACCGACATATTCAAACTCTATAGGTATGGCTCTTTCCGCAAATCCTAAGGTAACATTAAACACAAAATTATGATAGTTTGCCGGATTTGAAAAGTCCACGCCTGCATCTACCATCTCCTGTATAGTCATCTGATGAGCCTTTATCTCACCTATTACCAGGTCACCTTTATTTATAATCAAACTATACTTTTCCGTTATATATTCGTTTATGGTTATATCCATATCCTTTGGCAAATATCCCTGCTTATAAGCAGCTACCTTGTATTCACCTACAGGCGCAGTTATATAAGCTGTTCCGTTTGCATCAGCTTTGTAACAGCCTGTATTTCCCTCTTCATCTTCTTCATTCAGATAAACAAATGCATACGGTATTACAAAACCGTTACTGTCCATAACCACAATTTCAACAGTACCTGTTCCGTCGGCTTCAACTACTTCTGTTTCGCAAACCGACGTCCCTGTATTTCCCGCAGCATCAGTTACGGTAAGCTTTATACTATATACACCCGGATTATCATATATATACTTCGGATAAGGTCCGGTAATCACATCACCGTTACCCATATCCCATTCATAGGAAACTATACCGATATTATCATATGATTCTCCTCCGTCCAGCCTTATTTCAAATCCGGCCCGTACTCTTGCCTGCTCAGGAATAACAGCAACAGGTGATATTACATCATTATCGTCGGCAAAGCATACTACAGGTTCGGAATCCCTGTAATTATCATAGCTGTCATATAGCCTTACCATGTATTCATAGTTGGTATACGGTTCTATATCTTCATCAAAATATTCCAATTCTTCAATTTGAGCTATTTTTTCATATGCATCATCACTGTTATGAACCTTCCTGTAAAGCTCCATATAGGCATATTCTTCTGCCGTGCTTATACTAAGCTTTATATTGTAGTTTCCCGTTTCTGCCGAAATATGAATATCCGGCGCATTTATGTCAAGCTTATAATCAACATATACGTAATCACCGTAATTTCCGGACTCATCAACTGCCCTTATTCTTATACTATATGTTTTTTCGGGAAGGTTATCAAGGCAAAGGCTTGATTCAACCATTCCTCCGCGTCCTGATAATGATTTGCTGTCATATTTAATCCATATATTATCTTCCGTAAGAAATTCAAAGTCCACATAATTAATAAGTGAATTATCAAGAGCTATAACATAAATCGTACTGTTTTTTCCTACCGTTTCTCCGCTTTCAGGCGAAACTCCCGTGATAACAGGCTTTATGGTATCCTTTGAAACATTTACTACCGCTGCATCCGATTCCTCGCTACAGTTTCCGGCTATATCACAAGCCACAATCTTATACATGTATGAATTACCCGGTTCAACATTTTCGTCATAATAGTTTCTGCTTCTTACATGGTCATTCACACATCTGAACACTCCGTCAGATATATCTGCTCTGTAAATTCTGTATGACTCAATATCCTTTTCCTTGGCCTCGTCCCAGTAAAGTTCTACATATCCGCTTCCCGATACTGCATTTAGATTTGATGTTTTTTCAGGTCTTGTATGATCTATTATGTATTTAACCGTTATCTCCTGTCCATCTTCTGTAGGCATGTTCTTATTTCCGCTCATGTCATATACTTCATATCTTACATACAGCTCTCCTTCCGGGAAATCACTTGTGTCCAGCTTATAAGCCATAACAGGTTCACTATATGCGTTATTTGCGCCTACCGCTTCAACAAATTCGTAGTTTTCACCATCAAACGAGTATGATATAATCACTCCTCCAACCATATAGTTATCTTTTGCAGTTACTTTTATATCTATACTGTCACCATAATAAGATGAAACAGGCTCAATGCTTTTTATAACAGGCGGTATATCGTCACGGGCTGTACATACCCATTCTATATCTGATTCTATTCCCCTGTTACCAAGCTTATCATAGCCGACAACCCTGAATCTGTAATATGTATTTGGAGCAAGATTGGTTATGTTGCAGCCGAGTATACCTTTTGATATGGTTATTCTTTCAAAGCTTCCGTTTCTAAACTGCTCTACGGCGTAATAATCCAAATCAGTTTCCGTAGCCTCATCCCATCTAAGCTGTACATAATTACAGCCTGTACTCGTTCCTGTAATGTTAATTTTTGATATACCGGTATTATCGGTTTCATATCTTCTTGTAAACTCCTCTGTACTCTCATTACCTGCCTTATCAATTGCCGTAATTTTTATAAAATAAATTCCATCTTCATAGTTTCCGGTATCAAGATTAAAAGTGGCTTCTCCGGTATTTTTTGTACTTTGCTCTACATCCGATTCTCCAAGATATGTCCAAAGCTCTTCATTCTCCTCACGAATTTCATACTTTACCGATTTAATTTCTTTATTGTCATTTACCACGGCTTTTATGGTTATTATTCCGTTTACTTTTCCGGCTTCAGGTGTAGCACTTTTAACAACAGGCGGTTTATTATCTTCACTTGCCCTTGCCTTTACAGAATCCGACCATTCGCTTTCATTTCCGTCCTCATCATATGCCATAACCCTGTACTCATAAAATGCACCCGTTTCTACATTCAAATCCTTAAATGCTGTTTCGAATTGAGCAGTACCGGTGTATATACATTCGTATTCATCACTATCTATGTCATTATCTAAATCATCTCGTCTGTATACTTTATATCCGGCAAAATCAGATGCTATAGATGCATTCCAGCTTATGCTTATGATTCCGTTATCTGAAAGTATTTCAGGCTTGTCAGGCTTTGGCGGTGCCACGTTATCTATATAATAGCTTTTTGTCTCACTTACACTGTTACCGTCTACATCAGTTATGGTATATCTTACCTTTGTTTCATTTTGAATTACCTTTGATGTATTCCAGTCCACGCAAACATAGTCTGTTTCAAGATTATAGCTTTGTACTTCATACGGTTTATCCGATACTGCTATCCATGTCTTGTTTTTTTCGTCATAGTACTCTATTCTTATATTATACGATTCGTTATAACCGTAGTTTTTAAAATACAAATAGAGTTTTTCACTTTTCTTATTAAATTTTTTATAGTTTTCCGGCTTTATATCTTTAATTACAGGTTTAACCGTATATAATGTCAATGGTTCAGAATATTCTGATTCATTTCCTGCATCATCATATGCTTTTATCTTATATTCATACTGAGAACCAACTTCAAGACCGGCATCTTCATATTCACAAGTGTCTGTAGATGCTATATACTCTCCGTTTCTGTATACTTTATATCCTGCCACATGGTAATTATCCTCTGACGGAGTAAATTTTATACTTAGTCTTGAGCCTGATAAGTAAATCAAACTCAGCTCCAATGGTGTTGACGGTTTCTCTGTGTCATCTTTTGTCCTAACGGTTATGCTTTTTGCCTCAAGCGATTTGTTCATGTTCTTATCATATACATATACATCATATGTATATTCTGTATTATAATTAAGACCTCTGTCTGTATATGTTGCTTTATCGGTTGCCGCTACCCTTACTCCATCCCTTATTATCTCATAACACATCACTTCTTCGTTGTCTTCCGGAACAAATTCAAGAGTTATGCTCGATACCGTTACTCCTGTTTTCTTTATAGTTTTAGGTGCTGCAGGCGGCTCAGCTTCTACTCCCTCATATATAATTTCAACTGCCATGTCATCTTCATCACGTGACATATCATACATATTTGATCTTTCTTTAAGAATAAGCTTATTAAATTTACTTACTCCATCGGAAGCAGAGAATTTTAGTGTATGAATATAATCTATATCACCGGTTATGCTCTTTTTGTTTATTATGGTTTTGTGCGTTCCCGAAGGCGTAAAATTATCATAATTGTTTTGAACGAAATCTCCTGAAATTTCTATAGTTCCGGCAGTAAGCAGATTTTCATGTGTTTTATATGAATTAAAATTCATACTTTTTCCGACATATACATAATCATTTTCACTGTTCATGACAAGCTCGCCCACGCTATTGATGTCAAGAGTTTTAATACAGTTAATTCTACCCTTATTTAGTTTAACTTTGCTGTTAATAGTTATATTGTCCGCATCTACCTCGTATCCGTTTAAATCCATATTCTCATTGATACAAAGTGTTCCGTTTACAAACAGATTCCTGTCAAGAATAACATCACCTGTAATGGTTATATTTCCGTTGTATGTATCATCTGCAAGCCTGCTAATATCAGATACACCTATACTTCCACCCGTAAATTTTGTTCCGTTAGCTTCAAAACGCTTTAATATATCTATTCTTCCATAAATTTTAACCGATGTACTGTTATCAAGGATAAGTGTACCGATTTTTAAATCATAATCAATCTCCTGTTTTTTATCTCCCGAAAGCTTAATAACAGTGTTATCAATACCTTTATATATAGCTCCGTGATCATAGGTTGTAAGAGCATTAAGATTACCTTTAAGTTCTATGGTTCCTCCGTCAAATCTATTTACATTACTACGATATGCAATAAACTGAATAAAAAGATCTCCTTCAACCAATACATAGTCTTCATCTCTTTCCATCAAGATATGACCTGTTGAATCGGTGTAGGTGTAATTTCCTTCTTCTCCGCTTCTTATTCTCTGCTCATAGTTTCCCTTTACATAAAGGCTTCCCTTATTTACGTCAATACAGCAGTTTCCCTGTATAAGGTCACCGTTTATCGTTAGCTTATGTCCGTTCAAATCAAGTGTTCCGTATCCAAGATATAAATCACCGTCTATAACGGTATCTTCTTCAAGCATATATCCTGTCACATACGGATAATTAAAGTTGCCGCTCTCATCATATACGGCATTTGCTTTTACATATGAATCACAGAACACTCCTTCTTCCGATGAATTATTGATTGTAAGAACATCCAATGTACTGCCAGTGGTATTTATATTTTGTTTTTTTGTTCCGTTTAATATAAGATTACAACCGTCAAGTGTGGATTTGGTTATATCTACATCGCCGTCACAATATATATTTATATTATTTCCCGTAACCCTGCTTTTATCGATACTAAGATTTCCATGTATCGTTAAGTCCTGCGACAGAGTTATATACTTATCTATATTTAGTGCCCCGTAAAATGTATTATTTTTAAATGAAAAACCTTCAGCTACATATATCGGACTTTCAAAGTATGGTCTGCTTACATCTAAGCATCCCGATATATAAAGCTTACATTTTGTCTCTATATTTTTTCCTTCCGGCTTGTCACATCTGACGTTATGAAGTGTAACGACCGACGTATCGGTATATCCGCATATACTCTGATTTTCATTTCCCATAAAGCAGAGTAACGCATTACCCGATGTATAGTTATTTCCTTTACCACTGTATTCTATATATAAATCTTTATATAAATTTATCGTTCCATCGGTAATTATATTTGTATCGGTTTCGTTATAAAGATATGTATTTCCGTAAACGGTTATCTCGTCCTCAGGATTATCCATTTGGATATATCCGGCACTTTTATCAAATCTTCCGCCGTTTAACTTTTTTGTGATATTTTGAAGTCTGAAATCTTCCTCAACTACAAGCTTTCCTCCATTAAGATACAGTTCTCCTGCCGGCTGATTATAGTTTCCATGTACGGTAAGTGTATGTCCGTTCAAGTCAAGTTTTCCATCAATAAGAGTAAGGTCACCATCAAATTCTTCATCATCCTGAAGCTTCCAGCCTATCTCACCTTCTATGCCTTTATAACGAAACTTGCAACCGTTTGTTATAATCTCGCCTTTGTCAAAAAATGCCGAAGCGATTACTCCTTCTTCACTTTTATTGTCTATTTCAAGAATATTTACATAAGGTTTATCATATATAACAAGTTCCTGAGCAGTATCTCCATTTAATAAAAGCTTATGATTTCCACTTGATTTGTAATAACTGCTTAAGGTGCATTTTCCTTTTACACTTATTACTCCATCCGTAAGTTCGCTGTTGTTATAATAGTTATTATAATAGCTGAATTTACCATCCACCTTCAATTTGTCATTTTTATGTTTCATAACAAGTCCAAGGCTGTAATCTTCGCTATAATTTCCTTTTACATTAATACAGGCATTATTTATTATAAGCTTTCCGATTTGATATTTAAGACTGACATTTCCAAGTATGGTAATATTATTTGAAATAGTTACCGGTTCAGCAATAAACATACTCGGGCTAAATTTATCATCAGCAAAAACCGTTCCTGCATAAACAGCAACCTCTCCAATCACAACACTGTCATGGTCATTGTAATTATTTTTTACTCCCAAAACGGCGCCATAAATACTCCGGGAAATATTTATTCCTTCCTCAGAGTTATTATTAATTTCCAGATTATTAACAATAAAATCACTTTCTAAATCAATTGTCTGCTTCTTTTCACCGTTTAAAATTACATTTCCGTTTCCCATATCCGGAAAAATTACATTTCTTGCTGTATCTATATCACCTTTTATTTCAAGCTGTCCGTTAGTCATGGTTTTACTATTATCAATATTAGTATCCCATACAAGATTATTAAGAATAATCTTATCGTCGCTGTTATTCATAATAACTGCCGCTTTACCGGTTATAAATTTTGTTCTGTCGGAATTTGCAATTATCTGTGTACGATATGTTCCTTCAATGTCAAGCTCACCATGATTTATATTAATTGTTCCGTCCTGTTGTATAAGGTCTCCTGTTACAGTAAGCTTGTGTCCGTTAAGGTTAAGCTCACCACCAATCATTAACAAATCACCGTCATAAACCTCATCCTTTTCAAGTGTCCAACCGCTTATTGCATCATCAAAATTATCATATGTTATGGATAATTCATTTGATATAATTTCTTCTGCATTTATGATATTATCTGCATGTATACCTTCCTCGCTGTAATTTTCAAGCACAAGCGTTCCTAAGTTAAAATAATAAGCATTACTTATCTTCTGTTTTTCATCTCCGCAAAGAACAAGCTTTTTTATATCTGTTTCTTTAGATGTACTTATATCTTTTTTTACTGTTAATTCACTATCATCAAGGCTGCTTCCATTTAAAGACACGTTTCCGTCAATCATTACTGTATTTTCAGTATTTGTATAATCAGAATAATATGTATTCAAAGAGTCCCCTTTTACATATATATTGCTTCCTCTTAGGCTTACCGTTCCACCGGATATGTTACCGTATATATTAACATCATCATATAATTCTAACGATTTTACCGTAACATCACCATATATATCCATACCATTATTTACAGTCATGGAATCTATTTCTACATCTCCGTAAACTGTCATAGGCGCAGTACAATTTAAGTTATATATGTACAAATCACCCGTATACCGGTTTTCCGGAAAAGTTACACTTGAATATATAACTAACCTGCCGTCAACTTTAGTATTATTTTGTCTTATACATCCGCATACATTCAAATCCTTTGATAATATTATGCCTTCATCAGAAGTATTTTGAAAATTAAGATTCTTAATATAGTAGTTGTATAATGAAAAACTTGTATAGTTCATATCTATATTTTGCTTTTCTTCTCCTGAAAAAGTGAGCGTGTGATTTCCTGACGCACAAAGATATTTTGCATTAAAATCACCCTTTACTTCCATTACTCCTTCCGTAAGAGTGACATTGCTGTTATTGTTTTTGTTATTTACATATGAGCCCTCAACCAACAAATAATCATTAGCATCATCCATTGTAAGAGTACCGCTTCCTGCTTCATAATTATATGTTGTTTCACCGTCTTCATTTGTTTCGTTTTTAACAAGCTTTGCGACAACATAGTCACCTTTTACTATAAGCGTTCCGTTATTTAAATCAACCTCTCCACCAGCCTGAATAAAATCGCCGTTAACAGTAAGTGTATATCCATTTAAGTCAAGCTTATCTATGGTAAGATAAAACATGCCATCTATCTGTGTATCTTCTTCAAGTTTAAAACCTCGTGCACCATCTAAATCATTGTACGTAACTATACAGTTGTTATCTATAAGTTGATTATACTTTAGCGCATAATCAATAAATATACCTTCCTCACTAAAGTTTTTTAATTCAAGTATATTAAAATTACTTTCGGTATTTATACTAATTGTCTGCTTTTCATTTCCTTCAAACACAAATTTATTATTATCACTCAGCCTTACAGTTGAGTCAGCTATAAAATCACCATATAAGGAAACCGTTCCTGACGAAGCGCTCATTCCATAAACATGTAAGTTTCCTTTAACAACAAGCCTGTCATTAATTTTATCCATCTTAACGGTTACTTTTCTGTCAATATCAACATCATTTTCACATGTTAATATTCCGTTATTAAACTCTAAAGTTCCTCCGTTTAATTCCGCATTTCCCATAACCGTAAGAACGTATCCGTTTAGATTTAGTACAGCTTTTTCATTAAGAATAAGGTTATTTATTACCATATCTTCATCAAGCGTAATATTTCCGTCAATCTCCATATCTTCATATAATGGTGTTGTAAGCGGCATTTCACTTTCTTTAAGCTCTAATGCAGCCGATCCGTCTTCCTCTGATTCAGTATTTTCAATATCACTATCTTCAATATCAGAATCAATATCTATATTCTCGATATTCTCCTTATTTATAAAATTTAGATTTCCTGCTAAAGCAATATGCATATCATTTGCTACAAAAACAAAAACCAACAATACCGCTATTATTCTTCTATATTTCTTTATGTACTTCATATTACTTTCCCTCCCCGGAATCTTTATCCTTCTTTTTATACAAAACAAATAATGTTATCCCTATACCCGATGCAATAGCTATTAAAACAAAAGCTATTAATATAATTTTCTTTATAATTCTTTTTAAATGACTGTTATTTCTATTGCTTTTTTTATTGTCCCGGCTATCGTTATTATCCTGATTTGTTTCTTCATCGTTTTGCTTATCAGACAAATCATTGTTATAATTATCCGAGGTGTTATTTATTTCATCCGATGGATTATCTTCTTCTTTATTGTCATGATTATTTATATTATTATCTGTCTTTCCGTTGGAAGCTGTGTCTGATTTTTGAGATGTACTATCGTTAGAAGCAGTATCAGAGTTACCACTTTGATTATTATCGGAATATGAATTGTTTTCTGAATTATTGTCCGAATCAGCATCTGTGTTATTATTTTGATCTTCTGTGTTAGTTATATCATTTTGATTATAATTTGCAGGATTTGTATTATCAGGATTATTTGTATCATTATTTTGAGAATCTACAGCCTGCTTGTACTCCGTGCCCGTTATATTTCCATTTTTATCATATGTGTAAATCACATAACTTCCGTCAGAATAAATAACTTTTATCAGCCTGCCTGACTCATCATATTCATATGTTTTTTCTTCCTGTGATTCTTTTGCAATTGTTCTGATGTTATTTATATTTAAACAACAAAAAAACATATAAACTAAAACCAAAACCATTAAAGCTTTGATAGTTATATGTTTTCCAATTATAGCATTATTTTCTTTTATCATCTGTTCCCCCTTATAAACTATATGTCATCTCATTGTTTCTTCTCCTGTCGTATCTTTTATATTTATAGTTTCTATAATTATACATTCTACAATTCTACAAGTCAATTGTTTATCATACTTTTTTTGCTAAGTATTAATTAAAACAATTTAATATATTAAAATGCAAAAAAAGAAGGGCGCCGTATGCCGGATGCATACGCACGCCCTTCAGGGAAAGAATTTTATTCTGATATGCCGTTAGTTTTGATAATGAATTTTGTGGAACCTGCGTCACCGTCATTTATTCCGGCGAAGGTCCGGTACTCTGTCGATGCTTCAAGAACCGCATCAAGCTTTCCTGCTATGTCCTTGATATCTCCGTTGTATGCTTCCACGATTTTCTTTATAGCAAGGTTGTAAAACTTATTCATACCATCGCTTAATTCATTTGCACCGTCGGATAATTGCTTTACGCCATCCTTAATCTGCTCACTTCCTGTTGCAAGCTTATTGCTTCCGTCCACAAGCTGTGAGGTTCCTGTTGCAAGCTGGTTAGAGCCTGTAGCAAGCTGACTTGAACCTGATGCTATCTGATTGGCTCCGTCCGAAAGCTTTCCGATGCCTGCCGTAAGTGAAGGTATTTTGTCATTTAATGTCTGAGTTCCTGCAGCAAGTGCCTGAGTTCCTGTTACAAGACTGTAACCGTTTTCTCCGGTTGCTTCTATCTGAGCTGCTATCTGCTTCTTTGTTCCTTCGGCTCCTGCGACCGCTGCTGCTCCTGCCGCCGTTCCTGCTGCCTGTGCTGCAGATGTCTGACATGCTGCCACAACACTCTTACCTGTTGCATCCGCGCCCTGAGTTGCTATACCGGATGTAATCTGTGTTGTTACATTTCCCGCAATTGTATTTATAGTAGAACTTACCTGGGCATTTACTGCAGCCTGAACATTTGGATCCTGAATATATGTTTCAAAAGGAACACCGCTTGCAGCTGCTTCACTTGTCGAATATGCACTGTAGGCAATTCCATAGAACAACGCTCCTTTAAGCTGTGCATCCTGACTCAATCCGCTTGCTACGGCAGCACTTGTATTTGAAACTGTGGTCTGATCTGTTAATGCACTCTTAAAATTGGTTACTGCAGAGTTATATATATAATTATAAGTATCCGAGCCTTCAGCAAACTGGGCATTTACAGCCTGAACAGCTGCTGCCGAGGCTTCATCCGAAACCTGTTTCTTTTGTTCATCCGACATAGGAGTATTAAGTCCTGTATCAAGTGCAGTTACACCCTGACTTATACCTGCTGCGCTCTGATTTATGGTTGTAACACCTGTAGCAAGTGAATCCGAGCTTGATACAAGCGTATCAACACCGTCTTTAAGCTGACCTGCTCCCGTTGCCAATTGACCTGCTCCCGTTGCTACCTGATTTGCTCCTGTTGCCACCTGATTTGCTCCTGTTGCAAGCTGCTTGGCACCGGTTGTAAAATCTCCCATCTTTGAAAGAAGAAGTTCTGCTCCGTCAGCAACCTTTGACGAGCCGTCTACCAATGCCTTTCCCGATTCATCCACCTTGTCAACAAGCATATCAACATTTGATAAATCAATATCTCCGTCAAGTGAGAATTCGGATGCGGATAATACTGCAGTCATCGTCATATCAAGTGAAAAATCCTTAACATCGGCACTTACCTCAAAATACTCCGGAAGACTTATATCATCGGATAAGTCACCGTTTTCAATTCCCAGGCAATCCGACATACCCGGAACGCCGTATCCTATAACGATTGTGCTGTCACCCTGAGGCATTGTCTTACCGTTTTCAACCTGAATATTTTCACAATTTTCATTAAGTACAAGTCCTGTTACCGCAACAAACGGAACCTTAACCTTTTCCTTCTTTCCGTTTATCTCTTTTTCAACAGCCGTGTTGTTTGTATAATCAAACCTGATCTTAACATTTCCGCTTACGCCTGCCATATCTTCAGGTTTGGTCTCCTTGCCGTCCAGGTAATAAGTAACCTTTACGCCTACAGGCAATTCCTTATCGGTAGTACCCTGATAATAAATGTCATTTCCGTTTGCCTGCCATGTAAGTTCTTCACCGTTTTGCGAAAATGCCTCATCACCCTTAATATTTTCTATATCTTTTAAGCTTGATTTATCGGTAAGCTCACTCTTTCCTTCCGGATTTTTGAGCCATTCGCTTACTATTACATTTTCTACGTTACCGCTTGAAGATGCAAAAGCATATACCGTTTCTTCCTTATTGACTTCCTTTTGTTCCACGCCGAATTTGCCTGAAAGCTCATCAGCTACGGTGTCTGGAGTCAATACCTCGGTTTCACCGTCCGTTTCTTCGTTCTCGGCAAGTACCGCTTCCTGCTCATAGTTATATGTTTCAACAGGTCTTAACGAGGCACCTGCAAAGCATGAGCCTGCAACAAGTGCTGCTGCGGTAACACCGCTTATAACACATTTTCTGTTTCTTCTGAAATAATCCTTAATATCCATATCTATCATTCCTTCCCTAAAAAACTATCCCTGTAACTGTTCCTTGTGTTCCTTTACCTGCTTCTTTTCCTTTCGCGTTTTAAAGCCGGCGCTTGTGTTAATGATTATTTTGTCAAATATCATAAACATTGAAGGAAGAACAAGTATAACAACAACCATACTGATAAGAGCACCTCTTGCCATAAGTGTACAAAGAGCACTTATCATATCTATATTTGAATACATACCAACACCGAAGGTTGCAGCAAAGAAGCTGAAACCGCTTACAAGTATTGATTGTACGGATGACTGCATACCCTCAATGATTGCAGCCTTTTTATCAAGTCCATGATTTCTTCCTCTCTTATACTTATTTGTCATAAGTATCGCATAGTCAACCGTCGCACCAAGCTGTATGGTTCCTATTACGATTGAAGCGATAAACGGAAGAACAGTTCCTGTATATGCAGGAATACCCATATTTATAAATATCGCAAACTCTATAACCGCAACCAGGATAACCGGAAGCGAAACAGATTGGAATACAAATACAATGATTATAAATATAACACCTATTGATACGGCACTTACTACCTTAAAGTCCTTAGCTGTTATCTCTATAAGATCCTTGGTACAAGGTGCCTCACCGATAAGCATTCCCTTACTGTCATACTTCTTAACTATGCCCTTTAATACATCGCATTGTTCGTTTACTTCATCCGATGCTATCTTATATTCGGAGGTTACAAGCAACAATTTGTAATCTTCACTTTCAAGATTCGATAAAAACTTTTCAGGAAGAAGTTCCTTTGGTATCATTCCTCCAAGCAGGCTGTCGAGCCCGATTACATTTTTAACGCCCTTTACAGCTTTTATCTCATTTGCCATATTGATAACATCCTTACTTGAAGTTTCCGCATCAAGAAGGATCATATGAGTCGCACCCATTTCAAAGCTGCTTTTCAACTTATCATCCGCTATACTGCTTTCAAGATTTCTCGGAAGAGTTCCGGCAAGATCGTAATAAACCTTTGTATGTGTATATCCGTAAATTGCAGGTATAAGTATCAAAACAAACAAAACTATGAATATATAGAAATGATTAACTACCCATGCGGATATTTTGCTTATATCAGGAAGCAATACCTTATGCTTGGTCTTTTTTATAGCCTTATCAAATATAAGTATCATCGAAGGAAGAACCGTTACACAGGCTATAACTCCAAAGATAACTCCCTTGGCCATTACAATTCCCATGTCAAGTCCGAGCGTGAAGCTCATAAAGCATAGTGCTATAAAGCCGGCAATTGTTGTAATTGAGCTACCTACTACCGAAGATATGGTATTGGATATGGCATGTGCCATTGCTCTGTTATTGTCCCCGTCATATCTTTCCTGATTTTCTTCGTAACTGTGCCATAAGAAAATCGAATAATCCATCGTAACACCCAACTGAAGTACCGCTGCAAGAGCCTGTGTTACATAAGATATCTCTCCCTTAAATACATTTGTACCCATGTTATAAATGATAGCCATACCTATACTTAAAAGGAAGAATATCGGCACCAAAAACGAATCCATCGAAATTCCCAAAACCAAAACCGCAAGTACAACGGCTATAAGAACATATATCGGAGTTTCCTTATCCGACAAATTCTTGGTATCGGTTATAACTGCCGACATACCCGAAAGGTAACATTGTTTTCCGACCACCTTTCTTAAATCGCCTATGGCATTCATCGTTTCATCGGATGAAATCGATGTAGGAAACAGAACGAACATTATAGTCGAATCTGTATCCTTGTTTAAAAAGATTTCCGTAATCTCATCAGGTAAAAGCTCTTTTGGTATAGATAAATCGACTAATGAGTCATACCATAAAACAGCTTTTACGTTTGGTACTTCTTCCATCTCCTTACGCATCTTTGAAATGTCTTTGTCAGACATACCTTCGACGACGCACACGGAAAATGCACCCGTTCCGAATTCATCAACTAAGATTTCCTGTCCCTTCATAGTTTCAATGTCCTTAGGAAGGTACGTAAGAATATCATAGTTTATTCTGGTCTTGAAATATCCAAGAGCCGCCGGGATAAGTAAAAGTATGCCGATAACAAGTATTGCTATCTTATGCTTTACTACCCACCTTCCAAAATTGATCATGTTACTCACTTCTTTCCCTATATTTTTTTGAGGTCATTTTTCAAACCTCTCTTCGTTACTTATAATATGAAAAGGATCGGATAAAATAAATATCCAATCCTTTTCATGTGTATATTCCTAATATACATTTTTTGCAATATGTATATCTTCATTATACATTTGTCAAATTTTATATAGGGTAGTAAATAAATATTTACCATTGAGAAATATAGTAAAACCGTACTTTTTTATCTATAATTATACTATATCATTAAATATATCTATAATAGAATGACTGCTTATATAATCAAAAATTTCGGAAAGCTCATCCGGGCTTACGGCAAAGTCTCTCTTAATCCAGTTTATCGCAACATAGCACATTGTACTTGCATAATACTCGGCAAGCATCTCTCTTGATAACCAGCTATATCTGAAATTGTGTACCGGATGCAGCTTTTCTATCGTCTCAAGCAAAACCGCCGAGGCAAGCTTAATCGATATGGTAAAAAAAGAATTTTGTCCCTCTATCAGAACGGCTCTTTTATAAAAATCTATATCATTTCCTATATTGGTTAAGAGCAGGGTGTATGCCGCCGGAAACATGTTATTGAACATAAGCGGTTTTATGGGTTCGAGCAGTTCTTCATTTATGATATATTCCAAAACCTCATATTTATCCGCAAAATGATTATAAAATGTAGGTCTTATAATTCCCGACTTTTCACATATTTCCTTGACCGTAATCTTCTCTATGGAATTTTTTATTAAAAGCTCCTTGAAGGTTTGCGCTATAATTTTGTCCGTATCCTTCTTTTCAATTTCCTGTTCTTTATTTTCTCTCATCCTACAATTCTTTCCCCATAATTAATCACATAAAGACTTTTCATATCAGACTTTTATTTTCCTGTCCATCTGCAGGAAGCTCCACATGGCAATACAAGTCCGTTCGAGCTTACGGGAAGTCCTATCTCATCGGATATAACCTTTCCTCCGAACTCCTTTACCACTGTATTTGAAACCATATACGTCAATACAGACGGTGCAAGTCCCGTCGTGTATGAATTAATAAGAAAGAATAAAGCATCATCACTCAAAAGCTTAGTTGTAAGCTCTATAAATGAATATATCTTATCCTCAAGCTTCCATATCTCCCCTTTAGGTCCTCTTCCGTACGAAGGAGGATCCATAATGATTCCGTCATACTTATTTCCGCGTCTTATCTCACGCTCAACAAATTTAACACAATCATCCACAAGCCATCTTATCGGAGCATCGGCAAGGCCCGATGACACAGCATTTTCCTTTGCCCAGGTAACCATTCCCTTTGATGCATCCACATGTGTAACCTTAGCTCCCGCCTTTGCAGCGGCAACGGTAGCTCCTCCCGTGTAAGCAAAAAGATTGAGTACCTTAATTTCTCTTTTAGGTGCCGCATCTTTTATAAGACCTCCGAACCAATCCCAGTTTACCGCCTGCTCAGGAAAAAGACCCGTATGCTTGAATGAAAACGGTTTAAGATTAAAGGTAAGCTCCTTATAATTAATGCTCCATTGCTTCGGAAGATTCATAAATTCCCATTCTCCTCCGCCGCTTTTGCTTCTATGGTAATGTCCGTTTAATTTTTTCCACGAAGGATTATTCTTAGGTGTATTCCAGATTACCTGAGGGTCCGGACGAAGAAGAATATATTCTCCCCATCTTTCAAGCTTTTCTCCCTCGGAGCAGTCAATCACCTCATAGTCCTTCCAATCACTTGCAATCCACATATTTTTTCCTTTTAATTATCCGACTTCCGAGAGATATTTAAGTATCTTTCGGAAGTCCTATACATAATTTATTATCTTAGATCAGTCAAGAATAGTTGTTAACTATCTGTCTTCGATAGGTATGTACTCTCTGTGTTCGCCAACGTACTTGTATGCCGGACGGATAATCTTTCCTTTATTTACAAGCTCTTCAAGACGGTGTGCAGACCATCCCGAAATACGTGCTATGGCAAACATAGGTGTAAATATTTCATTAGGTATACGAAGCATTGTATATACAAATCCACTGTAAAAGTCAACGTTTGCACATACTGCTTTCTGTGTATTTCTGTTTGCTGTTATAAGCTTCTTTGCAATTCTTTCGACCTTTTCATGAAGCTCATATTCTCTTTCCATTCCCTTTTCCTTTGAAAGCTTCTTTGCATATTCTTTAAGTATTACGGCTCTCGGATCAGACTCGCTGTATACTGCATGTCCCATACCATATATAAGTCCGGCACCGTCAAATGCTTTCTTATCGAGAATATTCTGAAGATATTCACTTAACTCATCTTCGTTATTCCAATCCATGACATTATTCTTTAAATCCTCAAACATCTGCTGAACCTTAAGATTGGCGCCACCGTGACGAGGTCCCTTGAGTGAACCGAGTGCTGCGGATATGGTCGAATATGTATCTGTACCTGATGAGGTAAGTACGTGAGTTGTAAATGTCGAGTTATTACCACCGCCATGCTCGGCATGTATTATAAGGCATACATCCAGAACTTTTGCTTCTAATTCTGTGTACTTTCCATCTGTTCTTATAAGTCTAAGCAGGTTTTCTGCAGTTGAAAGACCCTTTTTAGGTCTGTGAATAATCAAACTTTTTTCCATATGATAATGTCTGTAAGCCTGATAACCGTATGCTGCTATTATCGGAAATTGTGCAATAAGCTTAAGTGACTGCAAAAGTACATGCTTAATGCTTGTATCATTTGCCTTTTCATCATAAGCATAAAGTGACTGAACACATTTCTGAAGTATATTCATCATATCCTTACTAGGAGCTCTCATGATAACATCTCTGTTAAAAGCTTCAGGAAGCTGTCTTAATTCCTCAAGGATACTTACAAAAGTATCAAGTTCCTCTGAAGTAGGAAGCTGTCCGAAAAGTAAAAGGTAAGTTGCCTCTTCGAACCCGTAAAGGCTGTTATTTAATCCGGCAACAAGTTTTTTTACCTCATATCCCTGATAATAGAGTTCGCCCGGAATAGGAATTCTTTCTTCTCCCTTAAATCCGACTACATCCGATATTTCGGTAAGTCCTGTAAGTACTCCTCGTCCGTCAGCATCACGAAGTCCTCTTTTTACACTGTACTTTTTATAAAGATTGACATCTATAATATCCGATTCGTTACAAATGTCCACATATGCATCAAGTATGCTGTCAAATTTGTTTTCTTCCATGTGTCTTATCTCCCTTAAATCCTTTTAGGATTTTTTCCTATTTAAATTTCAACAATATATTTCTCATACGCATTTATGACCCGTGTTTCATTATACACAGATTCGCGCTTAAAGTCACGCCCATAATTTATATGAACATGTCCGTGAGCAAAAAGTTTCGGCTTTTGCTCATCTAATATATCAAGAAATACTTTGAAGCCCGTATGCGGAAGGTCACTGCTGTCATTTAAATGAAATGCCGGCGCATGCGTGACAAGTATATCTATACCGCCGTTTTTCTTTATCTTTCTCCTTAGCTTCCTGTACCTTTTTTTCATTTCCTGCTCGGTATATTGATATGTTCCTTCATTATAACACATACAACCGCCAAGTCCCATAATTCTTACTCCGTCATGAACATATATGTCATCATCTATGCATATGCAGCCATCCGGCGGAGTATCCTCATAGCAATAGTCATGATTGCCGTAAACATAAAGTATGGGAACCTTCGCAAAGGTTGCAAGAAATGATAAAAACTGTGGAGCCAGGTCACCGCAGGATATAATCAGATCTATTCCTTCTAATTTACTTTTTTCAAAAAAATCCCAATAGTATTTTGATTCTTCATCAGCCAGCAGTAATATCTTCATTACTTATCCTCTTTATCCCCTGTATCTTCTCCTGTTTCCTCATCCGAAGTCTTTTCTGTTTCTTCATCAGACGAATTAACATCCGTTACACTTGCTTTTTCCTCTAAGGAATTGACACCCTTTAGCTCAACAATTGACTTTGCACTATCCTTTAACTCATCAATTTCCGGAATATCTCCAACAACATTTTCCGCAAGCCAATTCATTTTCATTATTTCCTCAGGCATCATATGTTCATCATTTTCATTTCTGATGATGCCGTTTTGATCCTTAATGACCGTATCAAAAGGGAAAAATTCATTATTTTCCATCATGTTTTTAAACAGTTTTACAAGTCTTAAGGTTTCTGCCGGAATCTTATCGGAATATATAAGATCAACCACTCCTGCCGAGAGTCCCCACCAGTAGTTGACCGCCTTATTATCCTTCTTTTCTTCCTCCTTAAGTTTTCCCTGAAGAACCGTTTCTATAAGCTTCTCATAAAATACGCCCCATTGATATGTCGGCATAGCTATATTAAAGGTTCCGTTCTCATCTATATAGTAAAGCCCGAAACGTCTTCCAGCTTCATTCGGCTTAATCATAATCTGATCTGAAATATAATTTATATCCTGTCTTCTGAAGTTCTCTATTGCCGCCTCATGTGAAACACCTTTAAGCGATGTCCATTCAAGATAAATCTTCGCATTTGGATTTACCATCGAAACCCCAAGTGCAAATGCATTTATATCGGCAGTTGTGCTGAGTATCGGATAGTCGGCAAGATAGCCTATTTTATCATTTTTAGTTAAAGCACCGGCAATAATACCTGATAAGAATTTTACCTCATAAAGTCTTGCATAATATGTGCTTATAAGCTTGTGTGAAGTGTTAAGCGAGCAGTTTAGAATAACCACATCCGGATTATTTACCGCTACCTTAAGACTTGCATTTACCTGTCCCGGAGATGTGGTAAAAATAATCTTTACACCCATCATAATAAGGTCTTCCATAGCTGTAATAAGTTCTTCCTCGGTTCTGATGTTATGAACCTTAAGAGTTTTTATTCTGCCCTTACAATGATCTTCAAGATAAAGTCGTCCTAGTTCATGAGCATAAAGCCAATCGGACTCATCTGTATCCTTGCTGAAAAGGAACGCAACTTTTACCTGCTTTGAAGCAATGCTTCTGAAATAGCTTACTATACTTCTTCTTCCGATATCCGGAGGATCAAGCTTAAGGCTTACTTCACGCCCCGATGACTCATTTAAATATTCTTCCCAGAGCTTATCTATTTTTTCCTTTATAACATTTCCAGTCCACTCCTTGGCATTTTCATAACCGTAAACATCAAGGAAAAGCAAAAGTGCATCACCGAGAGTTATAGGGAGCTTATCCCCGCCTCTGGCCTTTAAAGCCACACAGAAGTTATGATTCAATGAACCGAAATCCTTTTTCTGATCATCTGTCCATGGCTCTTCCGGATTTTTGGATGTAAGCTCAAGGAGTCTTTTGAAAAAACCTTCCTGCGAAAACCATATATAATTTATATCCGTGAGCTTATAGAAATCCATAAACTCATAATAGATTCTTGTTTCCAAATCATCCGTAAGCTTAGGTATTTTACGCATTACAGTTGCCGAGACATTTACCGCACCAAAATACTTAAGCACTGACACACGCTTATTTCCCTCTATGACATAGAACTTATTAAGGTATTCATAAACCTTAATAGGCTCGCGGATTCCTTCCTCTATCTGGCTGTCACAAAGCGTAGACCACTTAACGCCGAATTCTGTTTTATAATCAAGAATCGGCATAAAATTATTTGCAAAGGCATAGGTTCGACCGGCATTACTTGTCCCTACCACATTTTCAAGCGGTATCTGCACAAGCCCGAGACTTACCTCGCCTACTATATCAACATCCTTTAATATCTCATCCAGCACAGGAAGGTAAGCATCTTCTCCCTTGGATACAGCCGTCTTAAATGCCTTAAGCCCTGCCTTCTGCGCTTTTTCATATTCAACATATGACATAAAAACTCCTTTCCCCGTAGGAAAACAAATTTACAAACTAAAAAAAATCCACTCATGTTCGTTATTATAGCATAAGTGGAATTTTTTCTAAAGTAACATATTATACAAAAATACACGCTAAAAATGAGTCTTTATATACACATAATAACAGCTTTCCGTCTGACCTGTTATATAAAACGCCATTTTACCATCCAAGATCCATAAGCCAGTTGTTAAGTGCTCTTTCCCTCTCTCTGTCTGACTTCTCCGAATCATTTATAAATTCACCCTCGATATTTCCATCGCTTATATAAAGCACTCTTGTACATTTAGCGGCAACCTTTGAATCATGGGTTACCATCATGATACTTGTGCCCTCCTTATTTATCTTAGTAAGCTCCTGCATAACCTCGTCTGATGAAGCTCTGTTTAAAGCTCCCGTAGGTTCATCGGCAAACAAAAGCGACGGCTTATTTATAAGACTTCGGCATATACATGCACGTTGAAGTTGTCCGCCCGAAACCTCATTTATATCATTATCCGCAGTCTCTATGATACCAAGCTTTCTCATAAGTGCCTCTCCATACTCCTTAACCTCCGTACGACTTCTTTCAAGTTTTTTACTTTGAAGTCCCGGAAGCAAAATATTATCAAGTATGGTAAGATTCTTCATCATAAACATTTGCTGAAATATAAATCCCATCTCATCAAGTCTGATATCCGATAGTTCATTCTTTTTCATTTTGGTAATATCCTTTTCATTAAAAAGCACTGTTCCGCTTGTTGCCTCATCCATACCTGACACACTGTATAAAAGTGTGGATTTTCCGGAGGCGGACGGTCCCATTATTGCAACCATCTCACCGGCTTCAACCTTAAAGCTGATATTTTTAAGCACGTTATTTTGTCTTTTATCCATAACATAGGTTTTACATAAATCTTTTACTTCCAATACAACCGACATATTCATTCTCCTTTTCTGCATTTATATACTCATACACTAATCCAATTAATTATTCAAAAAAATATTATATCTTTACTTTTTACACTATTCTATACTTGATGTATCTCTTGCTTTAATCTTTCCGCTGTATAACGATGTAAGCCATGCTATAAGAACTGTCAACGCAACAAGGAATACGGGATATTTTATCAGTCCGCTTATACTATGAGCCCACTTTATACTATCCGCTCCCATTCCCGAAAAAATAGCATCACCGGCAAAATCCGTTACCGGTACGGAAACCGCCATCGCTATCACCACCGATATAAGTGAGAGAATCAAAAATCTCATTATCTGCCATTTTTTTACGTCACTGTCTCTAAAGCCTATAGCCTTTAATATCGCTATCTGTTTTTTCTCTTTTGTTATAAAGCTTCTCTCCATCATTATTGTTACAAGTATGATGACTATAACGGTAATTGCCACAAGCATAAGCTCAGCGGCCTTCATTGCATCAAGTGCTCCTACGCAATCCACACAGAATTCCCTCTGGTTCATAACCGTATTTGTATTAAAAATATCCTTAATTTTTTCTTTTCTTTTCTCTATCTCATTTTCCGATGGATTGTCAGTAAAGGTTATAAGTATAGGTACATTTCCGCTGTAATGCGAAAGTGATACGGGTGCATCATCATATAATCTGATAACATTACCAAGATTGTTCAGGCTCTGATACATACCTGTCACAGTACATTTTTCCTTTTTATCACCATAATCTATCTCAACTGTATCGCCTATTTTAATCCCTGTGGACTTTGCTATCGTATTGGTTATGGCGATTTCGTTTTTATTCTGTGGTGCACTTCCTTTTGTCATAGGATAATCACCGCTTTTATTACCCATAATTTTAAGAAATGAAAAGTTATATTCTTTATCATTAAATGTTAAATTATACGTAAACAGAACATCACAGCTTACCTTTGCCGGCATACCTTCCTCATTGAGTTTTTCCTCAACCTTCATAAGATAAGCTTCATACATTTTATATCCATTTTCGAATTGGGAAAAATCACTCACATAATTTGCTTTCTTACCTTCAAGCCTTAAAGCCTCTTCACTGTCATCATATTGGGCAAATACTCCGTCAAGTTCCAAAGCATTTGCATCTTCATTGCTAAGATAAATATCAGCCCTCATACAAAATGTGTCTATAAAAGCAGTACTGTCAAGTGTGGCAGTAAAGTTTGATAATATAAGTAAAAACAACGAGCAGATTCCAAACGATATAACTATGTTTAAAAATCTTTTCGGACTGCTCACTATATCATTCCATGCAAGATAAACAAAGTTTTTGGAATGGCTTTTACTTATGCGACAACCTCTTTTTTTCTTAAATCTTTCACCTGTTTCTCCGTTTCTTATGGCATCAACAGGTGTCATTTTCTTAACCCTGCCGGTTGAAATATATGCAAGCCACATTATGATCAAAAATACAAGTAATGCACCGAGAATATTTATTACCTCTCCATATGTATTACCAAGCATCATATTTTCAGTAACGCTCTTCATAAGCATGTTTCCGAACGGAAAACTTATGATACAGCCTATAACCGTACCAACTGCCGCAAGTGCCATATATTTTGTAAGATAAAGTCTTCTTATTTTAAAGTTTCTTAAACCTATTGCCTTCATGACTCCGATTTCACGGAAATCATCCTGAATGGTAAATCCGATTGAGAACTTAAGTATTACAAAGGATACTATAATAAGGCATATACTCAGTATTACTACAATAAACGCTACCATTATTTCAATTATATATGTCATTACTATCGTACTTTTAGGGAATTCCGCATCCAAACCGTCTATTCTGGCAACTTGATTTTTAATACTCTTAACATCATCTGCTTCAATATATACAATTCTTGCTTCAGTGACTGTACTTGAGTTATGAAACTCATCATAATCCGCTTCATTCAAAAGAAATTTGTTATTACCTGAAACCCTTGATCCTAAAACCGCATCCTTTAAACCACTGTCGACTATAAAGGTTTTTTCTTCATCTCCAAGCTTTACGGTTATTTCATCACCTACATTTATTTTGTATTCATTTATAAATTTTACGGAAATGTAAATATGTCCCTTTTCGACATTTTTGATTTCCTTATTATCCGAATCAAAAAGCTTTGTATATAAAAGCTTTGGGGTGCAAAGACTAATACCTCCGCTCCATTCGATTTTCTTTTTGTTTTTATCAAGCACCTCGTCACTATAACTGAGCACTTCATCGTACCCGTAAGATTTAACAGACTCAATAGAGTCAAGAACCTCTTTCATATTTTCACCGTCAGATTCAATGCTTAGAAAATAATCATCCTTTTCGCCGACAGCCTGCCCGATATAGTAATCAAGACCGCTTATTACAGACACAAGATTACTTAATCCGCTGGACACAAAAACCGTAGCCAGTACAATAAAAAGAAACAGAATTACGTTCATTGTTTTGTTTCTTTTTAAATCCTTTTTTAAAATTTGAAAAAACATAGCTTCCACCTTTCCTTAACTGCTTACTGTTTACGGTTAAACTATAAATTTGAAATTATTAAATGAACATTAAATAAAAAAACAAATTTTAAAAATAATTATTTTTCGCAAATACAGTTATTAAAATACAAGTACCGACCTTATATCATAAATTTATAGGGTCGGTACGTTTAACCATCTGCCTGGTATAAAGATATTAAGCTTTTCTTACGACGAGAGTTACCTTAAAAATATAATCATCGGCACTAACAAAAACATCGCCGTCCATTTTTGTCATAAGCTGTTTTACTATGTAAAGGCCAAGTCCGTTTCCCTTAACATTTCCGGCATTACTTCCTCTGTAAAAAGAATCAAACAAATTTGGCAGCTCATTTTCATTTATTGAATTTCCGGTATTTTCTATGCTTATAAGCTTGCAATTTTCTTCCTCATCAAATGAAATAGTAATTTTCTTTCCATCTCCGTATTTGATAGCATTTTCCATAATATTTTGGATAGCCTCCGTCAGCCTGTCCCTGTCGCACGAAAGCATAACATTATCATATTCATTTACTTCAAATCCTGTATGAATCAAGCTTAGCTTATCCTTATAATAAACCTCTATATCTGTCATTATTTCGGAAAGATATGATTCTCCCATATTCACTTCGAAATCCATAAACTCTTCTCTGGATAAGGTATGTATATGATCTACATACCTTTTTACCTCATCCGCATTTTTCATTATTCCGCTAAATGCCTTTTTTCTTTCTTCTTCCGTTTCATAAATTCCTTCCGAAAGTGCCTTGGCATAAAGCTGTATGGACGATAAAGGAGTCTTTATATCATGCGAGAGTGAGAGCAACAGTGTCTTTTTCTCCTTCTGATATCTCAGATTTTTAGACTTACTGTCTTCAAGCTTTTCTCTGAGCATATCTATCCCCCATATGAATCTTCCGAAAAATCTGTTCTTATCCTCCTTGATGGGATTACTTAAATTTCCCTTTGCAAGTTCCACCGTAAGCGATGACATTTTATCAAACGGATGTAAAACCTTTCTGCTTATGAAAAGCAGCAAAAACACGGTTAAAACAAGCATAACAAACATTCCCGTATTCATAAGAAACAGTTCATTATAGTTTTCTGTTTTATATTCAATTCGCCAAAGCTTTCCTCCTGCTTCTTCCACCAAATACTGATTATTGCAAATATCATCAGCATCAAAAATCCTCACTCTTATCAGTGTATCAAACTTTGACAAATCAATCATTTCCGGGTTCCGTCTTGCGTCCTCATCACTCTCAAGAATCCTTAAAACTCTCTCTGCATCGACTCTGTAATAATCTTCTTTCTGTCTTTTATGCGAAATAAGAGCAAAGTTCATCACTGCAATTATGAGTATCTCTGCAATCACTATTAATAAAGAAATTTTTCTAAATCTACTCAAACCTGTATCCCACTCCCCATACCGTAATAATATGCTTAGGTTTTTTAGGGTTATCCTCTATTTTCTCACGCAGCCACTTGATATGAACCGTAAGTGTCTGTAACTCGGAGTCGCTGTCACTTCCCCATATGGTTCCGAAAAGATATTCCTTCTTTAAGGTAACTCCCTTATTTTCAATAAGTAGTTTCAAAAGGTCAAACTCCTTATATGTCACAAACACATCCCCGCCATCTACCTGCAAAGACTTGTTTACCGAATTAAGTGTAAGATTGCCTTCCTGAATTATATCCAAAGCATATTTTCGCTTAAATATTCCATTTATCTTTGCAAGCAAGATATCCATATCATACGGCTTTTCTATGTAATCATCGGCGCCCAGATTAAGACCCTTAAGCTTATCGTCCTTTTCGGTTTTTGCACTTGCAATAAGGATATGTGCATTTGAAGTTTTCCTAATCTTTGAGCACACGGCAAACCCGTCCATTTCAGGCAGCATTAAATCAAGAATAACCAGCTTTGCTCCATACATTTCAAAAAGCTCCATTGCTTTCTCGCCGCTGTCCACAACCGATACCACGTAATTGTTTTTTCTCAAAAATGCACTGAGTATATTTCCTATTTCTTTATTATCTTCAACTATAAGAATGTCAAGCATGATTTATCGGAATTCCTTTCTGATGTTATGTAAGTACGAATAAGTATATTTGTAATTAATAATATTACTTTTATTTAAAGCACTTACATCAACTAAAATTATAGACTGCTTTTCATTTTCTATAAAATCAGATTTTTTCAAAATGTCAATTTACAAATAGAAAACTTAACTATTAAATCGACATTGTCATTATAACATATGCCATTGTCAATTACTAGAAAAAGTATTATAATATATATAAATTCTTACACAAGATTATAGGAGGTAACAATATATGTCAGCACCACTAATCCCTGAAAGATTAAAAGAATGCCGCGAATCATGTGGAATAAATAAAACAGAAGCCGCAAAAAAAATCGGTCTTACCCAGTCAGGTTATGTAAGATATGAGAACGGAGAAAGAAAACCTACCATTCAGGTTATAGAAGCTATGGCTACAGCTTTAAATACATCGGTTGATTATTTAACGGGTGTAAACGATAACCCTGCATCCGACAGAATAGTCGTTGAAAAAAAAGGCAATCCTATCTTATTTAAAATAACGGAAAATTTTGATGACTTAAGTGCATCTCAACAGAAAAGATTGTTTGAATATTACAAGAAGATAACAAAGGAAAATGAATGATTTTCTATTGTTTAGTCATTGTCATTTTATTTTGTTATCTATTTTTTCTAATAATTTTTCATCAATTAACATTCTAACCGAATTTATTATGTCTTTATCCTCGTCAAACACTAATAGATTATTATACTTGGATTCACTCGCACTTTTTGAAAAGATATAATCTACTATTTCTCCTTCAGTGCTGTTTTCAATTGACTTATCTTTCACACGTAACGACATCGGAAGAAAGAAATTGCTTCTTTTTTTGCCAACAGCAGATTTATCTTCTACTAATCCAAGAGTAAATTCCAGATTAGTTACACTAAGTTTATATATTATCGACTTCGTATGCAAATCTTTAAGAACACATACCACATCCGTGGTTAATTCTGATAAACGTATCAGACACGGAAGTTTCTTCCTTGCATTTGCATATGGATATCTAAGCGAAAAATAAAACTGATGATTTGTCAGTTTTTCTTTCTTTGCTTTCCGATAAAAGTCCTTCTTATCTAATGTAGATTCCACTCCTGTAAGGTGCAAAAAATGATCCGTAGGAAAGGAAACTTCAAAAAATTCATGTCCATAAACATAAAGAAATGTCTTTCCTGCCAAATTGCTACTATAAACTTTTGCAGCGTTAATAATATATTGTCTTATCAAATTTTTCTTTTCTGTTTTTGTAGCCATTAATACTCCTATATTAAATGAGGAGTGTGAATTATCACACTCCTCAAGATTTCTGTTATAATAAGAGTTTTATGCTGGTTGTCAGCCGCGATATCCAGTTAAGATATCATTAACGACGTGAGAATCATTAAGTCCCCCACGTGGACTACAGCTTTAATCCTTGCTGCCAGGCCCAATGCCCTGTTAAGACATCTAAAGAGATGGAAAATTACCCTGCTCCACCTGCAGCCCAACTTTTTACGATGCTCTTTCATCGAAGTGTCTCCACTTACTTATATTATACTCATCTATTCAGATAATACAATAGTGAATTATAACAGTTTTTTGTATGACAATGTCATTATACCATATGTCATTGTCATACGCAATAATTTTTTAAGTTTTTATATAGATATAATTATTTTGACGCTATAACGAAAAAATATAGGTCATCTTATAATTTTCAGGTGCAATATTAGCGCAGGAATCGGAACAGATTTGCATATAAATTCCATCTCCGATATCCTTCCAGTTTGTCAAAGGATCACCTTGTGTTTCCGAATAATATTTAATACTGTTTTCAAGCAACCGATAATCCTCTTCGCTTTCTTCCATCGTATTTACATTTTTCAGAGTAAGGCCTTCGGATGTAAGCTCATACTCTGCACGTATTTTTAAATACTTCATCGAATTATCCGACATCTTATACGCAACATTATATTCTCTGGCAATTATTTTTTCTTTTGGGAACTCATAGGCTTCAACAATAACACTCTTTTGAGAAAATGATTCTTTTTCAAAATAATTTTCTTCCAGATAGCTGTTGATATCCTCTATGTTATTCCTGCTTTCTTCTATTATTTCTTTTCTTTCTTCCTTACCCGGTCCGACATATAAATATAGCTCCGCTTCCCTTGATTCCGATACACTTCCCGTCACCAAAACAATAACGTGTATATATCCCGAGCAGTCACCTGAATATATACTTTTTCCGTCCTCATTTACCTTTGCTGTCGGAATATTTGAATCTATCAAAAGCTTAACATCATACTTTCCTTTACATTCAATATCAACAAGCCTGTCATACCCAATTGTTGTACCGCTTTCCACCTCGCCTGGCCATTTAGTTGTAATTTTCGGTGTTCTCTTCATGTACCGATAAACACCATATCCCGGCACAGAAATCATTACAATCGATATAAACAAAATAATCAACCATATTTTTGCTTTTTTATTTTTTATTGCATTTATCATAACGGACACCTCCCCTTGTCTCGCTTCTATGTCGCTCTTTAATCTTCCAGTTTTGAGAAATCAACATTCTCAAGCACATTATATATTTCTTCTTCGTCAAGTCCGATAAATTGAATACTTCCTCTGTATTTTTTATAAGAAATCAATGTAGTGGTTACAGCTTCTTCCCCTTCACCGGTATCCTTAACACTATCCGCAAGCGTAAAGTTTATTCCTGAACCGGTAACATATTCTCTCTCATTGCTTGTGCTTCCGAGACTTATACCGTAGGCTGCATCCTCAGCAACATTTCCCTCAATATAATCCAAATTCAAATACACCTCACCGTCTCCGACATTAAAGATTGTTCCCATACTGTATTCCCTTGTCACTTCATCCAAATCGATTATCACATATTCCGAACTGCTTTCCTCTCCGGGAATTTCTTTGAATACGCTCTCAAACGGAGTATCTTCAATCATTGTCGTGTAGTCCTGATATGTGTAGTACACATTCTGATATGTTCCGGATACAACTTCCGTACGCTTGGATATCCATTTGTCATCCGGCCCCGGCTCTTCTTCGCCTATTACGTCAACATCTACATCATCCAATGGTTCAGCAAGATCCTCATCACTTAAATATTCCTCATTTCCTACCGACATACCGTGTTCTGTTACTCTTGCTTTTTCCATAATGGCATTAACAGCATAAGCTGTTCCCGAACCGAGTATTATAAAAACTAAAATTGCTGCTGCCGCACTCTGTGCCATGCGAATAAAAGCAGCACGTTTAGCATCTTTTTTCAACTTATGCATGCGTATATTTACTTTTTTATCATCTTCATTTTTTCTTTTATCATTCTGAAAATAATAAAGCAATTCTTCATCAAGCCTTTCATCCGGCTTGTAATCGGCTTCAAGTGATTTTTTTAATAATCTGTCTATATTATTATCCATTTAAATACATCTCCTTTAGCAGTTTTCTCGCCTTGTTAAGGCGGCTTTTTACGGTTCCCTTAGGAATGCTTAAGGCCTTCGATATTTCAGTTTCATTCATATTCTCCATATAAAACATCAATACCACATCCCTGTATTTATCCGGCAGTTTTCTGACAAGCTTTCTAATTTGCGCCGTTTCATCATCCCTTACAACCTTCTCATCTACAGGCATTTCGTCAGACGCAATCGTCAGAATGCCTTCATCAAATGCAACGTCCGTATCTACTATCCGTTTTCGCCACAGATACTTCCGTACATAATTGTTCTTTATATTAGCGGCAATAGTAATAAGATATGATTTTGGATTTTTTTCTTCGTCAATATCGCCCTTTTCAAATGCTGTAAGAAATGTCTGCTGATAAAGATCATCCGCATCTTCCTTCTTGTGTGTTGCATACAAACAAAATGAATAAACTGCCTTACCGTATTCTTTTATATATTTTTCCATAGTTTTTTTCTCTGCCATCCGGATGGAATTCCTCCATGATATCATTGAAGCTTTTGTGCCTTCACTTATATATTTTCACAATACAACAAATGGTTCATTTTTTAAATAAAAAATTGCGCCCTCGCCTGTCGGCTCGGTCTCGGGCTGCGCATAAAGCCGTGCAGCATCTCGCCTCTCGGCTCGATGTAGGGCTGCGCCCTATACTCATATACGTAGGCTAACAGCCGGCACCTCGCCTGACGGCTCGGTCTCGGGCTGCGCCCTATAATAGAACAAAAAAATCCGTCCATACATGCAAGCATGTGGACGGATTTTTTGTTCTATTGCACGGCTGTTAGCCTACTAGCACACTCCCTGGGCGATCATAGCTTCTACAACCTTCTTGAAGCCGGCGATGTTTGCACCTGCAACGTAGTTGCCTTCCATACCGTACTCCTTAGCAGCTTCATCGATGTTGTGGTAGATATTAACCATAATGTTCTTAAGCTTAGCATCAACCTCTTCGAAGCTCCATGAAAGTCTCTCTGAGTTCTGGCTCATCTCAAGAGCTGAAGTAGCAACACCACCTGCGTTTGCAGCCTTACCACCTACAAATGGTACATTGTTTGCCTGGAAGTACTCAGTAGCTTCGATAGTAGTAGGCATGTTAGCACCCTCTGCTACGTACTGAACGCCGTTGGCAACAAGCATCTTTGCATCCTCGATATCAAGCTCGTTCTGTGTAGCACAGGGAAGAGCGATATCTACCTTGTACTGCCATACGCCATGCTCGCCGTTCTGCTTTGCATGATACTCAGCTGAAGGCTTTGCAGCTGCATACTCGGTAAGACGTGCGCGCTTAACTTCCTTAACTTCCTTAAGAA
>ODAI013390207.1_pt1 | contig 33973 bp, 29 predicted proteins | sample 1539321 | NCBI WGS metagenome assembly ODAI01 (sample SAMN02144231, study PRJEB22623) | gut metagenome | biome: sheep rumen | host: Ovis aries | place: New Zealand
GAAGAGGTGGTAGTGCTCGGTACCGCTGAAAGCGTTGTCGTTCACAATGCTGAGTGAGTAAACGGGTTGCAGACTGCTGTAGCTGTAGCCCTTGTCCGCCTGCTTCACATAGGCTTTCGAGGCGTTGAACAGCACAGGCTGCTTGAACTCGTCGGCCCAGTACATCTGCATCTCCACAATAAACTGGCGGCCATGGTCGTCTTTGCACCGCACGTCGACTATGGAGTACTTTTTCAACGGGCTGTCGGGAACCAACTCCGGTGGCAGATATTGGATATCAACCACTTTCGCCCCTTCCTTGAACGGCAGCAGCGCATTCAGGAAACTGATAATAAGGTCGGGATGTTCTGCGAACACCGCCTTGAAAGTCAGGTCGTATTTCGGATCTAGATACTTGCCCATAAGCCAATTCGTTTTCACAAAGTTAACCATTATTTGAAACACTTCAAAAAATAAATAACTTCACACAATTTAAGAATATTAGTTATATAACATTTTGCGTTTAGTTATATTGTAACAGAAAAATACTTACCTTTACAACAAGTAGAAAATACACTCTCGCTGCCAAACACAGCAAAGGTCAAGCCGAAAGATGGCACTGGCAAGTCCGTCGGCGGCATTGTGACCCATAACTACCGCTACGACGACTGGAACCGCCTGACAGGCGCAGCCGGCACGTTCGGAACGGGAGGGTGCAGTGCGTCGTACACGCCCGCAATGGCCTACGACGAGGAGACATACATCATCCGCAAGAAACTGGACCTTGAGCAACACAATCCGCTTTTCTCAACGACTATGTGAACAACCAGTCGTTCTGTTGCGACGGCGGCGATTTCCAGCTGGCAGAAAGTTTGGGCGCCCAGTCCGCATCAGACACTGCGCCAACCCTTTACTTCTACCATCCCGACCACCTCGGCAGTACGGCCATGGTCACCAACGAAGACGGCCACATTACCCAAAATGTGGTGTATATCCCGTACGGCGAGGTGTTTGTGGAGGAACGCAATGGCAGTTGGGCTTCTCCATATCTTTTCAATGCCAAGGAACTGGATGAGGAGACAGGGCTGTATTATTATGGGGCACGCTACTTAAATCCTTCTATTGCTTTATGGTTAAGCACTGACCCGTTGCAAGGCAAGCATCCGGGTATGAGCCCGTATAACTATTGTGCGGGGAACCCAGTGAAGTTGGTGGACCCGGATGGAAGGGATTATGATGCCAATGATGAGGAGACTGTAAAACACAAGAGATTAATTGTAAAAGAATTAGTTATCACAGAAAGAATTCTTAAGCAAAATATATCTAATTTGAATAAAAAAGAAGAGCTAACAAAAGATGAAAAAAGAAGGCTTGAAGACTATAATGATAGATATAAAGATATAACAGATTGCATAACTAAGTTTAAGGAGATAGAAAAAGATAAAACACATACATTTAGAATAAGGACAACAAATAGCAGTATTGCAGACTTTAATCCAACTGCAGAAGACATACAAAATAAAATTTACACTTTAGTGTATCTAGATGGAGATATAGGGAATGCATTTCATGAGGCGGTGATACATGCATGGCAATTATACAAAGGACTAATTGATTTCACCATAGTTGATAATAGATATGTGATGTCTTTTAGTAAAGGTGTAGATATTTTTTCTATAGAAAAAAGAGCCTATCAAGCTCAATACTCGTACAAAGGTGTATTAGAGATGTATGAGAGCCCTTCTCCGGATTGTGAAGATTGTCACGTTGGGAGTAAAACAAAGCAAACAAATGAATTGTTCCAGTTTTCATCATATAAACAAATCACAAGAACTAAAATTAGAATGATGCGTAAAGGGGATACGGGGGATGTTCCTTTATATACTAAATAAAAAAATCAGAATGAAACAAATTGTTAGTTCCATACTATTATTTTTTATAGTTGGCTCTTGCTATGCCAGTGATGTACTTTGCTTTAAAGCTGTTGATGATAATGTTTCGATTAAACTCGGAAGGGTGAACACTCCTCCTATTGCGAAATTCAAATACAGTATAAACAATTCCGTATGGCTGCAATATAAAGTAGACTCTATAATTTCAATTGAAAAGGGCAATAAACTGTACTTGTGTGGTGATGATAACAAGACTCTTTCTGATGATTTGCTAGGGCATTATCAATTTTTTATGACAGGTGTTGTTGAGGCTTCTGGTAGTATTATGACACTTTTAGACACTTGTAAGATTGATGAAATTCCATCTGAATTCTGTTTTCAATCTTTGTTTTCAGACTGCAAAAGTTTGGTACAAGCCCCAACTTTGCCAGCAACTAAGCTTAAAGATTTTTGTTATTCGGGAATGTTTGAAGGTTGCAGTAAGTTGAAATATATACCAGATTTGCCATCGGATACACTGGCAGCTTTTTGTTACTCTAGCATGTTTAAGGATTGTGTCGCTTTAGAAAAAGTATCTTGTCTGCCAGCAACGTGTTTGGCTCAGGGATGCTATTATTCTATGTTCAGTGGGTGCAAAAACTTAGTTAGAGCACCTGTGTTGCCTGCAATGGTTCTAACAGTATCTTGTTATGAATATATGTTTGAAGATTGCATCCAACTTAAGCGTGCACCGCTTCTGCCAGCTAAGGTAATGTCTGATTTTTGTTACAGAAGTATGTTTGAAGGGTGTAGAGCTATGGTTTATGTTCCCAATTTACCTGCAGATTCTTTAGCAGACGAGTGTTATGCTTATATGTTCTCTGAATGCAGTAATTTAAGACATACTCCTAAATTGTCTGCTATTGCCTTGAAAAGAGGTTGTTATAGTGGTATGTTTTCTGAATGTTCTAAATTAAAAAGAGTTTCTGCACTGCCAGCCACGAAAATGGAAGAGTCTTGTTATAGTGGAATGTTTTGTTATTGTACAAAATTGAAGAAAGCACCAAAATTAGGTGCTATAGATTTAGAGGAAAGCTGTTACAGTCAGATGTTCAAGGGTTGCAGAAATTTAAAGTATATCAAAGTGAATTTCTCGGATTGGAATGAAAGAGTCGAATCAACCAGCTCATGGTTGAAAGAAGTTGGAAAATCAGGAAAGTTCTTGTGTCCTAGAAATATAAGTGTAAAAAAAGGAGAAGATTTCATTCCTGTTGGATGGAGTATTTCCTTCTTTTGAAAGTTTATCAGAGTTTTTCAATTTCATCTGCAGAAAGCCCTGTAACGGTGGAGATAATGTGTATATCAACACCGCATTCTTTCATTTTTCGGATGTTGTCAATTTTTTCTTCTAATTTACCCGCTTCTTTACCCTTCTCCAAGCCAATTGTCTCACCCTCTTTCAATCCCGTCTCTTTACCTTCTTTCAACTGAGCATACTATAGGGAGACTAACCAGTCGAAAAAATCTTGACGGCCATATCACCCAGAATGTGGCGTACATTCCGTACGGTGAGGTGTTTGTGGAGGAACGCAATGGCAGTTGGACTTCGCCCTACCTGTTTAACGCCAAGGAACTGGATGAGGAGACAGGGCTGTATTATTATGGGGCGAGGTATTTAAATCCTTCTATATCTTTGTGGTTAAGCACTGACCCGTTGCAAGGTAAGTATCCGGGCATGAGCCCGTATAACTATTGTGCGGGGAACCCTGTGAAGTTGGTAGACCCGGATGGGAGAAGTTCATTTATTTGGGATTCTTCGGAGGAAGGAGGTTGGATTATGTATGACTATGAGCATGATAAATTTTATAAGGAATTATCGGTTGGGAATATTAGTAAAGATGAATATACCCCGCCGCAAGGGTCTTTTTTATATAGCGTTAGGAATGACTATAGAAAGCTAGGAGAGACTACCACAGGTCAACAGATGATAGAGTACTTCTCTGATGCAAAAAATGAAGTTAGAATTATTCAAAGCCAAAACAGGTCTGGCTGTGTAAAGGAAGAACCTCATCACGTTTTATTTAATGAAAAAGGAGGTGATATAATTCCAACTACGTCTGGAACAGATGGTAGTAATTCTCCAACGTGGGTTATTTTAGGATACGAATTAGCCCATAAAATTGATTATGATAAAAGAGGTAAAAATGTATGCAATAAAGAATGGTTCACTTTTGGATGGGGAAGTATTTCTGAAAAAATCGTAGAATCCGAGAAATATGCAACTCATATAGAGAATAAGCTAAGAAGTGAAGCTGGTCTCCCGCTGAGAACTCATTATATAGCTGACGCAGAGTATTCTGCAATTCTTCAATCAGTAAATTATAAAGAGTCTACCTTTTATTTGAGAGTGTCACGTTTTAAATTTGATGTAGAAGGAATGTCTCCATGTAAAAGTCAGTCGTATTTTATGTATAAATAGAAGACCTATGCGAATTCGATTATTTATTATTTCTCTGTTGACATCATTGTGTTGTTATGCAGAAGAAAAAAAACTTTTATACACGTTGTCATTGGCCGACTCCTGTGGTGCTATATGCGCTGTAGATTTAGATTTCAGACAAAAAAGATATGAATGCGTGCATTTGATTTCTGATTCGTTCTATATAAACAATGACACTTTACTTGTTATTGAAAGCTATGATTATATTTTTCGAAATTATCATGTTAATATATTAACTAATTATTTCAACTATCGGTTTGAATATAAAAATGACACAATGAACGCAGAAAAATTTGAGTTGGTCCATTTTGATTTAAATCATAAAATGAATAAGTGGGATATTAACACGTGTATAAAAGATACATTTTTATATGACTATAATATGGCTGTTGATTGGTCAGAGAATGGAACATCAGTATCACTTGATGATCATACTATTTTAATATGTACTTTGATTGAAAGAAATAAAACTGATATTTTTTTAGATAGATTAGTTTTTTTTCGCAGTTGGATTGAACAGAGGTTGTTTGATTCTTATCAGAGGAAATGGTATCCGTATTTGTATTACAAAGAAAATTATTGATTGAACACATCCGCAGTACAACGGACATCAAGTCGTTAATAAGCGGACATTTTATAGATAATCCGGCTTCTGGACGGGTGATGGAAAAGTGCGGATTTGTCGCTACGGGAGAAACGGCTGAAGACGAAAGTATGTACCGTGGGGCCGGACGCCCTATACGTGTGCTCCGTTTGCACTTGTAGGCTTTTCGCCTTTCCGGCTTGTTAAGGATGGTGATGTTGGAGACAACCGATACGGAGAAGATCCGAAGGTCGTTTCCGACGATGAAATGCGCGGACTTTCTATCCGCAAGGATGAAATTGAGAAGATGGGCGGCGACTCTGTCATCTGAACGCTGCCGGACTTCTTTTGACGCAAAAAGGGCGACATCTGTTGTAAACGGATGCCGCCCTTCCTGTGTAGTGTAAAATATTACTTGTAGGTAATCTCTCTGACTTCCAAGCCGAGGGTTTCCTCGTCTTCCTCACCTTCTTCGCCTTCAGCGTCCTCGTTCAGGTCGCTGTCGTTAGAGGTTACCACCAGACGTTTGGTCCAGTTGCCGTGGTCGTCACGGTCGAGGATGGTGAACGTCTCCACTTCCTTGCTGTCTTCCGACTCTTCAACAGAAGAGACCAGTTCCTGCAGTTCGTTGTAGTGGTAGATTTTGGTGCCGTTCCAGTCTTCGGTTTGTGTGGTCGCACTCTTCACCATGTTCTGTTTGTTGTAAGTGTATTCTACCCTGGTCTTGTAGCCGTCGATGAGGCGTTCCACCTTGGTGATGCGTCCTTTCAGGTCGCGTGTGATTTTCTCGTCGGAGTATTTCTCCATGCGTGAAGCAATGCCGTGTTTGTCGAAAGTGTAAATTTTCACGCTCCAGTCTTCCACCGTAGGGTTGCCCAGTGTGTCGCAGTCGGTAGACTTCACAACGAGTTTGGCCACTTTGCCGCGCACATCAAGGAATCGCCCGTCGGCCGATTCAAATTTGTCCATTTGAAGGGAGTCGGTGGTAGTCTGTTTTACATTCTGTTCTGTCGCATTGTCGGCAGATTGGCCGCAGGCCGTAAGCAGAGAGGCGGCCATACAGGCAATAGCAATTCTTTTCATCGCATGTAGTTCCTTTGAAATCTGGTGCAAAGTTACATAAAAATAACATTACCGGTATATGTTTTTCTCCTCTTCTGTCGGCACAGAAAAAATGGGCTTTTTTGCGTGGCTCTTCATGCCGGTGTGGCCTCGCGCCAGTTGCAGCGCGTGCGTTTCTTTGAAAAAAGCGTCCTTGAAAACAGCCGTTTCACGGCTTTTTATGGCTCCGTTGCGCCAACTCGGAAAAGTAGACATGCGTTGCACTAATTAGTTTTTAGTAACTTTGCGCCCGAAACCGAAAAGCAAACTAAATTATATGATTTCAGTAGATAACTTGACCGTCGAGTTCTCGGGGTCAACCTTATTTGAGAATATATCGTTCCAGGTGAACGAGAAAGACCGTATAGCCCTTATGGGTAAGAATGGCGCTGGCAAGTCGACCCTGTTGAAGATTCTGGCCGGCGTGCAACAGCCTACCCGTGGTGTGGTTACCGCCCCAAAGGGGACGGTTGTGGCCTACCTGCCGCAGCACCTGATGACCGAAGACCACCGCACGGTGTTTGAAGAGGCATCGCAGGCTTTTGCCGAGCTTTTCGCTATGGAGAAGGAAATTGAACAGATGAATAACGAACTGGCTACCCGCACCGACTACGAAAGCGACAGCTATATGCAGCTGATTGAGAAGGTGTCTGCGTTGAGCGAACAGTTCTATTCTATTGAACAGACGAACTATGAGGAAGATGTGGAAAAAACGCTGCTGGGGCTCGGCTTTGAACGCGACGATTTCCAGAAACCGACCAGCCAGTTCAGCGGCGGATGGCGTATGCGCATCGAGTTGGCGAAAATCTTGCTCCGGAAACCGGACGTCATCCTGCTCGACGAGCCAACCAACCACCTCGACATTGAGTCTATTCAGTGGCTTGAAGACTTTTTAGTGGAGAGCGCAAAGGCGGTTATCGTTATTTCGCACGACCGCGCTTTTGTCGACCATATCACCACCCGTACTATTGAGGTGACAATGGGACGCATCTACGACTACAAGGTCAACTACTCGCACTACCTCGAACTCCGCAAGGAACGCCGCGAACAGCAGCAGAAACAGTACGAGGAACAACAGAAAATGATTCAGGAAACCAAAGACTTCATCGAGCGCTTTAAGGGCACTTACAGTAAAACCCTGCAAGTGCAGAGCCGTGTGAAGATGCTGGAGAAACTGGAACTGGTGGAGGTGGATGAAGAGGACACTTCGGCACTCCGACTCAAATTCCCGCCTTCGCCGCGCTCGGGCAACTACCCGGTTATTGCCGACGGGGTGGGGAAGAGCTATGGCGACCACCTGGTCTTCAAAAATGCGTCGTTCACCATTGAACGTGGCGACAAAGTGGCCTTCGTGGGTAAGAACGGCGAGGGTAAGTCGACCATGGTGAAGTGCATCATGAACGAGATTGAACACGACGGCAAACTGCAAATCGGACATAATGTGATGATTGGCTATTTCGCACAAAACCAGGCTTCTCTGCTCGACGGCGAACTTACGGTGTTCCAAACCATCGACGATGTGGCTAAGGGCGAAATCCGTAACAAGATTAAGGACTTGCTGGGCGCCTTTATGTTTGGCGGCGAGAACTCGGCCAAGAAGGTGAAGGTGTTGTCGGGTGGCGAGCGTACCCGCTTGGCAATGATCAAACTGTTGCTTGAGCCGGTTAACCTGCTCATCCTCGACGAGCCGACCAACCACCTCGACCTCAAGACCAAAGATATTCTAAAATCGGCCCTGAAAGATTTCGACGGCACCCTTATTGTGGTTTCGCACGACCGTGACTTCCTCGACGGACTGGTGACCAAGGTGTACGAGTTCGGAAACAAGAAGGTGACCGAACACCTTGAAGGTATTTACGACTTCTTGAAACGCAAGAAGATGGAGAACCTCAACGAACTTGAACGCAAGAAGTAATCGGCTGCGCTACCGCCCGTCCGGTAGCGCCTGCCGCTAATCCATCTCCTTTAAAACGCGCTTTAAGAGAAAACTGCAAAAATAGGGGATGGTGAAGATGTTGTTTTCAAAACCGATGTTCGCTTTGCCGAGCTTGATGCCGAATTTTATGTCGGGGTAGTGGTCACTTTCGATTAGCGTACGGAGCGATTTTGACCTCCCGTTGTTGGCTTTCACCTCTACGGGAACCAGCGCGGTTTTGGTTCTAACGAAGAAATCTTCCTCTAGTGTCGAATCGTCTTTTTTGTAGTAGAAGAGGTCGTAGCCCTGCTTTTTCAGCGCCTCGGCAACAATGTTCTCGTAGAGCCCACCCTTGTAGACTCCGAAGTTGTTGTTTGACCGCAGGTCTTCTTGTGCCTCGTCTTCCAGAGAGGCGATCAGCAAACCGGTGTCGCAGAAATAGAGTTTGAATTTGTTGTCGTCGTAATTGCCCTTTAAAGGCAGTTCGGGAAACGACAAACGGTAGCAGACGTTGACGATGCCGGCATCGTTGAGCCATTCTACGCATCCTCGGTAGTCTTTAAATCGGGCTCCAGTGGAGACTTTCGAAATCTGGAATTTTTTGTTCTCCTTGGCCAACTGGGTGGGGATATGGTCGAAAACGTTTAAAATGCGCGACTGGTCCATCCCGTCGGCATATTTTCTGACGTCTTCCCGGTAGTCTTTCGCCAGTTGCCGTTGCAGTTGGAGCGAATTCTCGAAAGTCTTTTTCTCAATGAAGGAAACTGTTATTTTCGGCATTCCGCCCAAAATACAGAAGTCTTTGAAGTAGTTGTTGTATAACTCCATTTCCAACTCGTTGAAAGGCTTTTTTGCTAATACGTGCGACAGCATTTCGTTAATTTGCTCGTCGGGGACGTTGTTGGCCCAGAGGAATTCCTCAAAGTCGAGCGAGTGCATTTCGTAGTCTTGTTTGTAGCCTACGCTGTTGCTTTCTATCTTGTTGTAGTTGATGCCCAGTAGCGAACCGCTACAGATGACGTCGAACCGCCCGTCTAGCTTAAAGAACTTCAAACTGGTTGCAATCTCGGGAAAATCTTGTAACTCGTCGAAAATAATGATGGTGTCACCGGCCACGAACTTGAATTGCGGATTTATTTTCGACAGGTTTTTTATAATACTTTCCGGTGTATAGCCGTCGGTGGTGATGGCTTTGTATTTATGGTCGGTTGCGAAGTTGATGTACACTATGTTGTGGTAGTTTGAATGCGCAAAATGCAGAATGGATTCGCTCTTCCCAATCTGTCGTGCTCCCTTGATGATAAGGGGCATTTTTTCGCTGCTATTTTTCCACTCTTTCAGAAAAATGTCTATTTTTCTCTTTAAGTACATAGTCGTTAGCTCTTTAGTAGTTGTTTTGTGCTGCGAAGTTACAAAAAAATGAGGGAATTATTGGCGGTTGGTTACAAAAAAATGAGGGAATTATTGACAGTTGGTTACAAAAAAATGAGGGAATTATTGGCGGTTAGTTACAAAAAGATGAGGGAATTGTGACATACAGAAACGGGCGCACCTGCTGGGGCTGCCCGTTTCTCTCTTATTGGGTTTGTCTTCTTGCACATCCCAAAACTTTTCTATAACTTTCCACCGATTATCGGTGAGATCTGTTAGATAATTATTTGCTTTTTTGTTTTGTTTGTTGATGTTGTGAAAATTATCTGCTTATTGAATTGATAATCAATATTTAAATGGAGAAGGTGACTTCTCGAATTAGTTTTGAATTGAATTTAAACAATCACTCAGTATTAACACATAGGATATGAAAAAAAAGTATGGCCTGTACATGTCAAGTGTAGCGTTGCTAATGGGCGTTTGCACAAACTTCGTGGGTTGCGAGCAAGATGAGCGCCCTTTCTACGATGATAACGAACTCCCCAAGAAGGACGCACAATCTTACACTGTTGGGAAAGAGTCGGCAGAGAAGGATGCGTTGATTGCGGCAGAGTCTTTCTTTGCTAACGAAGGCACACAGATTAAGCGCGAGGTGGCATCGGTGAACGCACTGATGGGTGGAGAAAACAGCCGGGATACCATTGCTTTTGTTTGCAATTTCAAGGGTGACGCCGGTTTTGCCATTATTGCTGCCGACAGACGTGTGGTCGACAAGGTGGTGGTGTGCGCTGACGAGGGACATTTCAGCGAGGACACGGATAACCCCGGATTCAGAGATTTGTTGGACCATATTAAGAACTACACCGAGCGTAAGATTGCCGCTGCTGTAGCACGGTCAACAAAGAGCTCCAAAGGTTTGAAAAATACCACGGCCGATGGCGACAGCCTTATCCCTATCTCCGCCAAACAGGTGGGGCCGCTGATTAAGACGGCTTGGAACCAGACTGCCCCTTACAATGCTTTTCTTGACACCTGCCCTTCTGGATATCCTTACTACACGGGTTGCACTATTACGGCCTTGGCACAGTTGATTGGCTATTATAACCAGCCAGGCATTGAAATGATGCCAGAAATGACGGCTAAAAAGCATGCCCAAGAACTTGATGACTTTCACAAGACGTGGGTCGGTATATTGTTCCGTGCGCTTTGGCGCGACCTACCGAAGCGTTTTAATGGATGTGCCGTTGGTGTGTTAGGGTACGACGCTCTTACCTATTTACAAGAATATGACTACCATACGCAGGGGGTATCATTCTATTCCAGTGGTTCCGTTCTAAATAGTATTTCGGAACAGCATCCTGTTATGGTTTCCAGTGCAACGGCCAGCGGCGGGCACACTTGGCTTATGGACGGCTACCGCATTGAACAATTCCGCTCTGCTTCTGACTCTGCAAATGTGGTGGAGGGCGACACCTATTTCCACATCAATTGGGGATGGGGTGGTGACTGCGATGGTTGGTTTGCCGCTGGCTGCTTCGATGTTGATGCTGCAATTGAGTACGACAACAAGTACCACGCCAATAGAAACCATAAATATATGTATGGCCTAGACTCTTTCTATGCATGGCCAAAACCTCAAGCCGAAAACCAGGAATTAGACACTGATGGTCTAGAGAAATAAATGTCTTTTAACAATAAGGAAGAAGGGCCAGTCACGTTTCGGCGTGGTTGGCCCTTCTTACTTTTTATGGGAATTGGAAAAAGGAGAAAGGATTCGTGTTAATGGGTCCGGTGCGCAAGTCTCTGCCAAAGAACCTTCCACCAAGGCTGTTGTTGGGTAGAAGCCGGCATTTTCGGAGTGTTTTTGTCGGAGAGCAAGAAGTCGATGACTTCGGGTGCTGGCCTTTTCAGTTTGATGATAGGGTCGATAAAGTAGAGTTCGCCGTTATCGCCTTTCAGCACGTTGTCGCTGGCCGAACCGATGTCGGTCACCGACACATAGTCGTTACCATAGTAGTAGCGCCCGTCGTCGACCAACCCTAGAGAGGCCAGGTGTTCCACAATCTCGTTGTCGTCGGGCTGTTTGTTGCACGAAGAGATGTAGGGTTGCGACAGCACGATTCGCAGGTTGCCCTCGTGTTCGGCAATACCCACAAATTTATAGCGGGTGTTTGGGAAGAGCAGGTTGTGCACAATGTGCTCGTAGATGGCGTCTTCGGCGTGCAGCTCTTTCAGCATCCATTTGGCGAAAGGGTCCTTCACTTTGAAAATGAGGTTGCTCTGGCTGTTGAAGTAGATTTCGCATTCGCCCGTCTTGACCCCCAGCTTGTCGCCGTATTGCGCAATAGTCTCGGGCTCCACAAAAAGGCCGTTGGCTTTGGCAATGGCAATCAGCCTTTCGGTCTCTTGGCGTTCTGCGGTGGTCTGCTCAAGAGTAGTCTGGCCATCCTCTCCATCTCCATACGGTTTATGTTGAATCCCCGTTTCAAACACTCGTATGTCGCATCGGTCAGCAGCTGCCATTTCGCGAAGGGTTGGCTTTTGATGAAGACCTCCACAGGAATGTTGCTGTGGTTCATTGTTATGTTGTCCAGATTTTTTTCCATTGTCCATGTTTCAAGTTGTTAATGTAGTACTTCCTTACAAATATAGTCTTTTCCGCCCGCTATAACTGCACACTTTCATGCTTTAAATGCGACTTTCGCATAAATGCTCGTTAAAGAGTTGTATATTTGCAGTATAATCTAGAACCTTTAAAAGAAGATGAAGCGGTTATTTACTATATTGTTTGTTCTGGTAGCGGTTTTCTCTGTCCGTGCGACGGTAACTTTTACCATGGAGCCCGAATGCGTATCTCGGAATAACGGAAGTGCGGTCACGTTCAACAATATCGTTATAAAAATGAAGAATGCGCAGCCGAATACCGAATACCGGTTAAACGGTTGTAGTGGCACTTTTAGTCTTACGCCCGATGTTGCGGGTGGTGTTAACTATACGGCCACGAATGTGAGAATTTATGTGAATGCAGATACGCAACATAATCCGTTCTGTACGTTTCGGGTAGAGAAGCGCCTTAACGGCCGCTGGGTAGATGCTGGTATCTCTTACGACGTTCCTTATTGCTGGGTGGACTGCCCTACTGATTTGAGTGAAAAGAACTTGTTTACCACATCAAACGCATGTACGATAAGTAAAGAACAGGATTTCTTGAACCAAAAAAATGCCAATTTGCCAACTGCGAATTTCCAACAGTCTTATAAATACGACTGGGGAGATGGTTTCCAGGGTTTTAGAACGATGGAAGACGACCAGGCATACGATGGAGTGAGAGTCCGGGTTTATACACCTGCTGGTCATCTGGTAAAGCAATGTACGCTACCTAGATATTGGGTGCGGTCTTGCCCAAGATTTACCCCTGTTGTGATAGAATTGGCTGCGAATAAATGTTACATAACTAACACTGAATTGAAGAGCATATTTAACAAGTCTCCTTATACGAATAGACAATATCCGTGTGGCGATGGCTTGTTAGATGGCGTAGCTATGGAATATGTGAATGTAAGTGGAAATTTCTATATTGGTACATATACCGAGAATTTGTTTAGAGCAAAGCCTGGCGCTTGGGGTATTTATTATAACACTTATCTGTGCCCCCAAACATTTACTGTTAAGGCAAAGTCTGTAACTTGCAGCATGAATAACCGGAATGATAAGACCGAACTGATTACTACTTGCTCGAAAGCGTATGAACTGTCGGCACCGACTGTGACTTGTAATCAAAAACGTTATTATTCCATTGATGGTGGCGACTATATAGAGGTGCCAAGCAATAATTTTCGGGAGTCTTTTTATGCCCGTGACACACCTTATGAAATTACATGGAAAGTTTCTGATGGTGTGACTACTGCGGTGTGTGCTACAAAGTCGGTGGTTAATGTGTCGTTAAAACAGATGTCTGCTACGTGTGGCGATTACGGCTATGTGGCGGCTTCCGGCCCATTCTTGCTGAAGTATCCTAGCGTGGCCGATGCCACGGAGGTGAATTTTGAGGTGACCTCGTTAAAGCATGACGGCAGTAACCTTACTTGGGAAGTCGGCACTGATGGCATTAGCGCCGAGTTGCCTATGGGTAACTCAGAAATAAAGATGAATGCATACAACTGTGGTGTTTTGCAGGCAGAACTGATTTGCCCGGTTCTTGTGGTGCAGAAAGCCGATGTCTGTGAGTAAAATGGTGCGGGCTAGTCTGTTATTCGCACCCACGTTTGCCCCCTTCGCTTATTTGCCGGAAGTGTAAATGCAATTTTTTTCATTTTTTCACTTAATTTGCACTATCTTTGCATAATAAGAGAAAAGTAGTGTTGTAGAAATCATTTTCGTTCAACCGTCCTAATTTTTTGTAAGTCTAATATCATAATAAGACACACGATGTTTTTGAAGCGTTTTTTTGTTTGGGTGATGCTCTGTTTTGGCGTAGTTGCCATCAATGCCGCCCAACCAGTTGTACATATAGAGTTAGCATCGAGCCAAGTTGTTATAGATGTTCCCGGTAAAAATTCGATGAGTTTTAACGACGACATTTTGTTGGTGGAGACCGACAGCCGTACGATGATGGAGTTTAGAGATGTGGTGTCGCTCCACTATTACGACTCCGACGCCGAACTGGTGGCTACCGACCTCCGTCGCCCGCACATCAATATCAACAGCGCTTTGAGCGAAATCACCATCGGCGGGGTAAAGGGTTTGAGCGTCTTCCTGATGAACTCGGGTGGCGGACTCATTTCCTATTCCGAGGCTACCGCATCGGACCAGCAGAAGTTGGAACTGCCGGGCATGAGGGGTGGATACAAACTGCGAATTGGCAGCGAGGAGTATAAAATCGTGAAAAAGTAAATACAAATAGAAAGAAATGAGAAAACTTGTTGTTGTACTTCCAATTCTGGTTGGATTCCTTTTGTCGGCCAACTCTTGCCGACGTCATCATGACTATTACGACGACTATTATTACGACGATGGCTATTATTACCATCACGACTATTACGACGACGCCTACTACCACCACAATGTATACAACTACATCCGCGATGGTCGTTGGTATCCGGCTTCGCACGATGGCTTGAGCCGCTGCGAATACGAATCGTACATCAACTTTACCGATTGGGAGGTGCTTTATTACGATTGTACCAATGCTCTTTACGACAAGGGCTCGTACCAATACCACAATGGTTGGATTAGCATTCATTACGATAACGGCGACTATGTGGAGTTCTTCGTTAACAAAGCCGACCACAACGAGCTTATACTCCGTTTGCACAATGGTATAGAGTACCATTATGTTCGCGGTTAATCCGTTCCGTATAGAAAAATAACAGCATAAGGTGTCGCTCTTTGGGTGCGGCACCTTTTTTTGTTCGTACAGGGTTATTTTATATTTTGTGAAAAATATTTTACTTGTAATAAAATATGTATATATTTGTGTATTTTCAAATTTTAAACAAAAGTAATGTATGAACAAATCAGTTTTTCTGCCAGCTACAAGGGCGTCACTCTTGCTGGCTTGTTGCGCTTTCTTCTCTGGTTGTGAGGATGACAGCTTTAAGGAAGATTTTGAGGCACAGCAGAACAATTCACCTTCTTATTCAGTTGGACGTGAGTCTGCCAAAAAGGAAGCGTTGAATGCGGTAAAAGCCTTTTTCTCGCAGTCTTCAACCCGTGAAATCGGTTCGGTCGACGCACTGCTGTCAGACGCTGGCTCGTCCGACACACTGGCTTATGTCTGCAATTTCAAAGGTGACGCAGGTTTCGCTATTGTTGTGGCCGACGAACGTGTGAAGGACAAGGTCATAGCCTGCACCGATCAGGGTAGTTTCGACGGAAACTCCGATAACCCCGGCTTCACTTTCTTGTTAAACAACATCAAGGCCTATGCGGAGCAACAGGTGGCAGAAAGCAAGAACCTCAAGAGCACGAACGCGTTGAAGAGTGGAGGCGCTGGCAATACGGTTCAGTTGCCAACCACCCAGGTTGGTCCGTTAATCCGAACCGCTTGGAGCCAAGGTTCTCCCTACAATGCTTTTGTAGACGACTATCCAGGTGGTGGAAAGTATTACACGGGTTGTACCATTACTGCCATTGCCCAACTGATTGGCTATTACAACCAGCCAGGCATTTCAATGATGCCAGAGATGACGGCTAAAAGACATGCGTGGGAACTCGATGATTTCCATAAAACGTGGGTAGGCATCTTGTTCCGCTCAATCTGGAACGAGGTACCTAAAATTCATCAAGGTCTTGCTACAGGTGTAGCTGTGGAAGACGGTCTTGCCTATCTGAGCCGCTACGGACACTATACGCAGGGACGTAGATACTACACTAAAAGCACCATTATGACAAATGTGGGCAACCAGCACCCTGTTATTATGTCGTCTTCGAGCGGTGGTGGACACACTTGGCTTGTAGATGGTTACCGTGTGGAGCGTTTCTATTATACGTCTAACCCTAACGATGTGCAAGAGGGTGACACCTATTTCCATATCAACTGGGGTTGGGATGGCGATTGCGACGGCTGGTTTGCTGCCGGTTGCTTCAATGTTGACGCAGCGGTGGAATTCGACGAACCTCATTTCAATTATAACCGCAATTACACGTCCGGTCTCTATACTTATCTGGCTTGGCCAAACAACCAGTAAGTGGAAGGCGGACATGGTCCGGTTCCAGGAAAAAAGTGGATTGCAGAATGGCTTAGGCCGTTCGCACCTGCTTTCTTGTTGACTTCAGTATGTGGGTGTGCCATGACCGGCACACCCTTTTTTCTGTCGGTGTGCAGACTATTTTGTCAAGATTGGTTGCTGTCGAGCTTCCTGCCTCTGAAAAATCTTTTGGTTTTAGCGTAGAACAGAAGGACCGCCAGGCAGTGGATGGCAAACATTACGACGAAGGCTTGGTGGTAGTCGGTGTGCTCGGCCACAAAGCCGCCAACCAGCACGCCGAACCCGATGCCGAGGTCCCATGCCGTCAGAAGGGTTGAGTTGGCCGTGCCCCGCTCGTTGTGGTGGGCCACACCTATCATCATGTTTTGAAAGGCGGGCCAGAGGTGCCCGTTGCCAAGTCCGATAAGCAGAGCCGAAGTGTAGTAACCGGCCGGGTGCTGGCAGAAGACAAACAGCCCGTAACCCAGAGACGACAATAGCAGGCCGAGGCCGCAGTTGTGGGTAATCAGGCCCTTCTTCAGGGTGTGGTTCCCCAGCAGGCGTGAGGCGATAAGACCAGACGAGAGTATCAGGAAGTAAGTGCCCGTACCATTGGTGATGCCCAACTTCTCTTTCCCGTAAATGGCCAGATAGTTCGACAGGACGCCGTAGCAGAAGCCGACCAGCGCCACGTTGGCGCCAATCATCCAGCCACGGGTAAGGAGGAAGCGGTCTAGCGATAATTTGGCTTTGTTCTTCACAATCTCTTTCAAGGGAACGTCGACCATAGCGTCGGCGGCTAGGCCGACAATGGAAACCCCGAAGGCAATCAGAAACAGCCACTCGAAACTGTCGGTCTGCTGGTAGATGAAGATGCCGATGCCGGGGGCGATAGCCGTAGCGATGTTGTTGCTCAACCCGTAAAAACCGATGCCCTCGTTGCGCCGGCTGGGGGGGAGCACGTCGATGGCTACCGTGCTGTTGGCTACCGTGCAGGCGCCGAAAGGTCCGCCGTGCAGAGTGCGGAACAGCGTAAAGAGGAAAAGGCTGCCGGCAACGAGATAGCTGCCCATAAACAGACAGTTGGCGGCCAGGCACAACAACAAGACCTTTTTGCGGTTGAAACTGTCGACCATGTAGCCGCTGAAAGGGCGGAAGAGCAGCGCGGTGACGGTGTAGCCCGCCAAAACAAGGCCGATGGTGTCTTTAGTGGCGCCAAAGTGTTCGCTTAAGTAGAGGGGGAGTAGGGGCATGGTAATGTAAAAGGCAAAGTAAAGGCAAAAGTTGGTGACCATTACCTTGTTGTAGTTCTTATTCCACAAAACCGCTTTATCCATGCTTTTTTTGCAAATTTACGGAATTATTAGCCCTTCTTTTTCAAAATAAACCAATAATTCTTGCGTTAACTATACGCGGTAAAATGGAAAAATTCAAGTTATCGCGGTTAAAGTTTTAAACTTTCAACATAAATTCCTAATTTTGTATTTTGAAATGAAAGCGAAGTATTTACTCATATTGCTCTGTTCTGTGTTACTCTTCACATCGTGTGGCGAGTATCAGCGTTTGGTGAAAAGTACCGACAACGATTTGAAGTTCTCCAAGGCTAAGGAATATTATGAAAAGGGCAAATACCTCGAGGCATGTACCTTGCTCGAGGCTGTTGTAGTTCCGTTCCGTGGCACCCAAAAGGGTGAAGAGGCGCTATTCCTGTTGGGAAGCGCACATTTTAAGAACCGTGACTATATTTCGGCTTTGAGCTACTTCTCGGGCTATATGCGCAGCTATCCGCGTGGCGACTATGCCGAAGAGTCGCAGTTCCATATCGGGTTGTGCTATTACCACGACTCGCCCGAGGCCAAACTCGACCAGGTTGGAACACGTAAGGCCATTGTGGAGTTCGACAAGTTTTTGCAGAATTTCTCACGCAGTGTACATGTGGCCGAGGTGCAGAGTAAAAGGCAGGAACTGAACGACAAACTGGCCTATAAGGCCTACCTCAACTCCCGCCTTTACTACCGTTTGGGCAACTACCAGGGCAACAACTACCGCTCGTGTGTGATTTCAGCAACCAATGCGTTGAGAGAGTTCCCCGAGAGTATTTACCGTGAGGAGTTGTCGTTCCTTATCTTGAAAGCGAAATACCGTCAGGCGGTTGAAAGTGTGGAGTCGAAAAAACAAGACCGCTACCACGACACCATCGACGAGTATTACAACTTTATGCAGGAATATCCCGACACGCAGTATAAAAAAGAGGCGGCCAGCATTCTTGAAGACTCACAGAAGCACGTCGGTATTGGTAAAGAACAAAAATAAAATTCAATTATAAATCATGGATTACAAAAAGCTTAATGCTCCTAACACCACCATCACCCGCGACATGAACTCGATGTGCGGTGATACCAACATCTATGAGGTGGTAAATGTAATAGCAAAACGCTCTAACCAGATTGCTGTTGACATCAAAAGCGAACTTGACAAGAAGTTGCAGGAATTTGCCGCTGTCAACGACAACCTTGAAGAAGTTTTCGAAAACCGCGAGCAGATTGAAATCTCTTGCTTCTACGAGCGCTTGCCTAAGCCAACCCTTATGGCAACCCAGGAATTCATCGAAGGCAAGCTCGCTTACCGTTTGGCTGGTAAGAAGGGCGTGAACATCGACAAATAAAAAACACCTGCTGGTACTGTACCTGTAGGTCCACCCGATAAAAAAAGATAAAGCACGCCTCCAGTCTGGGTCGCCTTTATCTTTTTTTGTTTATAGTAAACTTACACAACCTATGCTGAAAGGTAAAAACATCTTGTTGGGAATAACCGGTGGCATTGCCGCCTACAAGTGTGCCGCTTTGGCGCGCTTGCTGGTTAAACAGGGGTGCGACGTCAAGGTGGTGATGACTCCGCTGGCGCGTCAGTTTGTCACTCCGCTCTCTATGGCCACCGTCACCCGTCACCCTATCTTGGTTGACTTCTTCAACCCAGAGAATGGAGAGTGGAACAGCCACGTGAGTCTTGGTTTGTGGGCCGATGCCTACCTTATAGCTCCGGCTACCGCAAACTCGTTGGGCAAAATGGCTAACGGCATTGCCGACAACCTGCTGCTTACCAGCTACCTTTCGGCCCGGTGCCCCGTATTTGTGGCGCCGGCTATGGACCTCGATATGTATGCCCACAAGGCTGTACAGCGCAACCTTGATGTGCTGCGTGCCGATGGCGTGCATATTATAGAACCGGAATCGGGCTTCCTTGCCAGCGGTCTGGAAGGAAAAGGACGAATGGCCGAGCCTGAAACCATTGTGGAGGCCCTCGACTCGTTCTTCTCGGAACAGCAAGACCTGGCCGGTAAAACCGTCATGATTACAGCCGGACCAACTTACGAAAAAATAGATCCGGTCCGCTTTATCGGCAACTACAGCAGTGGCAAGATGGGCTTCGCACTGGCTGAAGAGTGCGCAAGGCGCGGTGCCTGCGTTAAGCTGGTGGTTGGACCTGTCGCTCTGAAAACGTCGACTCCGAACATCGAGCGTATTGATGTGGAAAGCGCACTGCAAATGTACGATGCGGCGGTGGAACTATCGGCTGTGGCCGATATTGAAATTCTTTGTGCGGCTGTTGCCGACTACCGTGTGGCAAAACAGGCCGACCATAAAATTAAACGCGAAAAGACTGGCGCTATGACGCTGGAGCTGGTTCCGAATCCGGATATTGCCGCCGAACTGGGCCGTCGCAAGCGCGAGGGACAGCTGATGATCGGCTTTGCCCTGGAAACAGACGACGAACAGCAAAACGCGGCTGGCAAGTGCGAGCGCAAGAATCTAGACTTTATTGTCATGAACTCGCTGCGCGACAAGAATGCCGGCTTCCGTTACGATACGAACAAAATAACCATCATCGACCGTAACGGGGAAGTTTCCCCTTTTGAGTTGAAGAGCAAGGCTCTGGTGGCTAAAGATATTATTGATTACGCCTTAAAAAAACTGAAAAAATGAAAAACAAACTATTTATAGCGTTGCTCGGCCTTTTCTTGTCTGCCCAGACTCAGGCTCAGGAACTGAACGCCCGTGTGGAGGTGAATGCCCAACAGTTGGAGGGTACGAACAAAGACATCTTCTCTACTTTGCAGAGTGACCTTGGCGAATATATCAATTCGCACAAATGGACCGATGCCGTCTTCAACAACGAGGAACGCATCGAGTGCACGTTTGTCATTACTATCGAAAGTGTTTCGGGTAACACGATGAACGGTAATTTGCAGATTTCTGCCTCGCGTACCGTCTACAACTCCAGTTACACGACCCCTATATTCAATTTTAAGGATAAAAACTTCTCGTTTAACTACGCCCAGTACGACCGGTTGGAGTTTAACGACAACGTCTACGAGTCGAACCTTATGTCGGTGATGGCTTTCTACTGCTACATCATCTTAGGTGTGGACTTCGATACCTACAGCCGCTATGGTGGCCAGAAGTTCTTCGAGAAGGCGGAGACGATTGCGGCTTTGGCCCGCTCGAGCGAAGACGAGGGCTGGCAGGCCTATAAGAGCGACAATAACCGCTACGCGCTCATTTCGAACTATATGGACAACACGCTGCGCGGCTTGCGTGAAATTTTCTACGACTACCATCGCCTCGGCTTGGATATGATGAGCCAGAATGTGGAAAACGGAAAATCGCAAATCTTGTCGATTCTGCCAGGGTTGCAGACGATGAACAGCGCAAAACCTTTCTCGGTGGCTTTGCAGAACTTTACCGAGTGCAAACTGAACGAGTTGGTCGATATGTTCAGAAACTCGTCGGCTAGCGACAAGCAGAAGGTGTACGAGATACTTTCGGCTGTGCTGCCTACCCAGACTACCAAGATGAAGGACCTCACCTCGAATTAATTTTGCCGATTATGCTGAAAAGGCTTACCATTAATAATTATGCTCTGATTGAGCACACTTGTATCGACTTCTCGAAAGGTTTTTCGGTTATTACCGGTGAAACAGGCGCGGGTAAGTCTATTATGCTGGGCGCTTTGGGCCTCTTGCTGGGCCAGCGCGCCGATGTGGGGGCACTACGCAACCCCGAGGCCAAGTGCGTTACGGAAGCCGTTTTCGATATTAGCGCCTATCACCTGCAACAGTTCTTTGCAGAGAACGACCTGGACTATGACGACGAGTGCGTCATTCACCGCGAGATTGCACCTAATGGTAAAAGCAGGGCCTTTATTAACGACACGCCTGTCGTCTTGACGGTTTTGAAGGCGCTGGGCGACCATCTGCTCGACATCCACTCGCAACACCAGAACCTGCTGTTGAGCAATGCCGGCTTCCAACTGAATGTGGTGGACGTGGTGGCGGGTTGCGACGATTTGCTAAAACAATACAAAACCCGATATGTGGCCTACCGGCACGGATTAGTCCAGCTGAAAAAACTGACCGATGCGGCTAGCAAGGGGGCTTCTGATTTGGAATTCGTACAGTTTCAGTTCAACCAACTGCAAGAGGCCCACCTGAAGGCTGGCGAGCAGGAGGAACTGGAAACAGAACAGAATACCCTGTCGAACGCCGAGGCCATTAAAGAAGGCCTTTCGAGGGCCAACTGGCTGCTTAGCGAGGGCGACGGGGGCAACATTCTTTCAAACTTGAAAGATGCCGTTTCGGCCCTTTCGGCTGTGGTCGACGCCTATCCGCAGGTGAAGGGCGAGATTGACCGCTTGAACAGCTCGCTGATTGAACTGAAGGACGTGGCCCGCGAACTCGATGCCTGCCAGAATAGTGTGGAGGCCAATCCGGACCGACTCGAACAAGTTGACGCGCGCCTCAGCCTGCTGTATTCGTTGGAACAGAAACACAAAGTGGAGACGGTTGGCGAACTGATTGCCTTGCGCGACAGTATGGAACAGCAACTGACTAAAATAGACTCTTACGACGAGGAAATATTGGCGCTAAAGAAACATCTTGCACAACAGCAGGCCGAATTGAAACAACTGGCGGCCAACTTGTCGGAAAAACGTAAAAACGCCGCTCCTGGCCTAGAAAAAGAACTGGCAGACTTGCTACACTCGTTAGGTATGCCTAACGCCCGTATTCAGGTCGGTTTTGAACCGGCACCAACGCTTGGCGAGATGGGAACCGATGTGGTGTCTTTCTTGTTCTCGGCAAACAAAGACCGCTCATTGCAGCCCATTGCCTCTATCGCATCGGGTGGTGAAATGGCGCGTGTAATGCTTAGCCTTAAATCGGTGCTCTCACGCTCGTTGGGAATGCCGACCATTATATTTGATGAAATAGACACAGGCGTTTCGGGCGATATTGCCGCAAAAATGGGCTCTATTATGCAGCAGATGGGGCAGTATATGCAGGTAATAAGCATCACCCACCTGCCACAAATTGCCGCTAAAGGCACTTCGCATTATCTGGTCTATAAAGAAGATACCGACGATGCGACCGTATCGCACATCCGACAACTTTCTGACGAGGAAAGGGTCGGACAATTGGCCCGGATGCTTAGCGGTGACCAATTGACAGAGGCGGCCGTGCAGAATGCGAAAGAGTTGCTGAAAGCAAACTGATAAAGTTTTTTGAAAGTCTTGTTTAACGAGGAGAATGTTCCAGAATTGCCCGCACATACGTTTTCCCCTGTTTGCTGTGCTGTTGCTGGCGTGTTCGTCGGCGCAGGCTGGTGAACAGGAAAATGCTGCCGATTCTGCGGTGGTGGAACACCCCCTCTCTATTGATGAACTGGCTGACGATGTCGACATCTTCGTGGAAGCCTATATGCAACCCAATTACGATGACCCTATAATTGAGGTGGGGACATTGGTCTTGAATCCGACTTATTCAATCAATCCTACAAGCGAGAACCGCATTGACTTTACAACGGGTCCGCAAACCTATCTGACCGCCAACCTCAACTGGAAGTGGCTCAGAGTGGGCTATTCCTATCCGTTGGACGACTATACGCACGGCTACGACTTTAACTTTAGCCCCAGTATCGCCAATTTCCTGATTGATCTGGGTATTTCCAACATCCGCAAGTACAAGCTGCTGAATCCGGACCGTTATGCCGAAAAAATTGGCGAGAATGTCGACGATGTTCAGCTCGACGGACTGGAAACCTTCGAGTGGAAATGTAATTTGGAGTGGATTATGAATCCGACCTACTTTTCGGCCAGTTCCGCTTTCTCCCAGTCGTATTCGTGCGGCCAGCGGGTGAGTGCGGGCTCGGTGCTTTGTGGGGTAGCGTTTGGCGAGAACCGTTTCAAACTGAATCCGAGCGACTCGCGTTCGGAAAAGGCGAACGAAATACTGAGCCGGTTGCCTATGCAAGACAACCGAATCTACAGCGGCTCGCTGGGTTGTGGCTATGGCTACAATTTTGTGGTACGCCAAGGGCAGTTTGTGGTCGGTACGCTGCTGATTCCCTATTTGACGGGTGCCCGCTCGTCGTATCAACTGGCAGGACAAGATGTGATGCACTTCTGCTACGGCGTGCGTACACACGGAAGGGTGAATTGCGTATACCAGCATAACTACGGCTTTATATTGTTGTCGACCAATTGGCGCGGACTGTTTTTTTATGACAGCGACTTCTCGTATCTGCAAAACATATTCTCTGTAGACTTGAGTTTCTCACTGAAACTGGGTTCGGTAGGCATACACCACAAACATGTGCCCGGCCACCAGTTTATTGATTTTGTCGACAAGATATTCTGAAAAACATCCGTGTTGTGGCAGGCGGCGTTCCGCCTTCCGGATGATGTAAAAAATAATGTTTTCAGAACCACCATTTTTTCTGTACCAATGAATTTTAGGGTCGAAAAATTGAATATAATATAAGATTGTCCTATATTTGTAAAGCATTATAGCAAACTTAATTGTTTCTAGTCCGTTGCTTTGGTACGGTTCTTGAACAAACGTTTGTATAAAAATTCTTGTTAATCAATTTGTTAAAACGACTAAAACACAATTAGCTATATGAAAAAGTTGTTCGTGTCTCTTTTGATGGCTTTGACGATGGCTCCAGCATTTGCTGGCGATTATATGAAAGTAGCTGAAAAGTATGTCATTACTGAAGACTACCAGCGCTGTTACAACGTAAAGCCAGGCTACAGCCGTAAGGATAACACTCCTTGGACTCCATATTGTGGTAAAATCAACAACTTCTACTACGAGGAAGGTTACGAGTACACCATCATGGTGGAACAATACGATTTGAATCTGCCAGAGTTGACAGTAACTAAGACCCTTGCGCGAGACAACTCTTCTTACTACAAGCGCTTGCAGCATAAGAAGGACTCTATTAAGGCTGCTAGGGCTGCTGCTGCCAAGGGTGGCAAGTAATTTGTATAGTTAAACGGATAAAAAAGGAGGAAGCCTGTCTTTCTCCTTTTTTAATGCATATACACTAATGAAACTCTTTCACTATCTTTTATTGCCAGTCGTGGCTTTGTCTATGCTGGCAACCTCTTGTTCCGACAACGACCACTTTGTGGTAAGTGGCACAATCAACAGCGCAGAAAGCGGAACTGTTTATCTGGTGCGCGAAGGCATTGACAGTGTCGTGGTTTGCGATTCGGCTGTTTTCTCTTCGTCGGGTAGTTTCAAACTGAAAGGCCAGCGTCGCTCCGCACCTGAGTTCTATTCGCTCCGTGTCGATTCCTCTTCGTTGTGGCTTGCAGTCGACTCTACCGAGCATATTGAGGTGACGGCTAACCGCAATTTGACGGATTGCAGGGTGAAAGGGTCTGTTGAAAGTGAACAGCTGCTTTTGTGGCAGAAGTACATCCGTACTATCGACGACAGCCTGACCCGTGTCATTACTTCGCCGGCTGGCGCTGACCGTAAACAGGTCGACCTCGCTCTTTATGGTTTGGTTAAGGCCTACAAGGATACCGTTAACTCGTTTGTCCAGAAAAATCCGGCTTCTCCGGTTTCTTATTACCTGCTGTTCAAGAAGGTGACAATGGGGTTGCAACCATTCGAACCGCTGGAACGGGAAGACTTCCATTCTTTTGCGGTGCTGGCAAATGCTTGGAACAAACGTTATCCCGACGATTTGCGCTCGGCTTACTTGAAAGACCTTGTGAAAGGGATACAGCAACTAAAACAGGCGGAGCAGTTCCAACAACTAACCGCTAACACTCCGAAAACCGGATTCTTGGATTTGGAATATCCGAATGCGGCCGGTCAACAGGTCAAACTGTCGAGCTTGAAGGGAAAGAATGTGCTGGTAGAGTTCTGCTTCCTTGCCCAATTGGCTGGGGAAGTGAACGAACAGCTGGCGCAGATTCGTGAAAAATACAGAAAGAATGGCTTTGAAATCTATATGGTGACTTTCGACAAGAACCCAGAAGTGTGGAAGCAGAAAGCATCCGCCCTGCCATGGATTGTTGTACTCGATGCCGAACAAACCTCGGCGTTGACCTATAATTTCAAGAATGTGCCAACCAACTACTTTATCGACAAAAACGGCAATATAGTGGGCCGCGATGTTTCGTTGGCCGAAATAGATGAGTATTTGAAATGTCATTAAATGATTTAGTTATATGAAAATGCGCTTTTTCGCCTGCTCGGCTGCTGTGGTGTTGCTATCGGCATGTGGTGGTAATAAGGTTTCTGACCAACCGGCGGCAGATTCTACTGCGGTGGCCGTCGATACGTTAAACCAATCTGCGAAGGCTCCTGAAAAGGAGGGTATCTTCTATAAAAACAACCGGTTCCATTTTTCGGTTGCTGTGCCTGCCGATTTTGTTGCCCAGCCTGACCCTGAAAATGGAGACGGCCGTACGTTTAAGCGGGGAAACTCGACGATAATTGCCTATGCGGGCTGCAGCGAATCGTTCGACGAGGTGCTGGCCTTTGGAGGCAGCGCAACCGACATCTACAATGCCCATAAGGACAACTGGGCCGTGTGGTCGGGCGTGGATAATGGGGCCGTATACTATAAGAAAACCATATTTAAAGACGGTGTGGCCTATTCCCTGTATTTCCAGTATCCAGAAAGTGAAAAAACGGAATTCGACGATATAATCAAGTCGGTGGTTAACTCCTGGCAAATCGCCGTGGTAAACGAGTAAAATCCACAATAAGAAAAAAGGAGCACTAAACGAATAGTCTAGTGCTCCTTTTTTCTTGTTTAGAGGGACGGCCTTAGCTGAGGTCGCCAGTTAGATATTTGTACTTGTCGCTAGTTTCGAAGTCAAGGTCCTCAATCTGGTTGAACAACCTTTTTAGCGCCTCAATTTCTTCTTTCGACGGGTTGGCCGGATTGTTGGCCGTGAGTTCTATACGGTCGTTGAATTCGCTGATGAGGTCGTTGAGTTTGCCGAACTTCTCGATCAGTTCTTCGCGTGTGGCTTTTTCTTCGTCGTTGTGTGGGTTAAAATCTTCAACCGATTCTTTGTACTCGAGCATCAACTCGGCCTCAGCCTGTGTGTAAAGAAGCTCGTCGGTGTCTTGAATTTCCATTAACAATTCTTCTGTATTCATATCTGTAAAGTTTTGATTTTGGTATGCTAAAAAACGTAGAGGACGGGTAAACAGAAACCATCCTTTTGCATACAAACGGGCTGTATGCCTAACCTATTATCTAAGTTAAGCAACTATTTGGATTTTTCCTATTCCTTCTTGCCGAAATTTTTGTCGAAAGGGAGAAAACGGGCAATAATAAAGCCCGGAATGGTACAGATACAAACCCAAATGAAGAAATTCGAATAACCAATGTGCTCCTGAATCCATCCGGCAACAAGGCCTGGCAGCATCATACCCAATGCCATAAAGCCGGTGCTGATGGCATAGAAGGTGGTTTTGTACTGGCCTCGTGAGAAATAGATGAGGTAGAGCGTGAAGGCCGTGAAGCCAAAGCCGTAGCCGAACTGCTCAATACACAATAAAAAGGTGATGAAAATGTAGTTGCTTGGTTGTAGAATGGCCATGAGGACGTAAACCAGATTGGGAACGTTCATGCCGATAACCATCGGGTAAAACCACCGTTTCATGCCGTCTTTCGATACCAAGTAGCCACCAAGCAGTCCGCCCACGGTCAGGGCCGAAACACCGAAAACACCATAGATGATGCCGATGTCTTTCGTGTTGATGCCTAAACCACCGTTGGCAACAGAATCGTTCAAGAAAAGGTACGACATTTTAGCCAGTTGGGCTTCTCCCAAACGGAATAGCAAGATGAAGGCCAGCGCTAGTCCAAAACCTTTTTTGGTGATGAATTTATAGAAAGTACGGTAGAAGGCAACGGTTATGTGGTTGTTACACAGGCTTCTTTCTACATCGCAAGGCGGTTTGGGCAACGCAATGCCATGGTAAAGCCTGAATAGGCAGATGGCGCCTCCAATTATCATGAAAGTGCACGACCACGCCATCGGAATGTTTCCTGTTTTTTTTTCGAGCCACCCCGCTAAAAAGAGCAATCCGCCCTGACCTGCTATGATGCTGAAGCGGTAGCAAGTGTTACGTATGCCAACATAGAAACTCTGCTCGTGGGAGGTGAGCGATAAAATGTAGAGGCCGTCGGCGGCTATGTCGTGTGTGGCACTGCTGAAAGCAATGAGCCAGAACAAGACCATGCTGAAGGCGAAGAAATGGCTGGTGCCTTGCATCAGCAGCAGTCCGATGCCCGCGAAACCGGCACCCATCATAAACTGCATGCCCAAAACCCACCAGCGCTTGGTCTTGAACGAGTCGACAATCGGACTCCAAAAAGGTTTTATTACCCAAGGAAGGTAGAGCCAGCTGGTAAAGAACGCGACTTCGGTATTGCTGAAGCCCATTTTGTTGTAAAAAGCTACCGCAAGCACCGTTACAATAACGTTGGGTAAACCTTCTACAAAGTAGAGGCTGGGAACCCACTTGTAGGCTTTTTTGCATGCAGGCTCTATTTGCTCCGTGTTTTTCTGCTCGAGAAACACAGTAGCTAGGGCTTCATCTTCCTTTGATTTCGCTTTTTCTTCCTGTTCTTCCATAAACTATTAATTGCTGGCTTGCAAAGGTATTCATTTTAAGCCAAACACCCCCCATTTATTTCATGATTCTTGGAAAGAATAGCTTATCTTGTTTGTTAAAAGAATGATTTTTTAACATAGTTGTGCGTCTAGTATGATTTAAAACTGAAAAATAGGTTTGATTGTAGTATATTTGCGTATTTATGGAAACGCCCCTGATCGCGGGCGAAAAGAGTAAACGAAAGAAGTTAGATTTACATGGAGATGCAAACCTACAGTATTGGTCTAGATGCGGGTTCTACAACACTTAAATTAGTGGTGACAAATATGGATGGCGATGTTGTGTATGCCGATTACCAACGCCATCATGCAGATATTGTTCGTACACTTTCTGTCGCGTTAAAAGTTTTGCAACAGAAGATGGGCGATATAAAGGTTCGTTTCCAAATTACGGGCTCAGCTGGTATGGGACTCTCTGAGCGCTATCATATACCGTTCACACAAGAGGTGGTTGCCGCTACCGAGGTGGTTGAACGCAAATTCCCGCAGGTTCGCACCCTTATTGACATAGGTGGAGAAGATAGTAAGATTATCTTCTTCAATAAAAATATGCAGGCCGATATGCGTATGAACGGAAACTGTGCCGGCGGTACGGGTGCGTTCATCGACCAGATGGCCGCTATCCTTAATGTTTCGACGAACGAATTGAACGACCTTGCTGAAAATGCTGACACCATATACCCTATAGCGTCTCGATGCGGCGTCTTTTCCAAAACTGACATCCAAAATCTGATTGCGCTTAATGTTAAGCGTGAAGATATCGCTATCTCTATTTTTAATGCGGTGGCAACCCAGGTGCTCTCTACCTTGTCTCGCGGTAGCGATATCCTGCCTAAGGTTTTCTTGTGCGGTGGCCCGTTCGCCTTCATTCCTACTTTAAAGAATCTGGTGAAAGACAAACTGGGGTTGTCTGACGAGGACGTTATTCTCGACTCACATGCGCAGGTCGTTCCGGCATGGGGCGCCAGCTTGTCTGCTACCGATGAAAACGAGGTGAAATCCTTGCATGAGTTTATCGAATTCTTTGAACAGCAACCGTCGACTGGAGGGCGTACACAGAGTGCACTGCAACCTCTGTTCAAAGACCAGGCTGAATTTGAGTCTTGGAAAAAGGACAAGGAGAAACATGCCATTAAAAAAGTGGCGATGGCCGACCTCGACAGCGATGAGTGCTACATTGGCATTGATTCGGGTTCTACTACCACCAAGGTGGTGGCGACCGATTTGCACGATAATATTTTCTTCACCTTCTACAAAAAGAGCAGTGGACGTCCGCTAGAGGTGGCCCAAGAGGGACTGAAACAACTCTACGATGAGGCTAAGGCTGCCGGACGCGAGCTGAAGGTGCGTGGCAGTTGCTCAATTGGCTATGGTGAAGATCTGATAAAGACTGCTTTTGGACTCGACTATGGTATGGTCGAGACCATTGCGCACTATACAGGCGCACATAAACTTAATCCGAATGTCTCGTTTATCCTCGATATAGGCGGACAGGATATGAAGGCTATTTTTGTTGACAATGGCGCAATTAACCGTCTGGAGATTAATGAGGCGTGCTCTTCGGGTTGCGGCTCGTTTATCGACAGTTTCGCGACCTCGCTGGGTTGCCCTCTGGGTGAATTTGTAACCCGCGCGTGTGAAAGTTCCAATCCGTGCGATTTGGGAACCCGTTGCACGGTGTTTATGAACTCGAAGGTGAAACAGTCGTTGCGCGAAGGGGCTTCGCTCGACGATATTTCAAGCGGATTGGCTTATTCGGTGGTAAAAAACTGCCTCTATAAGGTGCTGAAACTGAAGTCGGTTGACGAACTGGGCGACCATATTGTGCTGCAGGGCGGCACAATGCGCAACTTGGCTGTTGTCCGCGCTTTCGAACTCTCTGTCGGCAGACCAGTAGCTGTTTCCAATTATCCGGAACTGATGGGTGCCTATGGTGGTGCTCTGTATGCAAAACGGATGAAGGAAAAATGTGGTTGTGGCGAACCCCGTTTGTTGCTTGAACTTTGCGATTTGAAGGAGTACACCACCAAACCGTTCCGTTGCTCTGGCTGTGAGAACAACTGCCGTGTGCTGAAGAATGTGTTTGCTAACGGCAAGGTGTTCTATTCGGGCAACAAGTGTGAGCGTGTCTATACCAATAAGGGAGAGAAGGGACGCATGGCGTTCAATATGAACCTCTTTAAGAATGAAACGGTCTTCCATAAAAATATACACATTGAGGCTGGACAGCAACCTTATTTGAAACTGGGGTTGCCACGCGCCTTGAATATGAATGAGGAATTCCAATTTTGGAACACCCTCTTTACGAAATGCAACATCGAGGTGGTGCTTTCGCAACGCTCTTCCTTCAAACTGTATGAACGCGGTTTGAATACGGTGATGGCCGATAATATCTGCTTCCCTGCAAAACTGGCGCATGGACATATTTTTGATTTGATAGACAAGAAGGTAGACCGCCTGTTCTTCCCATACGTTATTTACGAGATGCAGGATCCGAACACCAACAACAGTTTTAACTGTCCGGTGGTGGCCGGTTATTCCGATGTCATCCGCAGTGCCATTAATCCAGAAGAGAAATATGGCATACCGTTCGACTCGCCTGTTATCAATTTTAAGGATAACGACTTGCTGAAAGAGCAGTGCAAGCGCTATTTAAAGGAAATACTGGGTAAAAAGTTCTCGTCGAAGACCTTTAAGTCGGCTTTTGAAGCGGCTATTGCCGCCCAAAACGACTATGTGAGGGTGTTGCAAGAGAAGGCTCAACATTTGTTGGAGTCGGCACGTCGCGACGGGCGTATGTTGATTCTGCTGGCGGGCCGTCCTTACCATACCGACTCGCTGGTACAGCACAAGGTGTCTGAAATTATAGCACAATTTGGCGTTGATGTGGTCACCGAGGACGTTATTCGTCGTGAAGATTGCGGCGGATTGAAGGATGTGAACATTATTCCGCAGTGGACGTACGTAAACCGTGTCGTGAAAGCCGCTCAGTGGGTGGCCGAAAACAAGGTCGACAATATCCATTATGTGCAACTGACGTCGTTTGGCTGCGGTCCCGATGCCTTTGTGCTTGACGAAGTGAGCGATATACTCCGCCGCTCGCACAAAACGCACACCATACTGAAGGTTGACGATGTGAATAACGCGGGATCTTTGAAACTGCGTATCCGCTCGCTTATAGAAAGCCTGAAGTTCCAAGATGCAGAAAAACGCGAGCCTCTACCTTTCGTCACCACTTCTACCTACACGTCGGAAGATAAGGGCAAGACCATATTGGTGCCTTTCTTTAACGACTATGTGTCGCCTTTTGTCCCTATTGTGTTTAACCTGATTGGCGAGAATGTACAGAATTTGGAACCAAGCGACAAGTTGTCTGCCGAATATGGTTTGAAATATGCGAACAACGAAATCTGCTATCCTGCAACACTAGTTGTCGGAGACTGTATAAAGGCGCTCCATTCGGGCAAGTATGACACCGACAACATTGTATTTGCTATAACCCAGACGGGTGGCCAGTGTAGGGCAACCAACTATATCGCGCTTATGAAAAAAGCGCTGGTGGCTGCCGGATATCCGAATGTCCCTGTTATATCGTTGTCGATAATGAACACCATTAACGAACAACCAGGGTTCCAGCCACAAATGAAGAAAGCTGCTAAAGCGGCCATTTATTCTATTTATTTCGGTGACGCTTTGGCGAAGATTTATTATGCGTCGGCTGTCCGTGAAAAGGAAAAAGGAGTGGCTAAAAAATTGCGCGACGAATATTTGAAGCGTGCGGTAGAACTCGTTGCCAACAAGCAGAGTTCAAAACTGGTTGACCTGATGAAAGAGGCTGCCGCTAAATTCGAATCTATTATTGAGCACCGCCGTGTGCCACGTATCGGTGTGGTGGGCGAGGTCTTCATCAAGTATAACAGTTATGGCCACCAGTATGTGGTCGACTGGTTTGTTAACCATGGCATAGAGCCGGTTATTCCGCCACTTTCCGAATTCTTCACGCAGTATTTCCCTAATGCGAAGTACAATAGCAAGGTGAACTTGGATGAAAAAATATCGTTCAAGTCCAAATTTTTGCAGTTGTTGGGTGAAAAGATGCTGTGGCATATAGGAAAGAAGATAGACAAGGCTGCGGCTGCTTTCTCTTACTACGAACCGTTAGAAAATATCAATAAAGCAGCAGAAAAAGCGACAAAAATAGTAAATTTGGCAGCACAGTTTGGCGAAGGTTGGCTTATTCCAGCCGAATTTGCTTCTTTTGCAGAGCAAGGCATTCATGCGGCTATCAGTCTGCAACCATTCGGCTGTATCGCCAATCATATTGTGGCGAAAGGTATTGAAAAACGTGTGAAGGATTTGTATCCTGACCTCAATTTGCTCTACCTCGATTTTGATGGAGGCGTGAGCGAGGTGAATGTGCAAAACCGTTTGCACTTCATTGCACGTCAGGTGCAGAAAATGGACCTATAATAAACTAGTTGGGGAAAATAATTCCTTAACTATTTGCAATAGACTTAATTAATTACATTATTCCGATTGCTGTCCTTTTTGTTTCTAGGGTGGCAGTAGGGGCTTGTTATAAAATTACTTTTTTATATGGTTAAACTACTAGGCGCTTTAATTGCGCTGCTGTTGGCGGTTCCTGCTGTCGGTCAGTCGCTTTCTATGGTCGACTTGACCCGCGTCTTCCATATGTCGCCCGATGACCTCCCTGAATTTATGCGGGGTAAAGGTTGGAATGGTAACACTACGGTTATCGATGGTGATGCCTTCGATATGGGGTGGCAGTATAACAATGTGGAAGATATTGTAGTGAAAAAAAGTGCCGACGGCAGTAAGTTTGTGTCATACAGATTGCACCGCCAAGAAGATATTGATGCCTACCGGGCAAATAAAATCAATTTTGACCGCTTTGAACAACTGCCTTCCAATAAGAAAAATGTGGAAATCTACCGTCATAAGTTCATTTTGCAGATGTTGACCACCAATACCACAAAAGGGACGATGACCATCAGGTACGAATACCATCCAGAAGCCGAATTCTGGAGCCGGTTGATTGATGCGAATTCAAAGGAAGATACCTATGCTGTGGGAACTTTCCTCCCGCAAGAGGGTGGTGTGGTTATTGGCTTGTCGCCCGATAGTGCTGAGGCTTACATTGTTGCTATGGAAGATATGAAGCACGGCGGTGGTTGTAGCTGGAGCTCACATAAGGATGATGTAGAGGGCTGTTTCAATTCGAATATGTGGAACAAGGCTAACTTCGATTTTTCGGGGCGGGCTAATTCAAAGGCTATCTATAAATATGTGATTGATAATAAAGAAGCACAGGCTCGTGCCGTTCAGTTGGCCTGTGACTACAGAGGTGGTAGGCACGACGACTGGTATCTGCCTTCTATAGCCCAACTAAAGATGATCGCCGATAATAAAAATGATATCGACGCCACATTGCGCAGTAATGGTGGTATTTCAATAGCCAAAGTGTGGTATTGGAGCAGTTCGCAATATAACGAGACGATGGTGTGGTCAATCAATTTCGCCACCCTCATTATAGGGCAGAGTGCCAAAGACGGCCACGACAGAGTGCGGCCTGTACGGTCGGTAAAACTGAAATGATTAGTTTTTGATTGCTGCTTTAGCCTCTGACGAAGACATCTTTATTCCGATAATGGCTTTTGGCGTAAAATCGTTTATTACACTTATTTTGTAGAGGTAGTTGTTCACAGGGAACATGTCGGTTGGCATTATTTTGAAAGAGGCTCTGACTGTTCTTCCCTGGTATTCTCCGTCCATAAGCATTTCAATTGGCTTTCTTGCCTGCTCTTTGGTGAATGACGACTTGTCGAACTTCACGTAGATACCCCGCACATTTTGTTCCTTCGACCAGAAAGCGTTCTGTATAAGAACAGGACCTATCTTTAGAGAGTCGCAGATGGTGTGGCAGATGGTGTCGTTAGCCCGAGGTGAATA
>ODAI010830931.1_pt1 | contig 33962 bp, 30 predicted proteins | sample 1539321 | NCBI WGS metagenome assembly ODAI01 (sample SAMN02144231, study PRJEB22623) | gut metagenome | biome: sheep rumen | host: Ovis aries | place: New Zealand
ACAATTGTATCAGCAGTATAGTCCCAGTTTACTTGTTTTTCTGTTTTTTGTGGATCTTCGTGTCCTGTGACTAATGTTAAACTTGTTGCAATTGCACGGTGGGTTAATGGTAATCCAATACCTGTTGCTGAACCTATTGCAGAATTTATTCCAGATACAAATTCCACATCGATTCCTTCTTTAAGAAGAGCTAATTCTTCCTCTCCTCCACGTCCAAAGATGAATGGATCTCCACCTTTAAGTCTCACAACGTTTTCGTGTTTTTTTCCTTGTTCAATTAAAATTTGGTTGATTTCTGGCTGTTTTCTGTAATGTTCTCCAGCCCTTTTTCCAACATAAATTCTTTCTGCATCCTCTGGAGCATAATCCAGTAACACATCATTTGCAAGACTGTCATATAAAACTACATCAGCTTTTTTTAATATTTTTACCGCTTTAACTGTTATTAAATCAGGATCTCCAGGTCCTGCTCCTATCATATATACTGTCATTTATATCATCCTTTTTTTAGTTTTTTTATTTAATATATTATATTTGTTATATTGATTTTTTAATCGAGTCAATAATAATTATTAAAGTTAATTAATATGCTTTTTTTGAAAAAAAGATTAAAAATAGATTGAAAATTAATCTAAGAAACTTTCAAAGAATTTTAAACCATCTTTAGAACGTAATAAATCCTCAACTGCTCTTTCAGGATGTGGCATTACTGCAACTACATTACCTTCCTTGTTACATACTCCTGTAATTGCATCCAACGAACCGTTTGGATTTCCATCATCAAAAGTTAATACAATCTGATCGTCATCATATAACTCTTCTAAATTATCAGTATAATATCTTCCTTCCTTATGGGCAATAGGTAAATCTATGATGTCACCTTTTTTGTATAATTTAGTAAATGGAGTTCTTGTTGTTTTAACTTCAAGTTTTTTACTTTTACAAATAAATTTTGCATTTTCGTTCTCGATAAATACACCAGGGACCAAATCTATTTCTCCGAGAATTTGAGCACCATTACATATTCCCAGAACAGGATTATTTTCCTTAGCGAATTCTTTTATTGCAGATATGATTGGAGTAATACCAGCAATTGAACCAGCCCTTAAATAATCTCCGTATGAAAAACCACCAGGAATAATTACTACATCCATTTTGGATAAATCACTTTCGTTCCAGTAAATATAATTAGATTTAGCACCAACCAGGTTAACTGCATATTCAATATCCCTATCACAGTTTGTACCTGGGAACCTAATAATACCTACATTAACATCAGACACATCTGTCAATCTTATTCCTCACATACATTTATTTCATAATCATGAATAACAGGATTACATAATAATTTCTGACACATTTCGTCAGCCTGTGCAAGAGCATCCTCTTTAGAATCTGCTTTTAAAGTAAATTGAATAATATTAATAGTTTTTGTATTATTTACTTCAAAATTAAGTAAAGATAAAGCTTTTTCTATTGTTGATGCTTCCGGATTTAACATTCCTTTTTTTAAACTGGTTTTTACTTCAACATTATAATTCATAATAACGCCTTCCTACTTACTAATTATATTTGTTCAACGTTCCATTTTTCTTTTTCATCATCAGACAATACCAAATTGACTACTTTAAGATAAGCATCTACAACTCCTTCTTCACCTTTTCTGTAAATATCCTTATCAAAGTTTTCATAAGTTTCTGAATCCCATAATCTTGTAGTGTCTGGACTTATTTCATCACCTAAGATTATGTTTCCATCACAATCTTTACCAAATTCCAGTTTGAAATCCACTAAGATAATTCCACGTTCAATTAAATAATCTGATAAAATCTTGTTAATTTTCAAGGTTATTTCACGGATTTCATCAAGTTCTTCTTGAGTGGCTATTCCTAATGCCTTAATGATACTGTCATTTAACATCGGATCATGATATTCATCATTTTTATAGTCAAATTGTATTATTGGAGGGTCTAATTTTTGATTTTCTTCAAAGGGATATTTTCTTAATAAACTTCCCGTTGCAATATTTCTACAAATTACTTCTAAAGGAATCATTTCCAGGGATTTGGTTCTCATTTCATCAGTAGACAACAATTCAATGAATTGTGTTGCCACACCATTATCTTCTAAAACTTTAAACAATTTTGCAGAGATTAAAACGTTACAATAACCCTTTTTACTGAGAGTATCTTTTTTAGCTCCATCTCCTGCAGTAATGTCATCCCTAAATTTAATGATAACTTCATTTTCATTTTCAGATTTGTAAATATCTTTAGCTTTACCTGCATAAAGTAATTCTCTATTAACGTCACTCATATTAAATTCCACAAAAAATTTTTGAAAGATATAATTAAAAAGTAATATTGATATCTTTTTTAGTTAATATTATCTTTGTAAATCATAAGTATTATAATATATGAATTAAATAATATATAACAATACTATAAAAGAAAAGAATCTAAAAATATTGATTAGGTGATTATATAATGTGTGGAATTGTTGGATGTATATTAAATAAGGAAGTAGCACCTACCATAATTGATTCTATTAAAAAATTAGAATATAGAGGCTACGATTCCGTGGGGATTGCTACCGTAACAGACAAGATAAACGTTAAAAAAGGTAGTGGAAAAATAAAAGAAGTAGATGAAAAGATACATCTTAAAGAAATTGATGGAAATGTAGGAATTGCACATGTAAGATGGGCAACACACGGAAACCCTACAAAGGAAAATGCTCACCCACATTGTAGCTGTGACAATAAAATTAGTGTTGTACACAATGGAATTATAGAAAACTACAAAGAGTTACGTATGGAACTTCAACAAGAAGGACATGTATTCAAATCAGAAACAGATACTGAAATAATACCACACCTAATAGAAAGATATATGAATGAAGGCAATGACCTGCTTAAATCCACACAACTTGCAATAAATAAACTATCAGGTTCATATGCACTAGCAGTAATAAGTACCGAAGAACCGGATAAAATCATTGGAGCAAGAAAAGAAAGCCCATTAATAGTTGGTGTTTCAGAAGAAGGAAATTTCTTAGCATCAGATGTTCCTGCAATTTTAAACGAAACCAGACACGTCATATACCTAGAAGACAATGAAATAATCCAATTGGAAAAGGATAAAGTAACCATTATGGATAAAAACCTGAATGAAATCCAAAAAGAAATAGTTGAAATTGACTGGGATCCTGAAATGGCTGAAAAAGGAGGATACGACCATTTCATGCTCAAAGAAATATTTGAAGAACCACAAGTAATTAGAGACACTTTATCAGAATCTCCAAAAATCAAGGAAATTGTGAGCAAGTTTAAAAATTTCAATAGAATATGCTTTGTAGCCTGTGGAACCAGTTACCACGCATCATTAATTGGAGAATACCTGATTGAAACACAGTTACACATACCAACAGAAGTAATATTGGCAAGTGAATTCGAATACTTCCAAAACACACTTGATGACCACACACTGGTAATATTCATAACACAATCCGGAGAAACTGCTGATACCATCAACGCACTAAAAGTTGCCAAAAAAGTATCAGAAACTCTTGCAATAGTAAATGTTGTGGGCAGTTCAATTACAAGAGAAGCACACCATGTAATATTTACCAGAGCAGGTCCGGAAATAGGTGTTGCAGCAACAAAAACATACATCAGCCAATTAATATGTATTTACCTGTTGGTTGCACATCTTAGTGAAAATGATGAACTTATTGAAAAATTATATTCCATCTCAGAACTTGCGGAAGAATCATTGGAACGTGAAAACGACATTAAAAAAATAGCTAAGAAATATAAAACTGCAAAAGATTTCTTCTATATAGGTAGAGGATTCAATTATCCAACCGCTTTGGAAGGTGCATTGAAACTTAAAGAAATCACTTACATACATGCCGAAGGATATCCTGCAGGAGAATTAAAACACGGCCCATTGGCATTAATAGAAGATGGAATACCAGTAGTGGGAATCCTGCCTCCAGGACCAAGTTATGCTAAGACATACAACAACCTTGAAGAAATAAGGGCAAGAGGAGCCCATATGATTATTTTAGGTTCTGAAGAAGATACTCAAATCGATGATGTTCATGATAAACTATTATTTAATCCAATAATTGATGAGTTAATTGCACCATTAATTTATATCATTGATTTACAATTATTATCATACCACATTAGTGTAGAAAAGGATATAGATCCAGATAAACCAAAAAATCTGGCAAAATCTGTTACAGTAGTATAAAAAACAACCATATTCCTGATATTATGAAACAAAATTCATATGGTGGAATTCTTGTCATACTGTTAATAAGTCTCTGCGCTTTAGGTTGTGGTGCATTTTGTGGTAGTAACCACATTGGAGAAGAATTTAGTAAACAGGTTCTTCCATCATCAATGGTTACACCCGTCGATGTTATTGGAGTAATAGATGAAAAAGGTTTTGAAGCAGCCAATATTACGATTGAATTGTACATTCCAAAACCAGTTACAAAGACGAAAACCGTAACGAATACCACAAATTCATCTAATGTAACCATTAATATCACCAATTCAACAAAGTATGACAGTACAAATACTTCAAGTAATTCAAATTAATTAACCGCCCAAATATTAATTTTTTTTTAGGAAGCAAAGTCTATGTTTAAAACTATTATTTCTCCAAGCATAAGCGATATGAATGCCCTAAGACATGTTAACAATACAGTTATTCCACATTGGTTTGAATCTGCAAGAAGCCCATTATATACTTTATTCAATCCAAGTCATGATCTTACATATAAAAAATGGAATTTGATGTTGGTTCATATGGATTTTAATTTTATTAAACCAGTATATTTTGGTTATGATGTGGAAATTAGAACGTATATTACCAAAATTTCAAAAAGTTCCTTAACACTTTCACAGGAAGTTTGGCAAAACGGTCAATTAAGATTAAATGGTAACTGTGTGATGTTATATTATGATTATATTAAACAGGAAAGTAATTTAATACCTGATAATATCAGAAATAAATTGATGAATCATTTAATATCATCAAAAGAACTTGAAGAAAAAAACAGACTGGAAATGAAGAATAAAAAAGAAAATAAAAAAGAGTTTGTTGAATCAGATTAATTATTACATCTGATTTCCCATTATAAAGTTCATTATATCTTCAGGAGATGATCTGTTTACAATGGATAGGTAAGGATCATCAGATTTACGTTTTATTATTAAAATGTCCGATACATTTCCTTCTTTTATACTTATATCTTTACCCAATATTTTAAATCCATTGATTGTTGCCATTTTTAATATGTCATATGCTGTTATCTTGTTTTTATATGACCCGCGAACTGCCTTGAGTGTATATTCCATTTCTCTAAACATATCCGGCTGGTTAAACATCACATTATCCGTTCCCAGTGCCACATCAATATCGTTTTCCACATATGCACTTACTGGTGGAACACCGACAGACAACATACCATTTGATCGTGGACATGCCACTACGACAGGACTTGTTGCTTCCATCAACTCGAGGTCCTGCAGTATTGGATGAGTTGCATGTACAATTGTTGTAAATCCAGCTTTTAATGCTCGTTCTATTTCTGTTTGATTTGTTAATTGTACGGATGTTTCTTGGAGTTCATAGTATTCTGCCACGTGTATTACCGCTAATTTGTCTTCCTGATTACAGACTTCAGCAATTTGAAGCATTATTTCCGAATCAACATCTTGAACTCCACTTAATCCTATTCCATCACAATGCTGCAGTAACTCCCGTGTGATTAATCTTGCTTCTTCAGGTGTTGTTGATGGATCATAATATTTATCACTTCTTCCAAGAATGCAAGCGTTAATTGGTAGATCATATATTGCCTGTTTCAACAAGTTTATTCCTTTAATACCCCCTTCTCTGAAGTCAATAAACGTACTTGTTCCAGAATACAGCATTTCCTTTGCAGTTTCATGCATTGCATCTATTATTTCAGCATCGGATGCCTTTGAGAGTATTTGATGTTTAAGTCCATGTGGTGGTTCAACCAGTTCTTTTATTGATAAACCATCACCGACATCCCTTGATATAGAGTCACCTATATGAATATGTGCATTTATAAATGCAGGTAACACAATACAACCTGTGGCATCGATTATTTCACCATCTTCATCATTAGGTGATAGTTTAATTATACGTCCTTCATCGTTTATTATTACATTTGTTTCTACTGCTTTTAGTGTATGTCCAGTTAAAACCAAACCATTCTTAATAGTTATCATATGTAAAATCATCTCAAAAAAAAGGTTATAAAAGGGAGGTTAATTATTAGAATGCTTATTCAGCATATTCATTTAATGATTTAACTGTTAGTTCACCATTACTTGCTTCTTCAATAGCTTTTAATACTGCATTTGCAGCTGCAATGGTGGTTACATATGGAATACCCAATTCTACAGCCAATCTTCTAATAATATATCCGTCATCGGCGGATTGTTTACCACTAGGAGTATTGATTAAGAATGCAACTTCCCCATTGAGCATTGCATCTCTGATATTAGGAGAACCTTGACTTACTTTCCTGATGATATTCATGTCAACATCATCCACTGCTTCGGCAGTTCCTTTAGTAGCAATTAAGTCAAAGCCCAATTCTTTGGCTTTTTTAGCGATTGGTGCAATTTTTGGTTTATCCAAATCACGTACACTAATGAATATTTTACCTTCTGTAGGTAAATTATTGCTTGCTGACAATTGTGATTTATAATATGCTAAACCAAAGTTTTTGTCTATACCCATTGTTTCCCCAGTGGATTTCATTTCAGGACCTAAAACGGAATCGGATTTAGGGATTTTAAGGAATGGGAATACTGATTCTTTAACAGCAACGTGTTTGATGTCAGCATAGTTTACTAAATCAAAGTCTGAAAGTTTTGCACCTAACATTATTTTTGAAGCTATTTTTGCAATCGGAATTCCTATTGCTTTACTTACAAATGGAACTGTACGACTAGCCCTTGGGTTTGCTTCAATAATGTATAATTTTGGTTCAGGTTCCATCTTAATAGCATATTGTATGTTAATTAAACCAACAACTCCAAGTTTTAATGCTAATTTTCTGGTGTAGTCCTCAACTTGATCAATTATTTCTTTTGATACAGATTGTGGAGGAATTACACATGCTGAATCACCGGAGTGAATTCCTGCTTCTTCGATATGTTCCATTATTCCGCATACATATACATCTTCACCGTCACATAATGCATCCACATCCAGTTCAATGGAATCTTCTAGGAACTTATCAACAAGAATTGGATGTTCTTTGGATACTTTTACGGCTTCTTTCATATATTCTTCAAGTTCATTGTCATCATAGACTATTTCCATTGCACGTCCACCAAGTACGTATGATGGTCTGACCAATACAGGGAAACCTATGGAATGAGCTGCATCCCTTGCTTCATCAAATGAATTTGCAATACCGTAATCTGCCTGTGGAATTCCCAGTTCATTAAGTACTTCAGTGAATTGTTCCCTGTCTTCCACCATGTCAATACTTTCAAACGGAGTACCGAGTATTTTAATTCCTGCTTTGTTAAGACTTTCTGCAAGGTTTATTGATGTTTGTCCACCAAATTGAACGATTACTCCATCAGGTTTTTCTTGTTCCAATACTGCTAATACATCTTCTTTTGTTAATGGTTCGAAGTATAGTCTATCTGAAATGTCATAATCAGTACTTACTGTTTCGGGGTTATTGTTAATAAGTATTGTTTCAACATTTTCATCTTTTAGTGCCAGTGCTGCATGTACACAACAGTAATCAAATTCTATTCCCTGACCGATTCTGATTGGACCTGCACCAAGAACTGCTATTTTTTTATTGTCTGATGTTTTCATATCTGATGGGGAATCGTATGTTCCGTAGTAGTATGGTGTTTTTGCTTCAAATTCGGCCGCACATGTATCAACCATTTTATATTCTGGTGCAAGATTTATTGCATGGCGAGCTTCTGAAACTTCATCTTCTGTTAAATCCAACAGTTCACCTAAACGTTTATCAGAGAAACCGTACTGTTTGATTTTTCTAAACATTTTTTCGTCTTTGAGAATATCCGCACCGGTTTCTTGTATATAATTTTCACAATCGACTATGCTTTTTATTTTGTTTAGGAAGAACGGACTGATTTTTGTGATGTCTGCTAATTCTTGGATGTCCCTTCCATCCTTAATTGCTGAGTAAATATGGAATAATCTTTGGTCTGTTGCATGTTCAAGGTCATAGTCAGTGTATTGGGTGTATTCGAATGCTTCCTGATCAATATCTAAAGAACGTATTGCTTTTTGTAATGATTCTTCAATTGTTCTACCGATGGACATTACTTCACCGGTAGATTGCATTTGCACTCCTAATTCACCGGAACTGGTTTTAAATTTATCAAACGGCCATCTAGGTACTTTAGTAATAACATAATCCACAGCAGGTTCGAATGATGCTGGAGTCTCTTTGGTAATATCATTTCTGATTTCATCCAGAGTCATACCCAATGCAATTTTTGAAGATACCTTTGCAATTGAGTAACCTGTTGCTTTACTTGCCAGTGCACTACTTCTACTTACCCTAGGGTTTACTTCAATTACTTTATATTCCCTGGTTTCTGGATGTAGAGCAAATTGGATGTTACATCCACCCTGAATACCTAATGCTTTGATGATTTTGATTGATGCATTTCTTAGTTTTTGGTTATCTTCATCGGATAATGTTTGTGTCGGTGCAACTACAATACTTTCTCCAGTGTGTATTCCCATAGCATCTACATTTTCCATGTTACAAACAATTATACATGAATCGTTTTTATCACGCATTACTTCATATTCTATTTCCTGCCATCCAAGAACTGATTCATCTATCAATACCTGGTCGTTGAAACTCATATCCAATCCATGAATAACAATTTCTTCAAATTCTTTTTTATTGTTTGCAATACCTCCACCAGTACCTCCAAGAGTAAATCCAGGTCTTACAATTACAGGAAAACCAATGTCTTCAACAGCTTGGAATGCTTCTTCCAAGGAATTTACTGCATGACACTTAGGTATAGGTTCATTTAATCTATCCATAAATTCTGCAAACAAATCTCTGTCTTCTACATCTTTAATTGTTTGAATTGGTGATCCGAGTACTTTAATTCCGTCAAGTGCACCCATTTTGTCAAGGTCTACTGCAATATTTAAACCTGTTTGTCCACCCATTGTCGGTAATATTGCATCCACCTGCTCTTTTTCTATGATTTTTGCAACTATCTCTGCTGTTAAAGGTTCCACATATACTTTATCTGCAGAATCTATATCAGTCTGTATTGTTGCAGGGTTACTGTTAACTAGTACCGTTTCAATATTTTCTTCACGTAAAGATTTACATGCTTGTGAACCTGAATAATCAAACTCTGCTGCTTGTCCAATTTGAATAGGTCCTGATCCAATAATTAATACTTTTTTAATACTTTCATCCTTTGGCATTTTTTTAACTCCTGAAAAAAATAGTTTAATTTATCTTCCCCTTATATTCTTTAATCGTGTTTACAAAATTGTCAAAGAATACTTTAGAATCATGTGGCCCCGGTCCTGCTTCTGGGTGGTATTGAATACAAGAAATAGGTAATGTTTTGTGTTTTATAGCTTCTGGTGTTCCATCGTTTAAATTGATTTGAGTAATTTCCAAATCAGTTTCGTCAATAGAATCAGCATCAATTGAAAAACTGTGATTTTGTGATGTCATGTACACTCTTCCAGTTTTTAAATCCTGAACAGGTTGATTTGATCCTCTGTGTCCAAATTTCATTTTAAATATTTTGGCACCAAAGGTTAATGCGATTATCTGTTGACCTAAACAAATTCCTGCAATAGGCATCTTTTGTGATATTTCCTTTATAGTATCCTGAATTTTTTCTACGTTTTCAGGATTTCCAGGCCCACTTGATACCAGTACACCATCAACATCCAAATCATATATCTCTTGAGCACTGGTAGTTGCAGGAACCACAATTACCCCAACGTCTTGTGCAATTAAATGATCGGTAATATTCTTTTTAACACCACAATCCAATACTGCAACATTATATTCTTTTCTTTCCTGTAGAACTTTAGGTTCTTTGACTGTGACCTTTTCTACAAGATTCATTTCTTCAAGACGTGGTTGTTCTTCCAGCATTTTAAGCAATTCTTCATCACTAACATCAACATTAGCAACAATTGCTTTCATTGAACCCAATTCTCTGATTTTTAATGTTAATGCTCTTGTATCTATTCCACTAATTCCAGGAACATCATATTCTTCTAAAAATTCGGATAATGATTTTTCAGATTTTGGATGACAAGGTTCATTACAAACTTGTCTTACCACATATGCTTCAGCCTTTATTCCTTCTGATTGATACCATTCAGAAGATACTCCATAATTTCCTTCTAAGGGATATGTTGACATCAGTATCTGACCTTTAAAAGAAGGATCAGTTAATGCTGCAACATAACCTGTCATTGAGGTTGAAAATACAATTTCTCCAGCCTTAATTGTTTCTGCTCCGAAACCTTCACCTTCTAAAATTGTACCGTCTTCCAACGCTAATTTTGCAGTTCTTATCATCTTTTAACCCCGATTAATTTTTAATAAGATACTGTATTAATGTATCTGCATCATTTATCAGTTAATAATCAAATAGATAGTGAATAACTTGTTGAAAATAATATTTTTTCCATAATACAGCCATATAAATTTTTATTCATAAAAAAAGAATTCAAACAATGAATAATTAAAAATTAAACACATAATCCTTTTTAAATTAATTAATAAAAATTAATATGAATTTTTTTAAAGAATAAAACAATTATTTAACCATATTATAAAATATTATTCTTAAAATTATCACTTGTCCATCCCTAATATTTATATATTGAACTTAATAATAAAAAAAAGTTACGGAAAAATATAGCCGACTAAAATAATAATCAACAATCATCTTTCCTGTATTGCATTATTATGGCAGATTCACCATCACCATAATAATCATCTTCTTCCCTGACTTTAACAAAACCGTGTTTTAAATAAAAATTAATGGCATGAGTATTTGATTTTCTAACTTCCAATCCAATTACATTAATATTATTTGAAAAAAAGATCTGTAATGTTTTTTCCAACAACAATGAACCGACATGCATGTTTCTATAATTAGAATTTACAGCTATAGCAATAATATGACCCTTACCTTCCCTAATCCAGAAAATGACATAGCCCACAACATGCCTGCCCAGTTCTGCAACGGCAAATCCTGCTCCACCCTGATGTAATTTTATTAGAATATCAACAGGATAAGGGTCAGGAAATGCCTCATATTCAATTGCTAAAACATCATCAATATCGGACAATCTAAAATCTCTGATAATCATAGTATGCACTTTTGCTTTGTAAAATACTTGAAAAACTATACATTATTATATTTACACATCAATTAATAATTTACTAAAAATTACCTTTATAGAAGTATGTTGTAAAACCTGCTAAAAAATTAACCAAATTAGAAATAAAAAGCTTAACACAAAGTTATGGAAAATTAATTAATTTTTTTTGATGTGATGATAAAAAGAATGAAATTATAAATTAGAAAATCATAACTAATAGAATACATAAAAATACAATTATTATTGTAAATTATTAAAAAAAATGATAAAGTGAATAAACATGAGCAGTGTTTGGTCTAATTTTACTGAGTACATTATTAATAATTATTATAATAGCCATAAAATAGTTGAGGTAGGAGTTGGAAAAATAGTTGAACCAAGTAATATTCTTAAAGAGAACCTGCCCAAGACTGAAATTTTACTGGTGGATATTTATCCTTCCAACAATGAAATCATAAAGGATGACATTACTAATCCAACAGACAACATTTATGAAAATGCTGATTTGATTTATTCAATAAGACCTCCGGAAGAATTACAAAGAGACATTTTGAATTTAGGATTGAAATACAAGTCAGACATAATCATAAAGCCATTTTTTACGGAAGAAATTAATTACAACCTTCAGAAAAAATTAAATTTGGTGAATTATAAAAGAACTGCTTTTTATTTACATAAAGAGAGTAGATAAAATGGAATGGGAAAGAGAAAACGCATCTTCAGTATTGGCGAAACTGGATACAAATCAAAATGGATTGACAACGGCAGAAGCAGAAGAGCGTTTGGAAAAATATGGTAAAAACACTTTAAAAGAGAAAGAAAAAGAAAGTGAATTAAAAAAATTTTTATTACAGTTTACAGAACCGTTAACTGTACTTCTGATTATTGCGGGCATAATCTCTTTATTGATACGTGACTTTATTGATGCAGGAGTAATCTTTTTTGTTGTAATATTGAATGCTGTTTTGGGCTATAGGCAGGAAAACAAAGCACAAAATGCAATGGAAAAGTTAAAGTCCATGACATCAAAAACAACAATTGTTCTAAGAGATTCTAAAAAAGAGGAAATTGATGCCCAAAATTTGGTTATTGGTGATATTGTAATACTTGAAGAAGGGGACACCATACCTGCAGATTTACGGCTTATCGAAACATATAACTTAAAGATAGATGAGTCATCCATCACGGGAGAATCCCTGCCTGTTCATAAAACATCGGATATAGATACTGAAAATAAAAACAACAACATAGCATATATGAATACTGGTGTTTCCAATGGTAGAGCCAAAGGTGTTGTAATCCAAACAGGTATGGAAACACAAATGGGTAAAATAGCTTCAATGATTCAGGAGGAAAATAAAGATAAAACTCCTTTGGAAATAAAAATAGAAACTTTAAGTAAAACATTAAGCATATTTTCCGTGATAATCTGTATTTTAATATTTGTCCTGGAAACTCTACAGGGGATTCCTATGGCAAACACATTCATGACAGCCGTTTCGTTGGCTGTTGCTGCCATACCTGAAGGTTTACCTGCAATACTTACATTAACACTTGCATTAGGAATGCAAAAAATGGCAGGAAATAAAGCCATTATACGTAAGTTACTTGCAGTGGAAACATTAGGTTCCTGTTCTGTAATATGTACTGACAAAACGGGAACTCTAACGCTCAACAAATTAACAGTTACCAACGAATTTATTTCAGACAAAAATATGACCAAAACAATAGGACAGTTATGTAATAATGCAAAAATAACTTCTGATAAAAAAATTGGTGATGCAACCGACATTTCCATATTGGAACATTCGTTGGATAATATGGAGAGTTTGGAATATGAAAGACTCCATGAAATTCCTTTAGACAGTTCCAGAAAAAGAATGACAACCATTAACAAAATCGATTCCCAGGAATACGTTCTGGTTAAGGGTGCTCCTGAAATATTATTGAATAAATGTAAATTCATAAGTTTTGATGGCGACGTCAAATCATTAGATAACGACACTAGAAAAATCATAAATGATAAGGTTCTGGAATTTACCAATGATGCTTTAAGAGTAATCATGTTTGCATATAAAAAAGTGGATGACTACACAAACTATTCAATAAAGGAACTTGAGAATGATTTAACTTATACAGGTATTGTCGGAATGATGGATCCACCTAGAGAGGGTGTTAAAGAATCTATTGAAACATGTAAAAATGCTGGCATAACCGTGAAAATGATTACTGGAGATCATAAGAATACCGCTTCTTCAATTGCAAAACTTGTAGGTATAAGCAATTACGAAAAAACAATCACTGGAAAAGAAATGGATGCTATGTCCGAATCCGAATTTAGAGATATTGTTAATGAAGTAAATGTATTTGCAAGGGTATTTCCAGAACAGAAACTGAAAATAGTTAAAGCTCTCAAAGAAAACAATGAAATCGTTTCAATGACCGGTGATGGTGTGAACGATGCACCTGCACTTACTGCTGCAAACATAGGGGTGAGTATGGGTTCGGGTACTGATGTAGCAAAAGAATCAAGTGACATGATTCTGGAGGATGATAACTTCTCCACAATAATCTATGCTGTAAAGGAAGGAAGAACAATATATTCCAATATCAAACGTTTCATCAAATTCCAGTTATCAACCAACATTGCTGCAATACTTGTAATACTTGCTTCATCAATTATGGTGTTACCTTTACCATTTAATCCCGTGCAATTATTATGGATTAATATCATTATGGACGGTCCACCTGCACAATCATTGGGTGTGGAAGCATCAGACAGAAACATAATGAATGTCGCACCTAGCGATGAAAACATTTTGTCCATTAATAACCTGACACATATAAGCATTATAGGAATTGTCATGGCCCTCGGTACACTGGGTTTATATGTTTATGAATTAAGTATTGGTTCAACACAATTACTTGCAAGCAGTTGTGCATTCACTGTATTTGTAATATATCAACTATTCAATGTGTTCAATTGCAGGTCCAGAAGCGATGAAAAAAATAAGACTTTAATTATAGCGGTTTTAGTATCATTTATCCTACAGCTGTGTGCTATATACGTGCCGTTCTTGCAAAGCATTTTCCATACGACATCAATACCATTAATCTCATGGATTCCAATAATTATAATAGCATTAACAATATTTGTTGCAGAAAGAATTATCAGAAGATTTGAAAATGCTATTATATAACTACCCTTCTTTTTTTAATTATTTTTATAGAAATTTTATCTTTCCATTACAAAAATACTATAAATCATTTTTAATAAAATTAATAGTTAAGTACAATCATATTTGGAGGAAATTAAATGAGATATATTGTGATGTCAGGTACATCTGATGCAACTAAAGTTATTGAATTTTTAAGCCGGGATGATAATAATTATATTTTAGCTACCACAGTTACAGATTATGGTGGAAAAATTGCCGAAAATGCTGGTGCAACTGAAGTTATCACACATGCATTGAAGGAAGAGGATTTTGTTGAACTGATTAAGGAAAAAAATATCGATACTTTAATTGATGCCACACATCCTTTTGCAGCTGTGGCCACAGAAACTGCCATTGAAAGCAGCGAAAAAGCTGGAATAAAATATATTAGATATGAAAGAGCTTCAACCATCCTTCCTGATTCAGATTTAATACATAATGTTGAATCTTTTGAAGAGGGTGCTGTTAAATCAAGGGAGTTACTTGAAAAAGGTAATGGAAAATTAATGCATCTTGCAGGAGTGTTAAATTTAAGTAAAATAACAGAAGTTGTTGGTCCCCAAAAAGTTGTTCCACGCGTTCTTCCAAATAATTTTAGCATTTCAAAAACTCAGGATACTGGAGTGCCTGCAGAAAACATAGTGGCAATGCAGGGAACATACTCAAAAGAATTTAACATGGCACTTATGAAAGAGTATGACATTTGCGCTATCATTACCAAAGAAAGTGGTGAAAGTGGAGGTGCCGAAAATAAGATTAATGCCGCACTGGAATTGGGAATTCCTGTTGTTTTAATTAAAAGACCTAAAGTAGAAAAATTAGATAATCATATTATGGTTAGATCAATTGAAAATCTTAAAGACGTTATTTAAAAATAATTATTTTTTTGATTGAATTGGGGTTTAATATAAATAGCCTCAGTTCGCCCATCATTCATCATCAGTTCAGAGCTCATAGGGTTCATCATTGGCTATTTTTTATAAAAAAAGAGGATTATATGTAATCAATTAATGATACATTACTCCAACTTCTTTTTCGTTTGAATTTTTGTTTTTGTTTAAAACCTTGTCAAGTGCATCTTCAAAGTTTTGTGATGAAACACTGTAATTTTCTTCACGTATTGCAAACATACCTGCTTCGGTACATATTGATTTTAAATCTGCTCCTGATGCATTTTTTGCGTTTGCGGCAATGCTTGCTAAATCAACATCAGGGTCCAATGTCATGTTTTTGGTATGTATTTTTAGAATTTCGAGTTTACCTTCCTCATCAGGTACAGGTACTTCTATAATTCTGTCAAATCTTCCAGGACGAATTAATGCAGGATCCAGTATGTCCGGCCTGTTAGTGGCTGCTATTATACCAACATTACCTCTTGATTCAAAACCATCCATTTCTGCCAGTAACTGCATGAGGGTTCTTTGAACTTCCCTGTCACCACTGGTTGATCCTTGTAATCTTTTTGCTGCGATTGCATCTATTTCATCTATAAATATGATGGATGGAGATTTTTCTTTTGCTAGTTCAAATACTCCACGTACTAAACGTGAACCTTCTCCAATATATTTTTTTACGAATTCTGATGCCACAATTTTTATGAAAGTGGCGTTTGTTTCATGTGCAACTGCTTTGGCAAGTAATGTCTTACCAGTTCCAGGAGGTCCGTAGAATAGTACTCCTTTAGGTGGGGTAATTCCCACTTTTTCAAAGATGTCTGGATTTTTAAGCGGAAGCTCTACTGTTTCTATGGTTTCTCTTATTTGATCTTTAAGTCCACCTATTTTGTCATAGGACATATCTGGTGCTTCTTCTATTTCCATTCCAGATACTAATGGATCTTTTTCTGATGTTAATATATCCACTATACTGAATGTTTGTTGATTTAAAGCTACCCTAGAACCAATTTCAACCCTATCAGCATCTTTATCAGCATATTTTAATAAAAAGGATGGTCCTGTAGTACTTTTTACTACAACCTGATTATCGTCTAATATCTCAGATATGGTTGCTAATACTAATGGAGGTGTTCTAAATCTACTAATTTCACTTTTTAATGATTTTACTTCACGATCTAACCTTAAGTTTTCATTTTCTAATAATACTTTATCTTTTTCTAATTTTCTAACTTCCCAGGTTAAATTTCGTTCAATAGTCTCATGTTTATCCAATAAGTTTGATAATTCTAAATCTTTTTCATCTTGGACATTTGTTTCGAAATCTTGTTCTTGCATTTGTTGCCCTCCTCTTAATTGAATGTTTAAATTTAAATTAGAATTATTATTTTTCTAACTTTTTGTTTTTTTAATAAATTTTTTCCTACATAGTAATCTATAGAAATCATCATTATTAAATTATTTGTAAAAAAAGTAGAGTCAATAAAAATAATTCATAAAATAATCAAAAAAGATATTTTATGTAAATAACAGAACATTATATATAATAAATCTACTTAAGTGAATAAAATGAACTGTGAAATATGTGGAAGCGAAATTAAAGGAGAACCTTATAAAACTAAAATTGATAATTCCTTAATGGTGACTTGTAAAGAATGCTCTAGATATGGTAAAGTTCAAAGCAAACCTCAACCAGTTAACAAACGAGCACCTAAAGGAAAAAACAATAACAACAACTACAACAATTACAATAACAGACCTAGAAAACAAACATACACAAGGAAAAATAAAGAGGAAGAATACGAGTTAGTGGAAGACTACGCAAAAATTATCAGAGAAAAACGTGAAATAAGAGGTCTGACCCAAAAGCAGCTTGGAGAAAAAATATACGAAAAAGAATCAGTGCTACATAAAATTGAAAATGGAAAAATGGTTCCTGATGAAAAAATTGCTAAAAAACTGGAAAAAACATTAAATATAGAAATTATTGAAAAAATAGAAAGTGATGAAAGAGAATTCCAAGATGCTAAACGTTTTAGAGAAGCAACAATTGGAGATATAGCACGTATAAAACGTAAATAAACTATTTTTCTATTTTTTTCTCTTTTCTTTATTCTTTTTAGATGAATAATAACCATCGAATACTTTTGCTTTTTTAAATTCTTTAAACAATCCTTCATATTCAGGATATTCTTCACTGATTACTATTACATGTGCCGGAGGATGTGTTTTTTTAATATTTATTATACTGACAGTAGTGTCTTCCTGTACCTGAACTAAAACAGGAACTTTAATGTCATCACGAGGCTTCTGTCTAATAACTCTTTTTGTTACATCATAAACTTTTTCCTGTGAAACAATTTTAGGTTTGCCCACAATATTTAACTTTGCATGTCTTTCTAAATCTGCCAAAACATTTAAAGCCTTTTTTTTATTCATTGCTCTTATTAAAATTAATGCCATAAATAAACTCCTTGAAAAATAATAATTAAAAAAAAAGTTAGAAGACTATCGTCTTCTAAAGAAAGATTTGATTAACGAACTTCTAAATAATGCCAATAGTATTAATAATATTCCTATGATAGTTTGAATATTTCCCAATACATCAAATATTTGTGAATTAATAGGTAACTTCCATATTGGTGCGGTTCTACCATTAGCTGCTGGTGTGTAATATACACCTACCGCTTTAATGTTTTCCTTAACATTTAAATCCGAAGTGTCTATATGTTCTACACCCACCAAAGTACCACTATCAATTGCCCTGTTAATTGATTTTGCTATTTGTACAGGATCATAACCGTTTCTTGATACGGATGCAGATACTATATCAGCAGTTGCTTCAGATAATCCCCTTTTATCAGAACCATATACGGATACTGATGGATTATCTCCGGAAACTGTAATTGCATTTCTAAGTGCATCATAAGCATATATTGTAGTTAATGGACTTCCATCTACTGGAGATACTTTATAGTTATTTGCTTCAGGGAATCCTATACTCCAACCAGTAGAACTTACTTTACTATACGGTTTATCCATTTCATATCCTACATCATTCAATTGTTCAGGAGTAAACATATCACCTGTAGTAACACCGGAAATTAGGTTTACTGCACCACCACCGTGATTTTCACCAGAATCCTTAGCGACTTCCTCGAAAGCCTTTGCCACAATGGTTGTTGCTGGATAACCATCCCTGATCATTTTACCTATATTCATAGCTGTCTGTAATCTTACTCTGTCAGCAGTACCTGACTTAGGGTTTCCTTCAGAATTACGAAGGTGAATAATTGCACCTCTGGTTCCTGCAGGTACAGACACAACACCACCTGAAGCAGGTAATATTTTAATTGTACTTCCATTATCAACTGTAATCACATATACCTGGAAATCTCCACCTACAGAAATTCCCTGAGTAGGATTAACAGCCATTAGACGTATACCTTCAAAGTTTTGTGCAACACCCACTATCTGTTGAAGTGTAGCATTTGCCTGAAGTTGTGTTAAAGCCGTTATAATCGCAGCAATACGAACATCCGATGTACCTTCACCCCCTGAAAGAAGGGCAGTTTTATGTTCCTGTGAAAATATAAACGTTGACTGGAACATATTTGATGCAAAAGACTGACTTCCTGCAGCACACCCGTTTGGATCTTTTCCGCTAGGATCAGTAATAACAGCAACGTTCATTGTTGCTGAAGCTACTGAAGACAATAATATGACAATTAATAAGAAAATCGATATTTTTGCAATTTTTGAATGTCTGTTCATCATATCACCATCAGTTTTCTACATTTGCAGTAGCATTATGCATTGCTGAGGAATTGTTAACATTATTTACTTTGATTACTGAAAAGTCTTCAACAACATTTACCACTACATTTCCAGTGTTCGAATCTACTTGAACATCAACAACATTTATTGGAGCAATAGATGTTCCAGGAATTGTTGATGTTTTAACCAATTGTTCCGCGTTTTTTATCGCGTCAGAAAGCAACAACTGCCTTTGTGATGTTATTAAAGTATTTCCCTTAATATAACTTCCATCCCTAAATCCTGCTGCTTCTACGTTTGTTTTTATTGATGAAAGAGGTACTATATCATTTCCTTTTACCATGACACCTGCAATAGGAACACCATCCTCCACATTATCAGATGATGCAAATGCAACATAAGTCATTGCACGACCAGATAATATTAAAACAAATGCTAAAATCAAAATGATTAAAGTATCTCTTCTAACTTTTATAAACAATATTTCACCCCTATTAAAGTATAGATAAAAAAATAAGATTAACCCGATTTTTTTAACATAACCACACTTTGTTTATAGTAAGATAATTTATTAGTAATAGTTATATTTTTTATTTTATAAGTAACTAATGCAAAAAAATGTATTATAGTATATAATAAAAAAAATGAGAAAAAATATGTATAATTTATAAATTATATTTTTCAAGAAGGATATCCTTATACTTAAATGCTGCTTCACCGGTACATATTATTAAATCAGCATCTATTTCCAAAGATTTGTTGAATCCGGACAAAACCTGTTCAATGCTAGCTCCCAATGTACCTTGTTTTTCATCCGTAGGCATATTCTCAGGCAAAACTATTTTATCTACAAATTTACCTTCATTTAATGCTTCTTTAGCACATAAATATGCATTATATGATGCTGGAACTATATAATCAGAATAATCTGCCGAACAGTGCAATATTTCAGTATCTCCATCCATACCAGATTCGGAAGAAGTTGTTATGACATTGATAATTTTTCCATACATATTTTTTAATTCTTTTAAGACTGTTGTGATTCCTGCAGGATTATGGGCATAATCAATCATGATTTCCTTATCACAGAGCGTTCCTATTTTCTGCATCCTACCATTAACACCACCAAATTCTGAGATATATCTTCCTATGTCTTCAAAAGACATTCCCATAATTTCTTTTGCAACTATTATTGCCCCAAGTGAATTGTAGATATTATGTAATCCATTTATTTCAAGTTTGAAATCGTATTTTCCTTCTTTTGTTATTAATGTAAATTGATTATGGTGATTGTTAATATTTGTTGCCAGATAATCCGGTTGTGAATATGTAATTCCACAGTCACATTCGTATTTACCAACACCTGCTATGAATTCTTCCACTTCAACCTCTTGTCCACAGAAACATTGTTTAGATGACTTTCTAAATGATTGTGTTTCTATTCCAAAGGTAATCAGATTCCCTGTGTAATTTAATTCTCTAAGCAATGCCATTATTGTAGGATCATCATTGTTTACTATAAGAGTTTTGTTTTTAAGCAGTTCAACCAATTCACCTTTAACTCTTGCATAATTGAGGAAATCATGACTGTTAGTTAAGTGATCTTCTGTTATGTTTGTTATTACTCCCACATCGGCTTTACATGCACTGATTAATTTAGTTAAACTTCCTTCAAAACCAAATGTTCCTGTTTCCAGAATGCTTATATCACCATTTAAACGGGATTGTAATGGAGGTATGTCAGCAAGATTCCCCTGCATATTGGCCAGGTTATGTTCACATGGATTTAAACCGTTTGATATTGCAAGATGTTTAAGTAATGTTGTTGTAGTTGTTTTTCCGTTGGTCCCCGTTATACATACTACTGGATGAACAGGTTCAAAAAGTTCAAAAATATCATCAACAGTCAATATCGGTACTGATTGTTCCTGTACTTTCTTATATAAATTTGATTTGGATTCTATTAATTGTGTTGGCATTATTATATAATCCGATGATGAAATAAAATCATCAGGCATTTCACCATAATATACAACCATGTCAGGATAATCTGTAAGTGAACTGCCAAATCTGCAATTTTCTTTGTTGACCATGTCTGTTGCTTGAACTTTATAACCATGATCCATTAATATTCTTGCAATAAGATTACCGTTTACACCACAAACCCCGATTACTCCAAATAGGGCATCATCCTTAATATCATTTATTTGCATATCGTTTACAACCTTCGTTTAATCCGTTGATTAATTTTTCCTTAACTTGATTGTAGGATGTAGTTCCACCTATACCCAAATGAACTATATAATCACCCGGTTTAGCATATTTCATAGCAAGCTCTGCTGCTTCATCCACACTACATAATGCTAATTTAATTACATCATCATTTTCAATTGCATTTAACAGTCCCAGTGCTGAATCCATATGCAATTCCCCTGTAATTTCAACATAACCCGTTGCAATAACCATATTAGCATAGTCCCCCACGGTTTTACCACTTTCTTGATTGTCACGTATTGTTGTTGAATCCACACAACCGAATACAACTATTATATTCTCATCCTTAATGAAATCAAGAGCCTGTCTGATGGATAATTCAGAACATGATGAATCGAAGTATGCTTCGACACCATTGAAAGTTCCCAGATGTTCCATCCTTCCACTCACACCTGTGAATAATTCCAGACCTTCCTTAATTGTTTCCCATGATATGCCATATTCCAAAGATACCGCTATTGCTGCGGTCAAATTAGCATAATTATATGATGCTACGGTATCTATGTTTATATCTGTTTTTTCCATTGGGTTGTCACCACATACTTTGAAAACATAATTTCCTTCATCGTATGAAGCCCTGTATTTAGGGGAGTATTTGTTTCTATCAGCATCCTGATTATTGTTTTCAAAATCAAAGTATATTGTATCTTCCCTTTTATACGTTAATAAATCAGCACATTGAATGTTTGCAACCAATTTGTCACACATGTCTAAAATCAATGATTTCCTATCCACATATTTTTGCATTGACCCGTTGAATTCACTTAAATGTTCCTGATGTAAATTGGTGATTACTCCCAGTTTTAATTCCAAATCACCTAATAAACCCAAGGTTCCATGAGGTAATTCAAGTATAGCCAAATCAGCTCCTTTGTATTCTCCACGAACTATATCATCCACTATTGCTTCACTTACCAGGTTCCATTTCATGGAAGAGCATTGATAAACTTTATATCCTGCTTTTTTGAAGATGTGAGTAATCATGGTTGTTGTTGTCGTTTTACCATATGACCCTGTGATTCCTATTTTGTCCATGTCAATAATGGTGTTTATTAAATCACTGATTGTTTTTCTGGTAATGACTGTTATATCATTTTCCTTGATTTGCTGATATATTGGAGCAGATTCAGGTATTGTAGGTGCTAGATATATAGCATCATACTCTGAAATGTCAGGATTATCAACACCCAAATCCAGGTTGACACCCTCACTTTTTAGAACATCCAACATATCCTTTCTTATTTCTGTAAATTCTTCATATTTTTTTGAATCCACAATTGTTACATTTTTACCCTGATGATTTAATAATCGGGCAACTGGCCTTCCAGCATTACCGGCACCAATCACTACGCAATTTTTAAAATTCAACAAAAAAAACAACTCCTTCCTTAATTAAAATAATTTTTTAAAAAAACATTACTATAATATCTTAGTTTAATATCTTTTTTTTATAATAAATAATATTTTCCTAAAGATAAATATTACTTAAAAAATCCCTGTTTAAACAGATATTAGAAATTAAATGAGTTTATAAATTATAATGAAGTTAATAAAAGAAAATAAAAATAGAAAAATAAGTTATATGATTTCCTTTTCTTCCAAAATATTTCTGGCAGGATCCATTCCCTGTGCACCCAATAAGAGTATTACATCCGTTTCGTTTGCTCCATTGAATGTGAAAATCAATGATTCCTCCAGAGTATCAAATAGTTCATATGAAATTGCATTTTCATCCAATACACCAGTAAATATATCCAGTTCCGAATCCGTAACTGTGTTAAGATTATTTACAACATCATTACTGGTTGTTAATATTAATGTATAATTTTCCTGCTGGTTTAACACTTCCACCAATGCTTCAGCTATTTCCTTATTGATTTCCTCCCCACGGCTTCCCCTTATCGCATCTATGACGAAGAGATGTTCACCTAACTTGGCACCATTTTCAATCGTTAAATGAATACCTGAAGGATTGTGAGCAAAATCATCTATAATTATTGGATTTTCTCGAAGTTTTATAAAACGTCTTGCCAATGGTTTGTAGTTTTTTAATGAAGAAACAACCGCTGTCCTGTCCAATGACTTATATTCACAAACAGCCAGTGCAGCCATGATATCCTGAATAAAATGATTTGATGTGAACGGTAAATCATCATATGACACATAAAGTTCATCTCCAGAGAATATTCCAATTTTTTCCTTATATGAAATATCCAAAAGATGTGATGCATCATAATCTCCAAAATACATTACCTTAACGTTGCTGTTATCCCCAACCACTTCAGCCATTTTTCTAATGTTTTCATCTTCGTAGTTAAGTACCAGTAACGTTTCTTTATCCTGCATTTTTAAAGCTCTTGCAGCCCCTGATATTTCATACAATAATTCATCAAATGATTCCACCAGATTCATATGATCAAAAGAAGCGTTGGTAATTACTGCAACGTCCGAACCAAGGGCATTTATCATTTGACATGAATGATTGTTCATTAATTTATCATCCCATCCCTGAACTTCAGAAACTTCCAGTGCTATTACATCAATGTTTCCATTTTTATTATAATAATCTGCAAGTTCATCGGAAACACGTGGATCAATTAATGTATTGCCTTCAGATTCCGCATCAGTATTTGTATACGTGTTGAATCCCATATCAGAAAAAATAGTGAAAAGAAGGTGAGTTGTTGTGGATTTACCATTGGTTCCTGTTACAGACATTTTAAAAGCATTTTTAGCATACTTTTGAACTGAACATTTCAATGCGTATGCTGTTGCGTATTCAATATGATCAGTAACAATTAATGGTAAATTTAACTCTTTTGCTATTTCTATAGCATTTTCCTGAGGATTTTGTGTAATTAAACAAGAAACTTCTTTTTCATGAGCTATTTGAATACCTTTCCCATTTATCCAATGTCTTATAACGATATCGTCTTTAGATGCCTTATTAAGAAAAGTAAAATTTCCATCCAATGCTTCATTTGGACCATATAATGTTCCTTTTACTTTTTTAGACAAATCTACTGTGTTCAGATTACTCATTTCTATTCCTCAATTAATTAAATCAGATTATTCCAAATAAGAATAAAGCGATTACAGATACTATTAACGTAACTCCCCAGTATAATAATATAATCTTTTGTTCTGACATACCATGATAGTTTAAGGTATGATGTAATGGTTCTACAGGCAAGGTTATCACGTGTGCTCTGTGTAATAAACTAATTACTACAGATATGATTGGTACTGCCAAGGCTATAATTGAAAAAATCAATGAATTACCCAATAATGCAGCAACCATATAACCTGTACCTAATGCATAAGATCCTGTATCCCCCATGAATATTTTTGCAGGATAATGGTTTAAAACTAAAAATCCCACACATGCTCCTGCAAGTACCACAAATGGTAATGATGCCACAGATCCGGTCACCACACCAGAATAAAGGGCTGATGCAATAGATGCTATAGCTATAATACCTGCTGCCAAACCATCCATCCCATCAATCAGATTAACTGCATTAATTGAACCGATTATTGCCATTATTGCCAAAGGAATCATCAGCAAACCAATTTCAATTCCACTAACATTAGTTGATAAAACACCAGGAACTATAAGGAAACATGCCAATATAAATTGGGTGAATAACTTATATGTTTCTGAAGTTTCGGTTTTAATAGGGATTTCATCAATTAATTCTAATTTATGATCCTTTTCGACAATTTCAGCATAATCCTTTTTAGCTTGAGGTGAAGCAACTCTTGCTTCTTCTCCAGGCTGTAAAGACAATAATCCTATCTGAACCGGTTCATCACCATTATTTCTTACAACTTTTTGGTATTCTTTTACTTTAAATCCAAGCAAATCATCAAACATACCAAAAATACCTGCAACAAACATCATGAATACCGTTATGTGTAAATAACTAACGGAATTCCATGTAAAAGTGACCAGTGCTATTAAAGCAACACCAATCAATATTCCAAAACCACCCATCGTAGGTGTTCCACTTTTTTGCCTATGTTCTGAAACAATAGGATTATCACGGATATCTGCCAATAACAATTCACGTCTAACAGCTGCTGTGAAAAATGCTGTTACCACTATTGTTAATATAAAGATTAGTACGTCAATTTGACTAATCATATTTTTAACCCCCCAAAGTTAAAAAACTATAAATTTATATTATTTAATTATCTAGTTCAAGATTAAAATAAGTAACTATAAAGAATGAAAAATGAAAGGAATTAAGAGAAAAGGTGTTTAGAGAGTTTAGGAGAAATTTATATTGTTTCTGGCAGCATAATCTTCCACTAAATCATATGTTAATTTGTTAAGATTTTCTGGGGAATCTGCCCTGATAGTTACCCTCTGATAATGTGTCGGACCATGAACAACATATGAATTGTCACCGTCAAAAACCTTCTCTTTAGGTACTATTTTATCTATTGGAAAATCGCCTACAGGCAATTCTGTGGCATTATAATTTTTTATAGATGATTCAACTTTTTTTGCGGACCAATTTCCACAGGCCATATCAATCAATTGACATATTGGATATATGTTTGTGGAAGCTGCAGTCATATAACGGGTTCCGCTTGGTCTTGTGTTCAATTCTATTACAAAATCTTCACCTGATTTTGAATCATGCAATATGTCAATATCCATTGTACCTTCAACACCTACAAGATTTGCCAGTTTTACAGCAAGATCTCTGATGTATTGATTGTGTTTATCATTGTCCACACCCTCAATATTTAATGGAGCTTGTTTAATTTTGGATAATGGGTGTGTTCCTTCAAGTGTGGTGTCACCTTTATACACCGGAACCAATGGAACTACCTGATTTTTCCACCGCAAGACTTCAATTGAAGCTTCCATACCCTCAACAAATTCTTCACTGAAAATATTATTTTTTTCAGATACGAAATCAAGAATGTCATCTTTTGTCAATGCTATTTTAACTCCCCTCCCAGCCTGTCCTTCAGGAGTCTTTAACACCAAAGGTAATTGACTTTCCAAATCATCCACATCATAAGGTTCATCCAAATGATTGAATTTTGGTGTTTTAATATTGTTTTCACATAACAATTCCTTGGTTTCATATTTATTTGCAGCTAAAGAAGCCGTATCGTATGGTGCTGCTATGACAGGAATGTCATTTTCTTCTTCGAGAGTGTCTTTCATCCTACCAACATCAACAAGTGGTGGATCTATGCCTATCAGAGGAATAACAGCATCAACCTCTTCTTTAATTGCGATGTCCATAGGTTCTTCCATACCTCTGGAAACGATATAATGTTTATCTGCCAATTCCAAATTTTCCGCATTTTCATTTGATTCTGTAATAATTGTTTCTATGCCTAATCTTTTTGCATACCATGCTGCATCATCAAATAACCTTGAACCTATAAATAATATTTTCATAAAACCACCTACACCAATTCTACCAACATATCGGATAATTCATCCACACTTTCTTTAACTTCATCAGATATTATGTTTACCAATTTCATTTCTTTTGGTTGTATTCCAATAGTCATTATTTTACTTCCAATTGTTTCTTCTATATAATTTATTATAAATGATATTGGCATGGAATGAGTTGAAATATTGAATGTATCAATTTGTTCCTTTTGAATAATTAACATTTCACCCGGATTAGCCTCAAATTCAACAGCATCAATAATTATTATATGTGATGGATGTAATGTTCTGATTTCATGAGTATGATTTTCAGGAGTGGACTCAGTATTTAATAAAAAAACGTTGTCAGTATTCTTAGATGTCAAATTACTTAATTTTTCATATAAGTTTTCAGACAATAAGGGTCCCAGACCATCATCTCCCCTAAATGAGTTTCCTATAGTAAAAATTAAGAGTTTATCATAATCATTTAAAAATTCAGATAATTTTTCGTATATTTGCTTTGATTGTATTTAAACCACCACCCATAATATATTTTAAGCTTATGTTAATAGTATCTCCATCAGTAACTTCCATATTATTTACAGGTATCAATAATGGAGGATTCATCATAGGGGTGGGACCTGTTATTAAATCTTCTGTTACATAAGTATATGTGGTAATTAACAGGGAATTTATCTCTCCCGATCCCCTAATCCCAACTTGAATGTCTTTTTCAAATTCAGGGTTTGTTTGTTTATAAAAATCCACACAATTATATTTGATTTCTTCGGAAAATGATTTGAAACATGTATTTTCATCTTCCTTATATGTTATGTGTGATCTATTAGAAAAACCGACCTGTATGGTATCATATGTTGATTTAGGTATGATAATTGTATCTTTTTTAGAGTATTTTAGTACATTATTGATTACTGGAACCTGCTGCTCATCAATTAATGCAGTATCCAACATTTCACAGATTACTACATCTGGTTTTTCACAGAAAACATAATTTGTTAAGTCTGCTTCAATTATTGTTATGTTTTCATGAGAATTTAATAATTCATCGGAATATTTCTTAATTACTAACGGATTTATTTCAAATGCATAGACTTTTTTTGCATATGGTGCAGCAAATGATGCCAATATTCCGGAACCAGTACCCAAATCATATGTAATGCCATGAGTTTCGCTTATTATGGCATCCTTAAAAATAGATACTCTTTTATTATCTTTTGTTAAATCATCATAATATGTCATTATTAAGTTTTTTGTTAAAAGATTATAATATAATTTAAAACAAGAAAAATTTAAAAAATAGTTTAATCAAAATTTGATTTGAAAAGATTGGTGTAAATTATATGTGGGTATAATTTAGTGTTCATTCATCTTGTACTTTATCTAATTCTCCAGTTCCTGCACTGGTTAGTTTCACATGTTCTACTCCTTTTAATCTCATGATTTTTTCTGTTAGATCTCTTATATGGATAATGTCACCTTTAACAATAATCACTTCAAGGCAGTATTTTTCGTTCATGTGAATGTGTAAACTAGCGTTAATTTGTTCCCTAAAATCATGTTGTATATCTGTCATAGACTCCATAACACCAACATAATGATGATCGTAAATTACAGCTAAAACACCAACACGTTCACCTTCCATTTCGTTCATCCATTGATATCTTAGGATATAATCCTTCAATGCATCACGAATACCTTTTGAACGAGATTGATATCCTCTGTCGCGTAATACATCATCGAACTCATTAAGTAGTTTATTCGGTAATGACATGCTTATACGCATACAATCTCTCCAAATTTTTTTTAATAATAAATATAATGTAACACATCATATTATTAATAAGAATTATATTCTTAATAATATATAAGTTTAATAGTAATAATGTAATATTAAGAAAATTTCTTAAAAAATACTTTAATTATAATAAAATGAAATGAAAATATACCCATAGCGAAAAGTATATATATAACATAATATAGATGTTATAAATAGTGTTACAACACTATGTAATGCAGCGATAGTCCAGTCTGGCTAAGACCCTACCCTGCCACGGTAGAGACCCGGGTTCGAATCCCGGTCGTTGCATCAATCATCAATTTTACATATGCGTCTGTAGTCTAGTCTGGCTAGGACTTGGGCCTTCCAAGCCTACGACCCGGGTTCAAATCCCGGCAGTCGCACTAATTTTTATTCTAATTTTAACAATATTACTCAAATAAGCATATTCGCCATATTATTATATGACTAAATTAAACATTTTAAAAAAAGATACATTAACTTATTTTCAACATACATTACTATTTATTATAATTATGAGTCAACATACTATTGCCATATTAATTGAATTGAAAAAAATAAACAATTAATAAATAAACATATAATAATTAGTAATAAAAAGAAATTTTCACTTTGACTGGAAGGTATAATAAATGATAGGTATAATTGTAGGTGCAGGACGTATAGGTTATAACCTAGCAAAATCTCTGGCTGAAAATCATGACATAACAATCATAGAAAAAAATAAAGACTTCTGTGAAAAAGTTAGTGACACTTTAGATTGCTATGTAATCCAGGGAAGTGGTATTAACCTCAACATTCTTAAAGAAGCAGAGGTTAAAAAAGCCGATTTTTTTGTTGCTGTTACAGGTAATGATGAAGTTAACTTATTATCATCAGTATACGCTAAAGATCATGGAGTAAAAAAAATATTCTCCAGATTAAACAATACCCAACATAAGGACATATTTGAAAGACTGAATATTAAAACTGTGAATCCTGAAGAAAGTGCAACAAGACTAATTGCCAGATCAATAATTAGACCGACTGTACAAAAACTTGCGGTTTTCGATAAAGGGGATGGAGAAATAATTGAAATACTTGTTAAAAATTCGGATTTACTATACACACCCATTTCCAAAATTGAAAAAAACACATCAAAATTTAAAATTCTGACAATATACAGCAATGATGATGTAATCATACCAACCAACGACACGGAAATAGGTACTGAAGACAGGGTTGTTATACTTGTAAAAAGCGAATATGTTGATGAAATTAGAGATTATTTCAGATTAGAAAATTAATTAAATTGATACAATGACTTATGAAAAAATTTTAACATTATCTTACCATTTACGTTTTCAGGGCGTGAATGTAAGTATTCGTAGCACTATCATGGCTTCAACCATATGGGATAATTACAAGGAAAAATTCAATTTAAATGAATTGAGGGAAGCATTAAGATGTGTTTATGTTAAAAATAAAGAGGATATAATAAAATATGAAAGATCTTTTGACTATGTTTTTGTTTACAACAGAAATACAAAAAATAATCCTGCCGATCAGGAACATATTGAGGTAAAGGAACAGATTACTCGCGGACACTTCACACACGACAAACCCCTTGAAGACAGCACTAGAGAAACAATGATCAGACGTCGTTTAGACAAAAAGGAAGTGGTAGACAAAAGTATTCTTGATGATGATCTTTCAAGATTAAACAGTATCGATTCCAGATATTTTGATATTTGCAATGAATTCAGTAAGAAAATAGCCAATCAACGTTCTATCAGAAAAAAGAAAAACAAGTCCCACACTATTGACATACCAAAAACAATTAGAAAAAATCTAAAAGTTGGAGGACATTTAATTGATTTAGTTACAAAGAAACCGCCTATTCATAAATCCAGACACATATTTTTATGTGACATTAGTGGTTCCTGCGAATGGGCTACCACATGGTTTTTCTCATTGTTGACTGGTTGTCATGCTTCATTTGATAAAATTACAGTAGATGCATTTGACCATAGAATAGTTGATGTTACCCACGCTTTGGATATAGAATATAGAAACTCGTTTCAGGTAAATGTAGGCCTTCAATCATTAGGTCTTAGACCACGTGGCCACTCAGACATGACAAAATCATTTACTGAATTTTTAAAAAAATCGGATTTAAATCATCATACTGACGTTATATTACTTACTGATTGTCGTGACTGGACTGGCCGTAGAATAGATGGAATCCTTGAAAGTGCTACAATTTTACATCAAATCGTAGTAAAATCCAGGCAAGTCATAATTTTAAATCCTGAAAATAAAATTAGATGGAATACACCAACTAGTTGTGTAAAGGATTACCAAGAAGCTGGTGCCAAAGTTTATCAAACAAGTAGTTTAAAAGAATTTGCAAATATAATTAAGGATATTTAACCTTGATCTTCAAGTAACTTGTCAATAAACTCCATGTCAATATATTTTGTAAATAAATCTCCCAATTGATTGTAATTTACACGTTTGGATTCTTTAAACTGATCTCCAGTTAAACCTAATGGTTTTAAACCTTTATTTATTCTTAACTGATCAGTAAATAATCTTCTGAACTCATAGTTATGGAATATTCCGTGGAAATATGTTCCACATACATTACCATTAATTGCACCATCATATTTACAACTTGGATCGTTTCCATGACCCTTTTCTAATTTTATAAATGGTTGTGTATTTTCACCAAGAATTGTTATGGCTTCGTGTAACTCATAACCAGTTACTTTTGTGCCTTCCTTGAATCCAATATCACTATCTGAAATTATTGTTCCTTCACTTTGTTGGACCACTTTTTCTATTTCACCGAACTTGGTTACCATATCGATTAATCCTAATCCTTCAACGGATCCATGATCAGATTCTATGAATTTTGGGTCAAGAATTTCCTTGGAGAGCATCTGATAACCACCACAAATTCCGAATATTGGAATCTTTTTGGCAAGTTCTTTGATTTTATCGAATGCTCCTGTTTTTTTAAGTTCTTCTATGTCATCTACTGTGTTACGTGTACCCGGAATTATAAGTGCATCCAAACCTTCAAAATCATCATATATACTTACCAATTTTATACCAACATCGTCCTCATAATCTAACGGATCGATATCTGTGAAGTTTGATATTTTCGGAAGTCTTAGTGTTCCAATAGTTATCTTTTCATTTTCACTGAATTGATGTGTTGTTAATGATGCGGAATCTTCTTCAGGTAATATTAATGTTTCATCGAAAGGCATGATTCCTATGATTGGAATTCCAGTTAGTTCTTCAACCTTTTCTATTCCAGATTGGAGTACACTTGCTTCTCCCCTGAATTTGTTAATAATAACTGCTTTAATGCGTTTTCTGTCCTCTTCAGGAATGAGGAAATAAGTTCCAACTATTGATGCAAATACTCCTCCTTGATCAATATCTGCTACGAGAATAACATCAGCATCTGTAATTCGTGCCATCAACATATTTGCCAGATCTTTGTCATACATATTTATTTCTGCAGGAGAACCGGCACCTTCCAAGATTATTATATCATAATCTTCTTTTAATTTGTTTAATGAATCGTTTATAGCTTCCAAAGCTTCTTCTCTGAAATTGTTTTGATAATCATCAAATCTCATGTCCCCTGCAGGTTTTCCTTGAACAATCACCTGTGATAAAAATGCCCCTTTTGGTTTTAATAAAATAGGGTTCATATTACAATCCGGTTCTAGACCTGCTGCTTCTGCCTGCATAACCTGAGCTATAGACATTTCTTTATTGTCAATTGTAGTATAAGAATTCAGTGACATGTTCTGTGATTTGAAAGGAGCTACCCTGTATCCTCTTCGAGACAATATATTACATAATGCAGCTACAGTAAATGTTTTCCCCGCGTTTGATGAAGTTCCCTGGAACATTATATATTTCATCTGTTAACCACCTAATTAATTGTTAATAATTAGAATTATTTATGTAAGTAACTTGTAAAAAATATTGTGCTTTAAAACAATAGTTCGGTAATTATATAATTATTTAAAAATTTAATAATTAAATCAATGAAAATCAAAGATTTTAAATACTTTTGGTTACTTAAAATATATTGATAAATATAATAGACATAAATAATAAAATTAATATGAATAAAGAAATAATCTAAAAAAAGCTAATTTACTAATACTTATAAAAAAATGGAGGGATTATCATAGAAAATTTTAATAAAGAAAGTAGTCTTAATTACGAAATTATTGATGATGAAGTAATAGTACCTGAAAAAAACGAAGAAATCGAAGACAATAATGAAGATAAAAATATTCCCCCAGTTGATGATGAGAAGATAGTTAAAGAAGACGTTGAAGTAGATAATACTGAGGAAAAAATTCCAGATGAAATTAATCCGGATGACTATGAAGACACCAAAAATATCAAAATTCCCCCAATGCTCATTGATCAGATTATAGGTCAGGAAGAAGCCGTGGAAAAAATAAAAAAAGCCGCCAAACAAAGAAGAAATGTTTTATTAATTGGTGAACCGGGTATCGGTAAATCAATGATAGCAAAGGCAATGGCAGAATTATTACCTCCAGAAGAACTACAGGACATACTTATATACCCCAACCTTGAAGATTCAAACAATCCACTTGTAGGTGTAATGCCTGCAGGACAGGGTGCTAAGATTGTTGAAAGTACCAAAAAAAGTGTCAGGGGACAAGAAGAAAGAAAAAACATCTTAATGATTGCAATAATAGGTCTTATAATGGGTATAGGTTTTATAACCAGCCAATTTTTAGAAGCCATTATTGCTGTGGGAATAGTATTTTTCGCATTATACCAGATTAAACCTAAAAATAACCAATCAGCACCTAAATTATTGATAAACAGTGACGGTAAAAAAGTAGCCCCATTTATCGATGCAACCGGTGCACACGCAGGAGCACTATTAGGTGATGTGAGACACGACCCATACCAATCAGGTGGATTAGGAACACCTGCCCACGAAAGAGTGGAAAGTGGAATGATTCACAAAGCAAATAAAGGTGTGTTATACATTGATGAAATCGGTACAATGAATATGAAAACACAGCAACAATTACTAACAGCATTACAAGAACATAAATTCCAAATTAC
>ODAI012819676.1_pt1 | contig 33955 bp, 27 predicted proteins | sample 1539321 | NCBI WGS metagenome assembly ODAI01 (sample SAMN02144231, study PRJEB22623) | gut metagenome | biome: sheep rumen | host: Ovis aries | place: New Zealand
AGTCTTAACAATTTCATTCAGCTTGTTAAAGATCTTCTCAGCAAGTAGAATACATGATGTTGTGCCATCGCCGACATTCGTATTTACACGTTCGATAATCTTCTTAATTGCAAGATAAACCATCCTTTTATATTGATGATTGAATCCTAATGAACAGAAGATATTATATCCATCCTTAGTTGCAGTTGTTTCATTACAAGAGCTAACAAGGATTGTTGAACCATATGGTCCATAAGTTTCGCGTAAGTTATCAGCAATTGTTTTAAACGTATCTCGAACAAGATGTTTGAAAGCATCCTCTGGAATAACATTAACATGATTATCATGTGCATATTGGGTATAATCATATCTCTTAGAATAACCCATAGCATTCAGTTCTGCTTCAGTCATTATTCTCAGCTCCTTTTTAGGTCATTAAAAATTGATATTTGAAAATCTGGTACTCTCTTACCATTAGCACAAATCTTCTTAATACTCTTTCGGTGTAAACGTGATCGTATTAAATCAACACCGATATCAATTTCAATAATATCATATAGAATAACATTATACATTTTACGAAGAATTGTGATATTCATCATTTCGATAACATTGTTAATTAACACTCGAGATTGACTTATGAACTCATCGTGTTTATCAATAAAATCAATTTGTGAATCTTCATCAGTTGAAGTAAATTGTTCAGTTTCCATAAAATCATGCACTTGATTAATTGTCCCAAAATGTGCAGATATTAACCCCTGTAACTTCTCACATGAGTCTGAAAGTTTTTGTAGGGATGTTAATAATGAAACTGATACAAATTGATCAGCGAATCTGTTATCGCAATATAATGATATATAATTCTTGATGCAATTAAAATGAATATTTATCATATTAATTGTGTTTAAAGCGAGTCGTTTAATTTGATTCATATCAGGGTCATCATCATCGAGATTATTAAGTGTTTCAGTAAACATATTTAAATCATCACGAAATTCAGTAACTTCACGACATATTCCCATAACAAGTTTCTTGAAAGCTTCTGAATCAGCTGTATCAATTTTGTTACATCGAGTAATTTCAAATCCAAATAATCTCATCTTAATCAACCCCCTTTAACATCACATAATATCATATTCACAGAATTTTTGGTAATTGAGTATAACTCTCGTTTTGATAAACCTTTTGATTGTGATACAACCGTATTCATGTATCTGTGATAAATCGAATCATTAATGTGTAATACATTTGCTGGTTTAACAACCAGATCATATGCATTTACACCAATTGATTCAGATGTATAATATCTTACAAATCCACGAAATACATTTCGAGAGTGGTATATTCTTAAATAATTTGGAATTGAATTTCCAGATATTGCACGTTCAACTACAATCATTGAATTCTTTGCAATTATATGTCTTTCTTTCGAATCATCAACAACTTCTTCAAGAATATTATCAGTAACAAATAAACGTTGACCACGTTTGAATGGTCGTTTAATTTGCAATTGATTAGATTCATTTACAATATCTATATCATCACAAACATGCATTCGTCCATCAATTTTACCGACACCACGTCTTGTTATTTTACCAGCTTTAATTTCACCAGGTATCTTTTTATCAATATAAGTGTTATATCCATAAAGCTTACGAGCAAAACCAATTACGGGTGATTGCTTTTCAAGTGTGTCAACAACTGTCGGAACATACAAAAAATGTTCACCACCAACATCAAATGGATCAACAATCGTTATACATTTCCAACTACTTGCTTTAACAATTGCATCTAAATAAACAAGATCAATCAAATGAGCATTATTAATTATGACGAATTTAAATTTTCTGATAAATGGTTCGTTAACAACAAGCTTTGTACATATTCTTTTATGTAACAAATATCCAGCAAATGGAATATCATTATTAAATGAACCAGTATAGATATTTGTAAGTGCATAATAATATGGAATGTAATTTTTGACAAATGGTTTGTTGACATAACAAAAATCAGGACAACCTTCAAGAATCAATATATCTTCAAAGTCAAACGTTTCTGTTGCAACTTCAAGAGCATGTGACAATGGATGTGAACCAACCAATCCTCCAATAATGAGATTACGGCATGCTGAGTCTTTCATGAATCTTGACATTAAATCAATCATCTCATTAATTTCAATAATCATCATAAGAAAAATCACATCCCATTCATATTAAAGTCAATTATTGAAATTAATCGGCAGGGAATGAATCCCTGCCGATCTCAATCACATCTTTAAATTAACCACGAAGGTTAAAGATCTGATCAACGCTCAGATCATCAGTAATGCTGCTTGCAGTCAGTACACGTTCAGTCAGCATACGGAAATTAGACTCATCCTTACCATAGATTCGTCTGATGAACAGTTTTCCATTTGGACCATCGGTTCTATTAAGACCATGCATCAGAATCTTTTCAGGACGCAGATATACACGATAATATTCCTTACCAGTATTCTCATCACGTACAAATGCAAGCTTAGAATATTCAACCAACTCTTCAAGCTTATTGCCGTTGATGCCGATATTATTCATATGAGCAAGCTCATCCTCAGTAGCATTATTCAGATACTTGTTCATATCCTGAGGATACATAAACGGCTTCAGACTGTTAATGACATTCTCATCAGGTGTTCTACCAGAATTGCTGATAGAAGCCAGAGTTCTGTGAGCATAATCATTAGGTGCGGAGATATTACCGCACTCGATATCTCTCGGGCTCATAACAACTCTCATACGGAGATAACCCATGAAAACAGTGGAACCAGTCCAGCGCTCCCAGTCACAGCCGATTCTGAAACCGAGAATATCTTCCTCAAGATGCTTCTTGATCTGGGCAGCACTTACCTCATAGAAGCGGTTCGGGAGTGGTTGCCAACCAGCCAGATTCGCTTCTCTTACAACATTTGTGTTAGACATAACACTTCCTCCTTTTTAATTAAAGTATCATACTGTAGATTGTCAGTACTTTAATAATCGAAGCTTCATCATCAGTAAGATCTTTCAGCTTCTTCTTATAAAGTGCTTCACTAATATAACAAGCCAATCCGATCGGAATATCAGAATTCCAAACTTCAGTAAGGGTTTCTTCAACAGCATCGAGATCGGCAAATGCATCCTGAATATAATTCAGTGCAAGAGAATTCGCTCTCGAGATCTTATACTGAAGCTCAAGAATAACAATGTCTGCGGATTCCTTGATCATTGGATTAATCTTCTCATTCTCAGGAAGATTATCCTGATCTTCGACAAGAGTTCTAATATCCACATCAGATACTGTCTTTCTGCAGAATTCGAGAAATGTCATTGTTATTACCTCCCGTAATCAGGATTCGTAAATCCATAATATCCATCCTGCTTAGGCTGGTTAAACGCGGGCATATTACCATACGCATTCTCGGTATAACCATAACCATAGTTCATAGGTGTAGACTGATTTACCTGCTGACTGAACTGAGCATAAGGATTCTGGTTATAGTTCTGATAATCAGGTCTACGAGGAGCATTTCCTCCATTGAACATACTCATCATATCCTGAAACTGGTTGTAACCATTCTGCATTGCAGTCTGAAATGCATTCTGGTTATTATTGGGATTCGATTCACGCTGACCAAAGATTTTATTAATCTCTGCAGTAGTGATCGGTCCGATATTATCATTCATGATAATATCCTCCTTTCTAAATTGGTATTCTCTTGTGTCACTCTCATTCTGTTTTAATATCACCAATTATCATAAAACATTGCCAATATAATTAGCTGGTCTTGATACTGGACCTGGGCTATAGATATCTTGACCACTGTTCCATGATAATTCTTCACCACCTGGGATTGATACTGCTTGAACAGGTTCTATCGGTACTGGAGCTCTACCATTTACAATCACTTGTGATGTGTTGCTATTTGGCTGAACTGGTATTGTCCTCGGAATCGTTATAACAGGTATCTGAGTTACTGGCGGATCAGGATTCATTGGTAACATTAATGGTGGTGGTTGGATAAAGTTTGTCGGTACTGAGACAATCTGTCGTCTCATGTCGTACTGTTGCTGCTGTCTCTGAAGAACTTGTTGAACGATCTCTTGTACTAAATTCTGGATGTTATTGTACTGGACAGTGCCTTGTGGTGGTACTGTAACTGCTGGTTGAACAACGACTTGTTGTGCCATTGCATTTTGCAGTTGTTGCATTAACATCTGTTGTACAAATTGATTCTGATTCATGGTATTGAATCCTGTGAACGGATTCATACCCATCATCATCTGGTTAAAGTTCATTATAGGATTAAATCCCATACATGGATACTTACTGAACTGCTTCATCATATCTTTGTACATTAGATACTCTGGTGGATAACGGGAATCCTTGTCGTCTCTCAAGAACTTCACCGCTGCAGCTCCAGATCCAACTAATGACCCAGCTATTGAACTAATTCCAGACAGCAGATTTGTAATCGACATTCTTCATCAACTCCTTTCATGGTGATTTGTATACGACCATAGGTCTGTATACTTAATAATTCTATATATATTAAAAATATAAAATATTAAGTATTATATTATTATATGTAATATAATAATATTAATATAGATTGACCTCCGGTCAATCTAAAGATATATATGCGAAATAGAAAAAAGTTATAAACCGATCTGTAACCTTATTAACAGAAAGGAGCAATGTGATTGTCTAAATTTAATATAGCACGTAAATACAGAATTTATCCAAATGAACAACAAATCACAATTATTGAAAATACATTCGATATGGTTCGTTTCACATGGAATAAAATGTTAGAAAAAGCTAAATATTCTTATTTCAATCCAGATGAAACATTCAATATTGTGAATTATTGTGATATTGTTCATGACCATCCATTTATGGATAAATCCAATAAAGAATTCATATTCGATAGACATGCGGTATCAAACGAGAAAACATTTCTGAAGAGGGCATTTAAATCATTCTTTGATAAATTCAAAAAGAAAAAGGAATTTACAAAGAAAGGAAACCCAAAATATTTTCCACAATTTAAAAGTAGGAAGTACTCGAAGAATTCATATACGAATTACAATGCATGGAAAGATTCTAAAATTGATATGCCATCCCATATGATTAAGATCCCATGTTTGGGATGGGTTAAATATTCATTACGCGAAAAATCCATTCCGATTAATTGGAAAATTAAGAATGTCACCATTTCAAAATCATATTCTAATAAATATTATTGTTCAATATGTTTTGAATATGAAGATAATAGAAATGGAATTAATGGATATGAATTTGATTTAAATCCAAAACGTGAATTAAAAATTCTCGGTTTAGATTATTCATCATCTTCATTGTATATTGATTCTAATGGTAATTCTGCTGAATATCCAAAGTATTATCGTAATAATCAGAAACGTTTAAGAATAATTCAACAGCGTTTATCACGTCAACAGAAAGGAAGTAAGAATTATGAAGAAACTTTATCCAAGTTAAGAGAATTACATGAGCATATTTCCAATTGTAGAAAAGACTTCTTACACAAACTTAGTACATCGATAACCAAGATGTATGATGTTATCAGTGTTGAAGATATCAATATGATTGGAATATCAAAATATTTGAAACTTGGTAAATCTACATATGACAATGCATTTGGTATATTTCGTGAGATGTTGGAATATAAACAACAACGTATTCCATATCATTTGTTAATGAGAATCAATAAATGGTATCCTTCATCAAAGACATGTTCAAGATGTGGATTTAAGGTAAGTGAATTAAAACTATCACAACGAATATTCATATGTCCAAACTGCGGATATACACTTGATAGAGATACAAATGCTGCTATCAATTTAAGAAATGAAGCATTAAATATCTTAAACAAGTATATTTGTGATAAATATAAATTCACATTAAGTTTATAAGAATCTTAGTCGGCCCGGATACGACACCGGGTAAGAGCCTATTGTCTGTGGTGTAGAGAACCACTTGGATAGGAAACAAATGTCAGGAGCAATGGTTTATGGCTTATTTACCTGGCTATGGTCAAGTTAATGATGATTTATTTAAACAAATGAATCCTATAGAGAAAAACTATTCACCACGATTATTTGGAGCACCACCTCAATTAACCAGCCTATGTGATATGAGAATCGATTCTGGATATGATAATCATGAAGGTGAAACTGGAGATTGGTATAGAAATAAAGTCCTTAAGAATGCACAGATTGCAAACTTTTTTGTTGGAAGAGCTTTGTTTACTGGTGGATATAATGGACTTGCAAACATTTTAAGACAGTTTATAGCATATCAAAAAGCACTTCAGCGTTATAACATTTTTGGTACAAATGATGCTCAAGTTCAAGGTACAACCAGAGATTCATTAGCAACACTAATTGAAAAAAATCAAAATGCTTTAAATACATTAGATTCTATGAGTACTGAAGCCACACCAACAGAAACAACTTCTGAAGATGGTTCAGTTCAATATGTACAACTTGATGAGATTGGAGTTGATCAAGATCTTAATAATCCAACTGCATCATCAGCTGCAAGTGATGATATGGAAGTTCTATCAGAACCAGATGAAGATGGTAATGTTAAAGTTAGGATTGGAGCGAGAATTGTAATTATGGGTGTATCTAATCTTCTCGGTCAACATATACCAGGATCTAATCTTCTCATAGATTATGCACTGAATAAGGTGACGGATCATGTTATCGAAACGACTGAACAAAAGCAAGAAAATAATCAAGCTTTAATGGATGCATACAACAATGGAACTACTGGAACAGATGGAACTGATGATGGTGGTGAAGATCTAACATTACCATCACTTAGTGAGGTTACTGGTGCTTCTACTACTACTGATGAATCAACTGGTGTTACAACAGTTACGACTGAACAAAATAAGAATTTATTCTTAAATGGTAAAGCTTGGTTGGAACAACTTGAAAGATCTGGAACGAATGTTGCTGAGTTCTTAAATATTGACTATAATACATCTTTTTTGAATCTTGATGAATTAGAAGGTGTTGCTGAAACTGGTACCGATATTGGATCTCAAGTAAATACTCTTGATCAAGCTTTTAATACTGGTAGTACTGGTGGTGCTGGATTAACAGTTCCATTACTTCACTCTCTCAGTATGGGTCAATCTTATTACACATTTGAAGCTGATTGGTATACTTATATTAACAATGTTAAAATGATGATAAATGCAGCTATAGTAATGCTCGGTTTACAATCAGCAACTGTTAGAATTGGTGATAAGTTATATCCAATTGGATTAAATGTTAGATATGAAAAGGATACTGATGTTTGGACAAATTATCGTTATATTACACCAGATGATTCAGTTGGAATGGTAACAAGTATTGATACAATGACAGGTGATAGCAGTCAATATGTATCATTTATGATTGATACAGTTCAGGCATCTGAATCATATACAAATACCACAGGTACATCTAAGATATATTCAACAATGGCACAAGGAAATGAAGTTGGTAATGAAATTGCATTTATCACAAATTCTTCTGGTGGATTAGTTGATGATGCAGTTGTAAATCTTGCTGGTAGTGCTATTGATGCAGCTGAGAAGGTTATGGATGCTTTGACATTTGGTGTTGGTAAATTCACAGCAGCTATTGCAGCTGGTATGGCTCGTTCATATTTAGGTGACCATCCAATTTATCCTAAGATCTTCTCGGAGCATAGATGTGAAGGTACGCAGCAAATCACTGTTAGACTTAGAGCAGCTCGTGGAGATGCTTATTCATATTTAACAGATATACTCGTTCCATTATTCCATATACTTGCAATGGCTCTTCCGAAAATGTCTACATTTTCAGCTGGTTCATATCAGTATCCACCAATCGTTCAATGCCAAATTCCAGGTATATGGGGAACGCGCCTTGGTATAATTACAAGTGTTTCTGTTACAAAAAATCCAGATGGTAGTGATATTTCTGTTAATGGATATCCATTAGCTGTTAATGTATCAATGACCATTGAAGATCTTCAGCATTGTATGGTTACAACTCCGATGGATCAACCGAGTTATTTCTTAAATAACCAAACCATGTTTGACTATATTGCTCAATCCACAGGTGTTGATAAGTATCGTGTTAATAGTGCAGCCAGACTTGTTACACGTTTGGCACTTGCAGCATCATATGGTAATAACCTATTCTACAATCTTGGATCTGCTTTGGCAAATGATGTAACAACACTTGTCAACAAACATACTCGTATTTCTCAATATTAATACAAGAAAAAATCAGCCACAAAGCTTTCGCAATGTGGCCGATTTTCTGAGTATTCAACACAGCTTAGAAAGCCATGTTGATATACTCGTCGCATGCATCATCGTACGCGTCACTCTCAAGACCGAGAGCACATGCACGGATGCATGCCTGTCTCTTCAGCTGACGACGATAGATCTCGACGTCAGCAGAATAGGCAGTGAAATCATTGTAGTCGCCCTCATAAGGCGGCTTGATGATTTCATTGGTAGCGGGAACTACATGTTCCTGGATCTCACGAATGTAATTCATAAGATCACTCCTTTCTGTGGGTTTTACCCACTTAAAATTAATCCAATTAAGCACTGTGATGCGTTGGTTTATATACTGATGAGCTTAATTAAATTAACCAAGGAAAATTTCCTCAGACGTGATGATTTCGCCCATGGATTATCACCCCCTTTATACGGAGATTTCCACTCCGTAAATTTCACAGTGCCTAATTGGAATTTGTTACTTGTGTAACATATTAATTATATATATATGAAATAATAAAATAATAGAAAAAATATACCGGGGCTGATGCCCCGGTATATAAATTCAATAACCAATCATATTAAGCATTAACAATCCAAATGTTAATGGATCAAAAGTTTGAAATAATTGATCAATCATTAAGGCATCATCAATTGGAATTCGACAACACCCATGTGTGACTGATCTTATCTCTAAAGCCGGAAAACATTCATTTGCTGCATTAACCCATTTGCATGGAACAATGAGAAACTCACCAGAGCTCATTGCCTTTTCAGTTATGAATCTCTCCAAAGCCATTGAATTAACTTCAAATTCAGTCTTATTCATATCAGGAAAGATATCATGAATGAACTTCTGAATCTGTTTCAAACTCTTGTGAAATAATACAACAAATCCAAAATACATTCCAGCTGGTATCAGAATACGATTAGAAGAATCAAATCCTTCATCAATAGATATTACATAACCAGGATAGATCTTCATTGAGTCGTTATACTGACTAACAGTTGGAAACTTATCATTATTCTTTTTATAAAGATAAGTCACTCGTAATTTCGGATTAGTCTTACATCTCGTCAAAACATGATTTATTTTAGTCATTTGGTCTGTGCCTCAGTTTCAGCTGTCTTCGGTTTAAGATGATAATCGAAATTGATTCCAGTATAAGTTTTCATGATGATATAATCAAGAATCTGATTATATTCAACAATATCCTTAGCATGGAACTTAACAGCTTTCTGTGGGAATTCCTGTTCAATGAACTTATACAGATCGAACTTGATGTTCGGATACTTATTTACATTCACATCAGAGAATACAGAAACATCCGCATACGGTGAGATTGTACCAGACTGACCAACATCCTTACTTGATTCGATAAAGTCAACCTTACCAATCATACTCGGATTCATCTGTCTGTGAATTCTACTGATCTTATGATGATCCAACCGGCCCAAGCTGTTAGGACCTTTTCTCGTATAACTCAAGAGATGAGGATAGTCAAGATCATTAGCAAAGTCGATACTATGAACAGTACCAAGATCATACATCTTCTTCAGAATTGCATCAGGTGCAAATTTAAAGTATCCTTCAATATCAGCCATATTTGCAAGTGCACCAAATCTGAACATCTGTTTCAGTTTATCACTAACCATAGCTGTGATGATTGTTGAGATAACTTCATTTCTTCTAAGACGTTTATTCTCAAATGAGAAGAAGTTCATGTCATCAAACTCAGTCTGAAGAACATACTTGAGAAGTGTGATCATGACTCTCTTGTCAACTTCAGGAATAGGAAGAACTTGTGCAGAGATTGTATCAAGCATTCTTGCAACATGCATCTGATGACAAGCACCACGATGTTCAACCATTCCATCATAATATGACAACTGATAAACCCACCATGTTGGATCATTTAATTCCTGAAGATTTCTGGGTTTATAGTTCTTAATAAGGTGAACAGCCATGATCAAAATGGTTCTTACATATTCGAATTTATCCAAACCTTTACGATATGCTTTGATGTAAACACCATCGATATCTTCATTCGGTTTAAAGTACATATACTTATCCTGATCATCGATAACATGATCTGTGAACTGAAGAATCGGAAAGACCTCCAGATAAGAGAGCACTGCTGGAACATGCATAAAGCATGCCAGAATAGGCTCCATTGTTGTGAAAATCTTAACCATACCAACTTTTGCAGTTACAACTTCACCGTCAATTGCAACAGCCATTGATTTTTCATAAGATATCACGACAGGTAGCAAAGACTTGATGGTGAATGAATTTTCACCACCAGGATACAACAGTTTGTCAACAAGCTGGTAGTCTGAATATCTGAGTGAGTCAAGATAATATCTACCTTTGTTATCTGAGATTGGAATAAAGAGTGTGTTTCTGATTATACTTTTAACGAGATTCTTATTCTTATCTCTCGCTTCGACATAGGTGTCAAATTTCAATACACCAATTCGATTATCAGAAATTGTCTTTGTTTTGAGTTTTGTCCCAGTCTCTCTACGTTTTGTCTGTACATCACCGGACAATGGATGTGGATTCCAATCCCAGTTACCAATAACAACGAATGGAGTATTCTCATTCTTGTCAATTGGATACAGTCTCAGCAGATTGATGATCTGTAAACCTGAGATTGCTTTGATAACAAAGTCGACGAGTGGTCTGTCTTCACCCATGTCAACTGTAATGTCATCAAGTGGATTTTCCATGTTTTTAAGACAGTAATCGAGCATAGTGAATTCCTCCTTCTTAATGTACAAAGTATAGTGTGGTACTTTGTCAAATCAATAATATGTTTATCAAATAAAGAAATAAGGTGATTATTAATGAGCGATATCAAACGTAAATATCCACTTATGACACCAGATACAATTCGTCAGAAAACTCATATTGATAAATCCTTTTTTGATTTGCACACTCCAAAAGAAAAAGGATACGAGCATACTAATAAAACACAGTATGTTGGTAATGTTCAAAACTGGGGTTCTGAATTATTGTTAGAAACTCGTAAACTTCGTCAACGTAAACCACCAATCGGAGATATCCATCTTGATCCTGGAATGGCATATAGATTTAATATAAAATATGCTGATGAACCAAGCACATATCTTCAAGATTGTCCAATTGCAATTTCATTAAATGATATTGGTGTTTCTAATAAGAAAATGTATCTAATATTTGAGGAATGTGAGCCTATGTATATTCCTCGACCATTGGATGATGGTGAGGTTGATACATATAAACAGCTTGTTTGGAAAACATCAGAACCTCCAAAATTATACGAAGAAGATTCACCTGGATCTGACACATTCAGTTCTCATACTGAAATTAGAGTATCAGATGATAATAAAATTGCAGATTCATCTTCAGTACAGGTGACATATTGGTTTCATAATACTTCATCAGTTGTTGATACAAATATTGATGAATTAAAAGATAATGAAATATTAATGAATCGAATGATGATTGAAGAAATCACACCATCTGTATCTGAGATAACTGGAAAGACAGTTTATAGAATTAAGAGTGTTAATATTGAAAGATGGGCTGTTGATCTTCCATTAATTTGGGTAACATTATCTGATAGAACTGATATTCCTGAATTTGAAATGAAGAATAATGTTGATAAGAATGGTTATCCATTACTCGTTCCAGGAATCGATGGTAATGGAAATTACAGATTATATCCATTCGTATATGGAGAAAATAATATACCACCAGCATCTGATGATTTAGAAAGTTCATGGGCAATTCGTGTATTATCATCTGAGAATGAAGAATTCAAACCTGGTATAACGGATGAAACAAATTCACGAATTGCATTATCAAAAATTCAATTTGTCAGATATAAAAAAGGTGGTAGTTCATCAACTGTTGAAGATCATTATGAAGCTATTGATTTAACATGGGATATTGAAAAAATAAGAATAACCGTAAACCGAGATTGGGTAGTTGCAAGTGAATATAGCTGGTTTATATTTGCAGAGATATCTCCTGGTGACTGGGATTTTGATGGTGTTTTATACCATAATCCAATAATTGGTAAAATAACAAATTATCAGAGTTTATACAAATATGTCCGCAATAATGTAATTCCACCAATGTTTGATATACATCTGATTGAATATAAAATTTATGATTGGAACTGGTTGTCGAAAAATGTAAATGGTGGTATTCATGTTGATTATACAACTGATTATTCAGACAATGGTGTTATCAAAAAGAATGGGACAATATTCAATTATGGTGATGCAAATGGTTTACCACCATATTTTTATTATAAACTCCCGAGAAGTGTTCATCGTGCACATACCGAACTTTATCTTGGAAGAGATAGTATAACTGATCCAAATCAAAATGTTGAAAATGAACAGTTCGTATCATTGATTGTTGATGCTGGAGTTCCACAAACTGAGATTGAATCAAATATTGATGATTTTAATTCCGTAATCGTATATCGTTATGATCGGTTGTATCATACTGATATGACAACTGCTGAAATGATTTCTCCCAATAATGCAATTTCTGATATCGGATATGTATCAAGAGAAATGTCAGCTGATGTAACCATCCCAGATTACAATAAATGCAAACGATTCATTTATCATGGTCATAGAACATTCTCATTGGATATGATGGGTCTTGATCCAATTCTTGAATATGGTAGAGTTTATCTTTCATCTAATGAATCAACTGATTATGTGAATAATAAATCTGCAACAAAACCAAAGCCAGATAGAACAGTTGCAAGAATATGTGATATTCCAACTGATTTATCTCAATTGATTAGTATCAAAATGGTTTCACCAACATTATTGATTGATGCAAAATACACAAGAACTGAAGCAAATTTCTCAAAGGAAGATCGTGCTCGTATATTGCAAATGAATAATGATGGTGTATTCATCAGGGGTAAAAGACAAACGCCAAATAGATATCAAGAATTAATTTATGAGTCCAAAGATGAATTATCTGCATCAACTGATAAAGAATATTTAACAGATAAATTCCCATCTTACACAAAGCTTGATCAAAGTATAACAATCGAACCATATATTGATACAAGTGGTCCGATGTCTCCATATGGAAATGAATACGAATGGTCAGTTGCTGATTCAGATGACAATTTCCAAGTAGGTGATGTATTAAAAGGATATATCGGTGGTAGAGTAATCAGAGGCGTTGTTAAGAGTGTTTCATCAACTGGTATGATTAAAGAACTTGACGATGGCGGTTTATATTATGCGGAGTCTGAATATAGCACGGATCCAATAACCATTCCAATACTCAATTTAACATCAAGATCAGCTTATGTTCAATTAACTATCGAATCAAGATATTCAACATCAACTGGTTCAACTGCAGTTGTTATATTCTTAATTAATGATGAAGAATGGGCAAGTTTGTTACCTAAAATAGATGGACCTGTTGAGAATATTCTTGCATTATATAAAGATGAAAATGAAAATATGTTCATCGCTAAATGGGATAATGAGGTTGAAGATTGGACAAATGATTATCAATTAATCGGTCCTGAAATGATTTATAACATTTATGATGATCCATCAACAAGAGCTGATAGACGTATTGGTGGTATCATGATTTATTCAAATGAACAATCTCCAATTATTGTTTCTGATTACTCATATGATATAATCATACCGACTGGCTATACTGATGACAAAATTGTATCATTTGAAACAGGTATCCTTTATGTTGAAGGAAATACATATGAAGATATCGTTAAAGATGCTATAATAAATAATTATTTATATTATTATTGGGCATATTATTCGATATATGAATCTACAACGGATCCATCTGGTGATAATGTTCCAACAACATATATCGATCTTCATGATTTATATTATCATGAACTGGATTCAAGATCAAAAAGACAAATTAATCCAAGATATAATGCATACTTGGGACATGCTGAACCTTATCCATGTTCTTATCTTATATTTGATAATATGACAACTGGATTCTTGAATGATTATGGAGTTGAGAAACAACCCAATGTATTCATTTATAATCCAATTGCAACAACATATGAGAAGATGTATGAATCAACAAATGATATCATGAACGTAGCATCTTCTGTTACTATCACATTTAAAGATCTTGATGAAAATATCGTATATGATAATAAGTCATCAATAATATTAAAACGTGATGTATGGAAATCTACCGCATTTGAATTAAAGACTGATGCAACAAATAAACGAGTTTACAGACCAAATATAGATGATGATGGTGGTATCACAAATGCACCATTAAGACAGATTGGAAAAGCTGGAACAATTGTTGCAAGATATAAAAATGGTGAGATAATTCCAGATGGTGAACAACCTACTGGTGCTTACAAACCTTTATCAGCAAGACAATATCCAATGTATTATTCATTTGATAAAGTTCAAAATACAACAACAGATTTGGTTTATTTCTTTAAAATCGATGATGAGGATTTAACATCATTGCTTGGTTTTAAAATGATAGATCAATACACAGATGTTGATATCTCAAGTAAATCAATCATTCTGTTTAATGGTAAACTTTATGTTTATAAGAATAATAGATGGATTTCTACTGATCGTTATAATTAATTGAAAGGAGTCATACCAAATGGGCATTAAAAATTTACATTGGTATCTCGGTTATAATAGCTTAGCTTTAATAACTGAGCAAGAGCGAAAGCATTGGCTCATGAAAACAGATAAAAGAAAACAAATGATTGACCCTGTTACTGGTGATCAGTACCAGGGTCAGATTGATAATATCGGTTCTGATATTATCATCGAAACAGAGAAGTTACCAACTAAGCATTCAACATTAATGAATCTTTCATTAATTGAGAATCTTAAGTATATTTTCTCCTTAGAACCTTCTGCATTCACATATTGTAGTCAAGTTAATAATTTCAATTTCTTAAGAATTACATCAATCAATTATCCGACAGCTGAATTGTTGGAAGATGTTGATGTTAATGAACTCGCATCAGAAGATGTATCATACAAAAACTACCGCATCAGATTTGATAGTGTTAGACGAGTTATGATTCCATTTGGTGGTAGTAATGCATCAGAAGATGTATTTGCAACAACATGGATCAGAACAAAAAATGTATATCTTGAATTACTTGATCAAAATGGATCTTATGTAACTGAAGTTCAGATCAAGTTCAATGAAAGTGATGATATCTATTTCTATTATCCATTAACACAATCCTTACAGACAGTACCAATTGAATATATTGGAAATGGTAAATATCAAACTTTAGCAATTAATGATAATCAATACATTGGTTATCCGATGCTTTGGTTCAATTTACCAGTAACTATGGATCAAGGTAATATGGGTTGCTGGGCTGAATGTTATGAATATTCATCATTAAATAGACAACTTGTATTGATCGGTAATCCAGGTAATTCAACTATTTATACTGGTAAAGTATATGTTGGTGTTGATGGTTCATATGATGCAACACCAGAAGATGAACCAACATCTGAAGTATATATGACGTGTACACCAGTTGGTGATGGTAAATTTACTGATTCAGAAGCAGACTTCTTGATTCCGGTTAAAAATGTAATTACAATGGGTGATAGAGATTTGACCATCAATTATAATGGTGAAACTACCAAGTTCTTTATGTGTAAAGATGTTGGTTGGGAATTTGTTGATAACACAACTTATCGTGTCTTGATGAGTCAGTTTGATTCCAACTGTGCTGATTCTGGTATGAATCCATTAACTGCTGCACTTACAATTGAATTTGATCAAAGTTTAAACGCTGATTATGTAAGTACAATTGATATTGGTGTAACTGGTATTCGTGCAAACTCAGGTAATCAATATTCAGATATGTATAAAGCATATCCATATGACTTGAACAAGTGGGATGGTTTACCTGAACACTTACAGAATATTGATGATAACCATGTCCCAGAACATATGGCCATTTATGCAATTCACAATACTCCAAACTATATTCCAGAAATTCCGGAGTCAAGACAAGTTGCTGCATTATTATTGGATCTTGGTGTTAAACCTGATGATCGATATGACTTCTATTATCATTACAGAGGTAGATCAGGTGAACTTCCAGAATCAGATGTTCCAAGTAGATATTTGATTCAAGCATCAAGATACACATATTCAAAATATGTTGATGAAAAGAGACGTAAACCCGAAATTGCAGAATTGTATCCGAAGTGGGAAGATTGGTTATATGGAACACTTAATAGTTATCAAGACTATTTATCTGATCCAACTCGGTATCAGCTTGGTTCTGGAACATACATTGATACTGATGAAGAACCAGAGGTTGAAGTTTCATATGATGATACTCATCCAATTCAAAAAGAAAAATATTTCGAAGAAATTGTTCGTGGATACATTAATGGTGCAACTGAAGTAATGGAGGAGTATGCATTTCCAATTCGAGATATTATTTATGGTATTAAGATGCTTGAATATCCAGATAAATCAGATATAAATGCACAGATCATTCACTGTTATGGATATTCAGATGAACATGAAGGTGATTATAATATCTTTGATATGACAATCTACGGTTTACAGTTTAATTCAGCTGGTAAATTAATTGGACTTGATGGAAATTGGACAACAACATTTATATCGAATGGCGGTGTATCTGCGGATGATCCAATTATTCATGTAACAAGAGTTGAAGAAGCTGCAAGTGATGGTTCTGGTATAGATATTAAAATTCCAAGTTTTTCATTTGATATGTATAAGGTAAGTGACACTGACATATATGGTCGTGTTTATATGTTATCAAACGATGATGCCGAATATATCAATAATGCATCAACATCTTATCCAAAACCAGATAGAACTGTCGCAAGAATATGTGATATTCCAACATCTATTTCACAGCTTACAGGTATTAGTGGTATCGCTCCAACATCAGTAGTAGATCCAAAGTATACAAGAACAGAAGCAAACTACACCGAAGACGATAAAGATCGTTTATATAATAAACTTGCATCAAGATGGGTTAGACCAATTCACGCTCGTATTTCTGGAAAAGAACCGACATCTGATAATGATTATGTATTTACATCTTTATCTGATCTGCTTAATGTAGATTTAAAGTATCAAAATGATTTCAGATACTTATCAAATTTGAATCCGAAGGTTGATCCAATGACTGTTACAGCTGGTTCAATAATAAACGGTGGTTCTGGATATACTCGTGGTGATATTGGATTTATTTATATCGGTGGATTCGCATTTGAATATGAGGTAGTTTCAGTATCAACAACATCTGCAGTTTCAAAATTTACAGTTCGTCCAGTATACACAGTTGATCAATCATTGGAATATGATGACATTCCATACATTAGTCTTTCAAACTTTGATTTCTCAACTGAGGGATCGGGATTCACAGCTGCTTATGGAACTGCTCCTAAGACTGGTAAAGGTAAAGGATTCAGATGTACATTATTCATTGATAATATTGAATCATATAAACCCATTAAGGGTGAGATATTTGATGACTTGTTCGCATTACTTCGAGCAACAACTGGACTTTGGATTTATAAATATAATACAAATACGGAAAGATGGGATAGATCAACTCAAATTGCAGAGTTTGATTCAAAGAATCCAGAGTCAATTTATCAAACTATTACAGATGCTTATATGGCAACAGTTGTTCCACGTCGTCACACTCTTCCTGTCAATAGATATGATAATGGTCTTTCATCTGTTGAAGATATTGATGTATTATCAACAACTACATTCGTTAATATACTTGATACTGAGAGAAGTCCAATTCAAGAAAATCCAACTGATAATGACAATCTTACACATGTTGATTTGTGTAAATTCAGATGTGATGGATTCACCAGATTACAATCATCAAATAAAACATTTGAATCAGCAATGGTTACTGTTAAAACAAATCTTAAAGTTCCAGCTGATTGTTATTTAGCATTCAGATGGGAAGATTATGATAATGCTGAAAATCTTGCATTCTATGTTGGTTTCATCAAACGTAGCTTCAATAATATTCTTGTTGAAAGTGATATTGCAATTATACCTGAAAACAAGTTACGTTATCCATATCTCTTCAATAGTAATCCAGCAACAACAATTGTTTGGGATGTTAAGGGTGTTGGTCCAATGATGTGGACATTTAATCCAAATTCTCAAATTCATGAGAAGTACATTATTGATCCAGATAGAAGAACATTCTATATTGATAAAGAACAACTTACATGGGATAAGATCGATATATATTCAGCTAATAAATCAGAACAGTTATCATTGATTGATAAAGATGGTAATATCATGTATGATATCTATACTAATTCACTTACTGCTCCATATGTAGAAGAGCATATTGGCCAAGATGAAATATACGATCAACCAGAGTTCTACAAGATCGTCGAACGTGGAACTGCTAATGATGCAATTTCGAATTTCCCAACAGGTAACTGGAGTTGTATATTCCCACGTGTATCAGGATTTGTATTTGAAAATGAGATAACAGGTTCAACTGTCATCCCAGTTCAGATGCAAATGGTTCATGGTGCAAATGTTGTTCGCACATCTAAATTGTATAATAAAGATACTGGATTTGATGAATCACAACGCACAGTTATCTTTGAAGATACAGTTGATGATGGTGTAAGATTAAGAGTCTTTAATAGTGAGACTTCTACATGGGATACTGTTTAAAAATAAAAAAAAGCAGTGGGGAAGTAAACGGTGTAACGCTCCCCCACTGCTTGAATCCGACCCCTGTTACGGAGTTGGATTCTGATTGTTGTTGGGCTTGTGATTGCCCTTGTTCTTGATCTGCTTCTGCAGATATGTCATCTGCTTCTGCAGGTCAGAAATGGACTGCTGCTGATCCTGGACCAGTGTCAGCAATCCCTGCTGGCCCTGAGCCAGCGACTGGAGCATGCTTGCTGTCTGTGCCTGGTTCTGAGCCAGGTCAGCAAGCTGCTGAGTCAAAGTGGTTTGGGTCTGATTCAATGTATCGATTGCAGCAGTGTTAGCCGCGATAGACACATTGGTCTGGTCAGCTCCCTCCTGGAGCTTTGCCAGACTCGCAGCAAGCTCATTCTGACCCTTTGCGAGCTCTGCCTGGCCGTAACCCAGAGAATTGATTTCGTAGTTACGACGGTGGTGCAGATCTTTCAGATCGCGACCAACGGACATGCCGAGGATACCCCCAGCGATAGCAAGTGCAGTTAACATATGTTAACTCCTTTCCGGGTTTGTAAACCCTATGAATTTGAATATCCAGAACCTTGTGTTCTTTCTTATTCATATTAATTATATATATACCAAGCTTCAAAATAATAGAAAAAATATACCCGGGCATATGCCCGGGTATATAATCATTTCATTCATTTTAATACACTCACCAAAGGGTTTTCCTTCGGCGAGTATTTTGGATTATTATGTGTTTATTACACCATTTATTGTTGTATTTATCATAATATATTACATTTAAATTTTCCTTATGTATTACAATATATACATTGTATATATTGTTTATAATAGTCATCCCCCTCTATTATAATCCCGTCAATATACAGTAACGAAAATTATTATAAAATATTATAAAATACTAAAACTCTTTAATCTAACAATCTCTATTTCATCATTAGTTACACCATAATCCTTACTGATAGAATTACCATATATCTCAATACGTTTAAAGAGTCTACACTTATTTCTATCAATATAGACCTTGTTAATATCAATATCAGAATCTTTAAATATCTTTATTGTAACAGATTTACCAAATATTCCCATATTTAATACATAATCAATTCCAGCATTATAATCAGAACCTAATGCTCCAATATGAAGAGAATTAGATATTGGATAATGATAATATAATCCAATTAAATCGAATATTCCTTCAGCAATAACAATGTTGATATGTGAATGTGTATCAATACCAGTTCTCATAGAATATAAAGTTTTACCATAACAACTCTTAGTATTATATCTACACCATCTTCTATCACCATTATCATCATAACTTCTACCAACAATATTACCATTAGTCAATCTAAACCAACATCTTTTCTTAATCTCATAATCAGATTTGATATCTGGATTTAAAAAGTCTTTGATATAATTGAATGGATTACCAAGTGCTTGGAAACATTGTAATTCTTCCAATGTTGGTGTAACTCCGACTCTGAATTGAATGTATTTCTTAACAAGATCCATATTGTCATTGATTGTACAACTTGCTTCATTAATCTTTGTTGAAACAGCTGTAACATCTAACTTCTTACGATATATTTGTTTTGGAATCTTTAATGTCTCAATATTATAATATTCCAAGAATGCTTTATTCATAACACCACTTTCATTACATTTAAAGCAGTGATATAATACCGGAGAATCATCAGTAACATTTATCTTTACATACATATGCCATTTCATATCATTACAAAATGGACAATACTTACAACGATATTGATCATTTCTACTACTTATCTTTTTAAACAACCCAGTATTGATCAATGATTCTTTAAACTTAATAATCGATTCTATATTATTCATATTTATCTAACCTCCAATCATATTATTATATTATTATATATAAATTGACCTCCGGTCAATTTAATAATATACATACAATTTCAAAAAAGTTTTTAATCAATATATGCATCTTTATCAGATAACATTTCTTCATGAATCTTATTCTTATATTCAGATACAATCTTCTGAACATATTCTCCAATTGATTCAACATACATTCCTATTTCAGTATGCATATTACTAATATCCATTTCCTCTTCAGACATATATCCAGATTCAAATACAAAATAAGTATATTCAACATTATCATCATAATCAAAATACTTATCAATCAGAATTGTATTAAAATCAAACAAGTGTTTACTGATCATTGGTGTTTTAACCTTCAATCCAATAGATGAACCAAAACCAATCTTAAATGTATTAACTGAGAAATTCTTAATCTCATTAATTTCCCAAATAGCATATCTGTGATTATCTGATAAGATATACAATGGAATTACAAATGAATCTTCATTACGATTATTGATTGCTTTTCTCAAAGCTTCCCTGTTGTTAATATCAAACATATTTACCTCTCCTTTATATATGTATAATTAAATTGACGAACACATAGAAATATGTTGTTAATTAGTTTAAGGAAGGAGCTGTTAATAAATGTTCACATTTAATGAAAATGAGATGGATATTGAAGGAATAAATGAAGTTGAACTTCAACATATTGGATCACAATTAATCAATTACGTAAATGCTTATAAGACACTAATAAGAATTGATGATGAAGATACAATTAAACGATTAGACATGTTAAATGATATTGGACATAAGATAATTAATCGACAATATCAGTTATTGTTTAATGATCCAAATGTTGTTATACCAAACTACGACAATCAAACATTATATGATTATCAATTACAATTACTTGAAGGAACAAATCCATCAAATTTACCATTTTGAAAATGTACCCGGGCATATGCCCGGGTACTCAACTTATTTATGTTAAACCAATCAGTAACCTCTGGTTTATTTTTTATAGAAAGGAAGGTAGCTATGGACGTAAGAATTATTCACGAATCGAAAAGTCCTGAATATTCTAAATGTAAAGATTTTCCATTCGATAAAGTATACTTCGGAATGCCTACGAAGATGGATGATAAATTTTTTAATCTTGATAGACCATTGTTTGTTACACCATACAAGAGTATTGCATCAATCTTCGCAGTTTCAAGAAGTCCTCTAATCAGATCAAGATTACATGGTAATTATAATCTTGGATATGATGAATGGGTTAAACCGAAAACTGATCATTATTTGAATGAACTTCATATTCGAGTTGAAAGATCAAATATGAAATTTGATGAATTTGAACTTGATTTAACTGGATATGTTTATGAAATTGATGTATCTAAATTAAAGGATCATATTTTCAACAGTCCATATGGTGAATCTGAATTAGAATATGTTATTAAAGGACTTGATAAAGTGGAATTCTCAGATAAGCATAAAGTTAATATCAAAACACATGTAAGAGTTGATAATTCACCAGAACATATTCAAGAATCAAAAAAGAGTAAATACGATGACAGATATGATCTTGATCAAGATCAGAATACATCTATTGAACCTGTGAATGTTGATGTTGACGGTGATCAAGATTCAATGCATGATATGTATGGTGATGATGCAGCAGTTGTTGCTGATTGGCTTGAATCGAAATGTGCAAATATTCTTCGTAAGTATAAAGTCAATAAGATTGATGAAATTAAGAAAGGCACTAAGTTCAAAGTTGGTCGTACTGAATATCATTTAACAGCTGATTCTAAGATTAAATCATATGATGAAATCTTACGTAGTATTGTCGAAGGATGTGCTTATATCTTATATAAAGAACAAGAAACAAACTCTTTAGATGATATCAAGCATCTTGCTCACGTATCATACAAAAAGTACATCATTTATCCAATACTAACAGCGATGTGTTCGTTTGAGGAATCTTTGATTGATAATATTTATCCTGATGCAAGAATCCATTTTGGATATGTTAATCAACACAAAGAGAATCTTAATGCTGAAGGTAATTGTTGTATAATGATTACTAATAAAAACAAAAATTCAAAAATACGCGTTAAGATTGGAGACGATCTTAATGACGTAATCAAATTGATTAATGGTGGTGAAAATGTTATGAAACAGGAATCAACTTTTTTAACTGTATCTCATGACTTTATTCAAGAATCTCTTATTAATAAAAATAATCTTAAGAAAGATATTGATATTACAAGAGAGAATAATCGTCTTGAGAATGGCTATTACAGCTATATTGCAACAGCTTCTAAGGATCTTGAGCATATCTATAAAACATTATTCAAGAGAAGTAAGCTTGAAGATGTTGTTGAAGCTATGGATTCTCTCGTAAATGATATGCGTGAAAGACGTGAAGAGTATTTTGATAAAGTCAATAATAGTGAAATGAAGCGTGATTCAAAGTATCAAGGTCTTAAGAAGATCATTGATCAGGATCTTGAGACTATTGAAAACAATATCGAAATGCTTCGTGATCCTGAATATACTAAGAACAAGAAAGCTCTGGTTAAGAAGACAATCAAGATGATTAATAATCTTCAACAAGATATGATCACAGAATGTGAAAGATCACAGCCAACCATCATTCGTGGTACAAAGGAAATTGCAAAGAAGCTTTGGATGTTTGAGAACTATACTGATGATGATACATTTAATGATGATACAATCATCGAAGAATCATTTGATGAAGCTATTCTTGCAAAGGTTGGACAAATGATGGTTAAGCTTAACAAACAACGTGAACTTCAAGATCTTGCAGAAAAGAATGGTGTTCAGATTACTGGTATGAGATATACTTATGATAGAATTCTGGATATTGTAACATCGACTGTTGCATTAATGCTTGCACGTAATACAGGTGACCCAAAGTATTCAAGACTCGTTGAACAAGGTATGCAGAAGCGTGCACTTAAGACTGAGATTATTAATGCTTATAAGGATCAAGCAAATGCATTAATCAATCAATACACTACTGGTTCTACACCAGCAGTAGTTGTTGCAAAACCCGAAGTTGAAGTTATCTCTGATCAAGATGATGAATACACTGAAGAGTTTTATGTTGATGAGAATGGTGAAATGAAATCCAGAATGGTTCTTGTTACTGAATCTAAGAAGCATTCTGATGGTGATGATACTAATGATGAGAAGTATCGTAGTAGTGAAAAGTTCGGTACTCATGATGATAAAGATCTTGAATGGGAAGTTAAACCTGGTGAAAAGATTGGCAAGATTAAGTTTGGAGATACCATTAACAAGACCAGATCTAAGATGACTGATTTGTTCGGTATTCCGAAATCTTCTTCAGATACAGAAGATGACTTTGGTTATTTTTCTATTAAATATGAAAATGGTAAAGTTGTATCTGTAACTGTTAAGAAGAATGACATTTCCATTGAACTTGATAGATCAATTGTATTCCCTGGATCTTCTGATAATATTAAGAAGAAAGCTCTTGATCTTAAAGAAACAAATGGAAAACTTGTATCAAAGATTATGTCAGTTGAAGTTGATGTTAATAGTGATGGTACTGTTAAGGAAATCACATTTGCAAGAGCTCATTATTTCAATGATAAGGAATATGAAGTGTTTGAAAGTGTTAGTGAGCTTATGAATCGTGGTAGAGATGAAGATGATGCTATTAAATTTATGAAGGAACTTTATAAGTTCTTTGATGATAAGAAGCTTCTTACAAATGATGGTGAGAATGAACGAAAGTCTATTAGTGTTTCAACATCTCTTAATACAAATGAGCTTAAGGAACGTGGTGTAGATTTCATGAAGCAATATTATGATAAATGCAAGGATTGTTCTCATAAAGATATTTATAAACAGCTTGAAATCTGTTGGAATCAATTCAATAACGGTACAAAATAAATTATAACTCAATATTAATTTACACAAACATTTTTAGAATTAGGGGGCTCTTTCTTGAAATGGTTTGTTGTGAAAATCTAAACCGAAAGGAATTAAACATTATGAAGTTATCAGAAATGATGCTTAATTATGCAACTGGTGACGCATGCCGTCAGGATGCATATATTCAGCAGGCTATGGGTCAGGTAACTGTATCCAAGTCGATCTTTGAAGCTGCTGTTAATATCATTAGCATGGATCCTGATGAGATCCAGTATGTTCAGGAAGCAGTTGAGGAGGCCGGTCTGTCTACAGATCGTAATGAGTCTCTCGGTATTGTTCAGGAAGCATTCAAGCGTTCTGCAACTGGTATGCTTAATCTTGTTCAGAGAACTGCTGATAAGCTGGCTGAATCTGCTAATAACAGCTGGATGACTGTTTGTGGTGCTGCTAAGGTTACTGGTGTATCTAATGATGCAATGGACGAGGGTCTCGAGACCTTCGCTGAGCAGGCTGCAACTGCAATTGCTAATAAGGCCTATAATGATGGCTCCGATTTGTCCCGTGGTTTTAAGGACGGTACATCTCTTCGCACCGCTGCTGGTGTATATATGAAATCCATTCAGGAAATGCTTCCGGCATTTGGCATTAAGGGTGATAAGGGTTCTGACATCATCCGTGAGTATGTTGCTCTCGGTGATTGTGATTACACCGATGGTGATCTGAACAAGTTCATCGTTGCTCTTGAGTGTGCTTCTGCTCCGATGAAGACTTTCATCGCTCCTGCAGATGGTGCTACTTCTAAGGATGTAGCAGATTATATCACTACTGCTGCAACTCTTAAGGCATTCTGCGAAGGTGTTGCTGAGGCTCTGAATGATGAGTCTCTGGTAAATACTGCAGCAGCTTATGCTTCTGAGAATGCTGGTAATGGTATGAGATCTCAGGTTGCTATGGAGCAGATGGTTGGTACTGCAAACAAGATCGTTGCAGCTACTAATGCTCTGCACAAGGCACTGAATGATTCTGGCTATGCAGTTGGTGAGTCCATCAATGGTGGCGTAGCTCCTCTTCCCACTAAGAAGGGTGAGGAGTAATGCTTCTTCAGCATTACCCAGTAAAGTTTCATATTCCACAAACATCTACATGTCATATCATATCACAGGGGACGTTTAATAATGGCGATTACGTCAATATTACATCCCCTGTGTTTTCAAGTATTGATTTCACATCTAATCAATTTCAATTATCTACTGGATTAAGTGTAAGACTTGAAACAGATCATGAAATAGAAGTTGGTGAAGATGGTATTGATGTAACACTTATGTGTTTTGATAATGACATATTCAATATGTATGTGAAAATATAAGGAGGTGTTTCCATATGACTTCGGATGAAAAAACTTCAATATCCTCACTGTTGAATTATGAAAATTCCGATCTCTTTACAATCGGAAATATCTCAAAACAAGTTACACTTCATACTTCGAGAAGTAATCTAATAGTTGATGGATATACTCCACCAAATAGTTGGGTTTCTGTTATTCAATACTTACCTCTTGAATTCTTTTCTATGATTGAATCATATAACATTTATGGTTCAAGCAAGATGTATAATGTTGAGAAGTTTGATCATAAATATGCACATAATCCAAAGATGTATGCTTATGACAAATATGGTATCACGAACATGTGGAGACCTATAATGATTCTTAACAAATGTCCAAGTATCATTGACTTTGATTTTGACTATATCAAGTTTTATGATATGAAAAGATTTGAAAACTTAATGTCTGTATTGATTTCTCGAATGCAACATTCTAATTGATGAGTAACTATAATGATATTCGATTCAATAACAAGAATCAAAATAACTTCAGTGAGGGTTTTACTGATCAGGATATCCATCACAAGGGTATGAGTTATCAGTATAATAGTTTAGACAGAACTGATCAACATCTTGATCATAATTTTGAAATATCATTAGCATGTCAAAGTGGAACTGATATGGTTCATACTATTGGTAATGTAACTGGTATAGTTATTCAGTTTATGGTTGATCAGTTTCCAAATAAGACATTCAATACGGTTATGCCAGCGACTAAGATTGCACATCGTCAGCTTCGTCATACTCCGAAACAGATTCGTTCACAACCATATCCAATGTGTATTGTGAATCCCAGAGTCTCATTATCCGGAATTGATAATCGATTAGCTGCAGGATCATTTGGCACAACTCTTTGGCAAACTACATCGAATAGATTCCGGAATCGGTCCGAGATGCCGAGGTTATTCTTCGACAAACGGAAAGGAATTGAATGGCGTGGTAAAATCAATAGAGTTGTTGTTAACTTTGATTTTGTACTATCATTTCAGAGTGCGACTGAACAGTTACGATGGGCTTCTTATTTGATTAACAAGATTCCAACAGATGGTCATTTCTTTGATATTGATACAGCTTTGGAACTGGCAATACCTGATGGATTCTTAGAGGAGACTGCAAGATATGCTGAAATCCCAGTACATGATGAATGTGGTAATGTTTCAAGATTTATTGATTACTTGAACATGAATTCTCTATATCCAATCTCATATAGATTCTCTTCAGGTAGACATAAAGATGCTTTCTATGCATATTATATGACAAGCTTGTTGTGTAATATATCTGATCTAAACTATACACAAGTCACAAAAATTAACAATGTTGAATCAGATTGCCCTATTACGTTTACATTACGATGTGAATTTAATACAATTGGTTTGTTCGATTTAAGTGTTCCAAACCCTGGACCATTTAGAATCATTGAACATAGTCCAGCATCCATCAGTATACCAATCTTCTCTGATACATTTAATGAAAGAGACTTTCCGTTACCTTATGGATGGAAGATCCACTCTCGGCCTATTATAAAGCTTGACTGGAATGAGCGTGAAGTTGATTTCAGTAGTGTACTTGGTGTAACATTAGGACGGATGCTGGATTATCATTTGAAAAACAATATTGATCCACGATTGTTTATATCTGTTATGCTACGTGAAAATCATTCACTAATAACAGAAGGATATGATATTGACTGGAAGAATCGAAAGATAATCTTCACCACAGTCAATTATACTTCAACATATCGACTGATTATATCCGTTAATCAGTTATACATTAACGATATGCTAAATATGGTGTATGACAAACAAAGTGATGCACTAAGTTAATTTTAAGCAAAGGAGTAATAATTATGTTTGGACAGGATTTCGATTATGATTTCAGCATGAGTGGTGCAACTCCTTTCCAGGAGTCTTACAATGCTGGAAATTCTTCCTACAAGGATCTGTTCGATGAGAAGTTCAGTTCGTTCGATCCCGACAGCATCATTGCTGGTGGTAACAACAAGCTGAAGTCTGGCGTTACCGATATTGATCTGGAAGAGAATAATGACACGTCTTTCGGCTATAAGCAGGAGAAGGAAGCTACTGCTCCTAAGATTGGTCGTTTCTTTTAATTGATTGATAATGCGTTGAGTGAAGAATGAGTCCATGGGGGCATATGCCCCCATGGATTTTATTATTTAATCATCCTATAATATAAAGAGGTGATTTAAAATGGACCTTAAACAAGTAATCAAAGTTTGTAAGCTGTTAGTTAATAAACTTGATAAATTCAAATATGGTTTACCTGGTAAAGATGGTAAAATTCATCATGTTAAATCCGCAAAAGAATATGATGAGAAATATAGATTCTTAACACCTGAGGAGTTTGAGAAATATGGTGGAGGAATTTGCTGGGATTATGTTGAATATGAAGTTGAATGGTTAAATGATCATAATGTCAAATCTCGTAAATTCTATATATCTACAGAGACACCACCAAACTGGGATAAACATACATTCGTTATTGTTGAATTTAATAACAAATTCATTTATATTGAATCTGCTTTTGAACGTTTAAAAGGTGTTCGTGTATTTGATAATCTGAAAGATTTAATAACAATGATTGTATTTGAAATGTTTGAATGTAATAACAATAAGAAGCATTTCTCTCAATTCAGATATACTGTATTTGAATATACTAATAAACATCCAGAATTTGGTTGTACAAGTGAAGAGTATATGAACTGGATGTCTGAACATGGAAAATACATTGTTGATGATGTTGTTAAATATAAAGATAAAGATACAAAAGTTGTTAAACCAGAGGTGGAACATATGAGATTTCAAATGGCATTTGATGAATCAATATTCCAAGAAACTCCAAACTATCGTGGAAGTATTTATGATACTACATATGATGAGAAAGAAACTGCAAAGAAGTTAATTGATTTACATCAAAAACTTATCATGGTTCATAAAGAAGCAAGACATATGACAAGAACTGATACGATTGATTATCTTGCATCATCTTATAATACTCTTGCTGAGATATTTGATACAATCGAATGGGATTATGATGAGAAACCTGTTAAGACTTCTCGTTATGGTTTTGCTAAGAAACCTGAAAGAAAAACTAAACATCGTGATGATATTGATAGTTTATTATTCGAAATTCGTGATAACATTATTGAATTATCAAAGTCTTGGTCAACTATTGGTGTGAGAGCAGTTGTTGATAAGATGTTAACTGTTTACGAATATGAGAATGAAGTATTGAATTCCAGATCTCCAGTTGGTAATCGAGTATTAAGTAATACTGTGAATAAACTTTCATCCAAATTAATGAGAAACATTATGGACGCTTCAATTCCAACAGTCGAAGATACATTGTTTACTGAAGCTAAGCTTACTGCTAAAGAAAAGAAAGCTATGAGTAATGATATGTTTGGAGTTCTCATCAGAGATGATAAAGGAAATATCATTGAACGTAAGTATCCATTAAATGATGAAACTCATGTATTGAAAGCTGTACAATTCTTCAATAAGTGCCCTGATAAATATAAGGAAGAACTTGCAAAGAATATCATCAGACGTGCAAAAGCTCTTAATATGGAATGGAAGAATTGGGATAAGATCAATACATATCTCAAGAATAAGAAACGAAGCAAAACACTTAATGAATATTACAACTTTGAATTTGGTATGTCTAATGATGATGACGATTATCACCATGCCGATATCATTGAAGAAGCTGTTGACATTAATTCATTAAAGAAACAATGTAATGATATCTTTAATCAAGCATCATTAATTAAGTATGGTTGTCTTGATGAAAATGGTAATAGAATTGTATCTTCACCATTCAAAGATTCATGGCAAATGTTTGCTGAATATCATTCTCAATCAATTCAATCTATTGAACAATCAAAACTTGGTGTATGTTTTGAACATTCATTTTATACTGCTTATTTGTTAGAGAATGCCGGATTACCACATCAAACATTCTTTATGAATATTTATATTCCAAATGAATTGGATAATATGAATGAGAAGATGTTCTGGCATCAGTTTACAATTGTTCCTAATGATACTGATTCAGTTGTACTTATTGAAACTTCTTTGAAACCTGAAATGAATGGTGTATTCTTAGTTCGTGATATGGAAGACGCTATTCAACATTTGATTGATAGCTTCAATTTGAATCTAAATGAAGAAGAGAATCAAGCTATGAAAATTGATTTGATTGATGTATCATCTTTTAATCCAACTGATGGTAAAACTTACCTTGGATACATAGATGATGTATATTCACATGGGAAACACATTAAATCAGAGATTAATGTAAAAAAGAAACTTAAACTCATGCAGATATACTTCAAGTATTTGGTTAAGAATGATTGTTTGACTGATGTTGGTAAAAAGATCGCAGATCAAGTTATCATGTTAGGTGAAGATACTGAATTTGATCCAACACTTCTTCCTTTAATTCCACAGCTTGTGAATGATAAAGGTAAACAGATCAATGACAGTGAGATTTATAAAACCATCATGGATAACACTCCAACTGGTCTTGAATCAGATTTGGATGGATATGTACAAGAATCGTATTTTGAGAATGGTTATAAGAACAATCTCAAATCTAAATTTCATTATATTCCATTAACAAAACAATCTGCAAAACAATATGGTTCACAAGGAATATTCAAGCATGGATTGAATACATTAAATGTTGATGATTCTACTAAAGGTGTCATTTACATTGATAAAAACCATATTGTTGTTGGATATGTTGCTATTAAGAAATTGATTGATGGTAGTCGTAAGCTTATTCGTCTTGAAGTATCTGAGGAATATAAAGGACATGGATATGATGTGGATTTACTTGAGATTGCTGTTGATGAATTTGGTGTTAACACTCTTTCAATCAATAAGAATGATGATTCTTTACAGTTCTATTTAAACCATGGATGGAAAGTTTATAATGATAATGATACTAATTACATTTTGAAATTGGATCATTAACAAAAAACTTTTTTCTTCGTATATATATAATTAGATTGACCGGAGGTCAATCTTAATATAATAATATAATAATAATAATAATAATATATGAGAAAGGATTGATATAACATGAATAGATCAATTGATTCTTTTTTGTCTAATAGAAGTTATATGGATGAAGAAGATAAGACATTCACAAGAAACAGTGTACCTACTCGCGGCTTCTCAGAAGGGTATTCATTTGGTAGAAACATTTATGATTATGCTGAATATATTCAAGAAGCTAATGAAGATGAAGATATTGACAATCTCAGTTCTGAATTAGATTCAGCTATGAATGAAATTAACAATGCTGAAAATCAAGCACAAACTGAATCAGGAACTGAAGATGGAGATGAAGATATTGATAAACTCGGTTCCGAATTAGATTCAGCTATGAATGAAATCAATAATGCTAAAGATGAACCAGAAACTGAAGAAACTGGTAATGATTCAAATAATGAAGAAACTCCGACTGAACCAGAAGTACCTGAAGAAAATAATATTCCAGAAACTGGCGGAATTGAAGTTAGTGTTACTACTTCTACGAATGAAGAACCAGAAGTTCCGAATGGTAATGTTGAAGAACTGCCAGACTTTGGAATGAATGGTGGAGATGATCTTCCCAATAATCAATATGATCCAGAAGAGATTAGTAGATTGATGAGATTTGTAGCAGATGAAGGTAAAGCTTTGTCTGATTATATTGAAGCAGCTAAGGTATCTAAGATTGATATTCTTCAGAGACTCTATTCTGATATTGCTGATGAAGAAAGATTCCATCTTGAACAATTATTGTTTGCAAATTCTGAGATTACTGGTACAAAATATGAACCTCATGATCCAGATATTCGTAAAGAATATGAAGAACTTATTGCACTTGGTATGGATGAAGGTAGTGCAATGGCTACTGCTGTTGACAAGTTCAATCTTCGTCCTAAGACAAATGATGATGGTGATATTGATAAAGATCTTAAGGATCTTAATGAACAAACTGCTCAACTTGAACAAGCTGTTCTTTATCTCGATACTGTCAGATTGGTATATGAATCTGGTGATAAAGAATTGATTGATAAGATGCAGAATTTGTATGTTACGGAGGGATTCATTCAAGAAGATGTATCTGTAACAAACAACTATGTTTATTCCAAGAAAATGTCTCCTCTTAAATTGATAATTGGTTTGTTTGTTGCGATTGGTAAAATCGCACGTAAGATTTATCAAACCATTCGTAAATTCATTGAGGGTGGTAACCACAGACTTGTCAAGACCATTGAATTTGTAAAGAAGCATGGTATTGGTGAATTGTTTAAAGCAACTAATGTTGCATTGTATCTGTGGAATGATAAAACATCTTCAATGGATATTGATCCAATTCTGTATTATGCAAACAACTGTTTTTGGTTAACTAAAGCTTGTGCTCGTATGTGTGGACTTAACAAAGCTCAGTATGGTGGTATGATCATGAGTAAAGATCGTTTGTTTGTTAACGTTAATCAGAGATTCAGACAAATTCCACCTGAGGTAACATGTTATCGTAATATTACATCTCTTGATATTATCAAATCTAAGGTTGTTGTTAATCAGAATAATGCTGATCGATTAGCAAACTATTTCTTTGCAAAAGGTGATTATGATGATGAGATTGATAGAAGATATGCTAATGGAATCAATTTCAATGTAATTCCAGCATCAGGTTTCCCAATTAATGGGCTTGGAAACTTCTTTACAATCATCAATATTTCAACAATGATTCTTGATTCTTTCTCACAAGTTGCTCAGAACTTTGCTGGTGAAGTTGAAGGATTACAGAATACTGATCATTCAGTTTATTATACAAAACCAAAGGTTTATAACAACTGCATTGATTACTTATCAGCATCTGCAAAGTCTGTTCAAAAGATTATAAATATTCTTGTCAGTGATATTAATTCTATTACAACACTTGAAAGTGTCATTAAAAATACTTAATGGAATATATATCATTATACTGAATACATGAGTTAAAGTATTCAGAAAGGATGATATATCATGTTAATGTATTCCGATGATTCGATCGACAATGCTGTGTATGGTGAGAAGATAACACCAGCTCATAAGTATACCGGAATTAATGATTTCCGTATTATACTGAATGATATGATGTCTGGTGTGATTCCAACCAACACTCACTTTGTTTATCCGACAATCTGGAAAGCTGATCGTATTCAGCTTGAGAATGAAGGTAAACAAAACACCATCAAGAATCAGTGGTGGAAGTGAAGACAGTGTATCACCCGGGTTAACAAACCCGGGTGATCTATTGTTTATTTTTTTATTTAAGAAGGTGATCTATATGGGTAATGTTAGATTGAATCGAGATAAGTTGAATAACATGGCAATGAGTGATATGCTAATTAAGATTCAAAATGGTGTTAAATCTGGAAGCAAATGCATTTTATCAATATTATTTCCAAACAAATATAATTTTGATACATGTGTAGAATGTTCACATGATTGCAATAAATGTATTTGTAAACATATTGATGATAAAATTTAATTTCCATATCAGACATACAATCTATTACATTCAATGGATGGGCGAACATTGGATGTGTTATTATTCATTTTTATTCCTTCTTTTTAAGGTAAGCCAATCTCCGTTTACCAATGTTATACAAGAAGCATTGCTTTAATATAAATGATGCTTCTTGTATAATAAACCAATTCTCCATTCGAATAATAATAAAGAAGGGCCATATGGCCCTTCTTTAT
>ODAI013631569.1_pt1 | contig 33941 bp, 58 predicted proteins | sample 1539321 | NCBI WGS metagenome assembly ODAI01 (sample SAMN02144231, study PRJEB22623) | gut metagenome | biome: sheep rumen | host: Ovis aries | place: New Zealand
CAAAAGAGATCTATCTGGACTACAAGCAGCGTTGGGACATCGAACAATGCTTCGACTATCTGAAAAACAGCGTAACGTCATCCGCGTCGCACGCTCATACGGATGAATACTTCAGAGGATGGGCCTTTCTGAATCACATCAGCCTGCTGTATTATTACGGGCTGCTGAACGCCTTGCGAAACACAAAACAGGACGAGAAGTATTCCGCCGAAGATGTCCTGAAACTGACAAAGAACATCTATCGTGTTGACACAGGTGACGGTCAGGGGATCAAGATTTCTGCCATTCAGAAGAAGACGCAGGAACTGCTTGATACTCTGGGAGTCGAGCTATTACGTAAAAAATGAGGCTTCAATGTTACAAAATGCTCGGAACGACGAACATTTCGTCAATAGGCGGTGGAACGGTCACGGGTGCTATTAGTACATTAAATAGCAATATGGCGCTGTCAGTCGTCCCGTTTACATATGCTTCAGGGGTTGCTTCACAATTCCTGTTTATCCGCAAAAGCGGAAGCGTTGTAACGGTAAACGGTTATGTGAGATTCAATTCCGCTCCAACAGCAACAACAGAAATCGGCACGATTGCGGCAGGAAATAGACCGATTGATTCAGTCAGAACAAACGCAGTAATGGCGGAACAGGCGTATTTTGCGGGCGAAAATGCTTATTTTACAATCGGTGATGACGGCATGATGAGAGTCACGCCGAACGCAGGGAATACATACACCGCAATGTATGTTTCCTGCTCTTACCATGCACAAAAGTAATTTGAACAAATCAAACAGCAATTCGTGGACTAATATCACTGGGGTAGAATTATACGGAGTTAAAAATCGCGATTTAACGCATAAAACGTCACGCAATAAAGCATTAAACAGAAGGGAGAAAAGAATATGACATGGTGGAAGGCGGCGTGCATCCGCGCAGTAAAAACAGTTGCTCAGGCGGCTATCGCAACCATTGGAACGAGTGCGGTGCTTTCAGAGGTTGATTGGCGCATGGTGGTTTCGGCGTCATTATTGGCTGGCTTGCTGTCATTGCTGACGAGTGTGGCCGGATTGCCGGAAGTAGAGGAGGATTGACAATGAGCAAAACTGAACAGGCGATCAAGTGGATGGAGAGCCTCGCGAATGACAACAGCCACGGCTATGACCAGGTGTATAGATGGGGCGAAAAGGGAGACTACGACTGCAGCAGTGCCGTGATCACCGCATGGGAGACTGCAGGCGTTCCGGTTAAGACTAAAGGCGCCACATACACCGGAAACATGCGGTCGGTTTTTCTAAAATGCGGGTTTGAAGATGTCACAGGCCTTGTGAACCGCTCTACAGGCTCCGGTCTGCAGCGTGGGGACATCCTTCTGAATGAAGTGCATCATGTGGCCATGTACTGTGGAAACGGTCGGGAAGTAGAAGCTAGCATTAACGAAAAGGGAACTGCACGGGGCGGAAAGCCGGGTGATCAGACAGGCCGGGAGATCCTGATCCGCTCATACCGCAATTATCCATGGGACTGCGTCCTGAGATACAAAGAAGCAGCCCCGGAACCAGCGCCGGCACCAGCAAAGCACACCTTTACGGTGGAAACGGTCAGAAGGGGAAGTGAGAACGCAAGCGTCCATCTTCTACAGAACCTTCTGAGAGGGCGTGATTACTACGGAGCGGACGGCAGACCTTTGGTTCTCGATGGGGACTTTGGCGGAAATACAGACCACGCACTCCGCAATTTCCAACAGCTGTACGGCTTGGAGGTTGACGGCGTAGCTGGAGGACAGACCTGGAAGAAAATACTCGGTGTCTAACACATGAAAGATATATAAAAAGGGGCGTCCGTCATGGGCGTCCCTCTTCTTTGTTTGTACCCATCAGTGAATTTGTACCCTTTTTGTACCCAACGAGCAAAATACACCAGAATACAGAATGATACTATAAACCACAAAACAGTATAGTGTACTCGCATAAATGCGGCAAAACATAGTATAATATGATGCTATATAATAAGAAAGAACACGATACGATACGACAAATATACAAATGAAATACATGGAAACATTAGAGTATTGATGCCGTAAATACGGGCATTTCAAGCATTTTCGAACAGAAAAATCACCGATTTGTACCCGTTTTGTACCCGCTTTTTTCAAATGGGTACAAATTACAGGGCTGATTCGAAGAGCCGGGCGGCTTCTTCCTTCATCTCCTGAGTGTTGAATACATAGCGGTGCATAGTGGTTGTAATGTTTTTGTGACCGAGCCTTTCCATGATCGTCTTTGGAGAGGCTCCTTTTTGTGCCAGGATCGTGCCGTGTGTGTGGCGGATACAGTGCGGATGGAAGTATTCCAGGCCGACCTTGCTCTTGATGATCCTGCTCACGTATTTCATGGAGTCCGGTGTGATCATGCTCCCGTTCTCACGGCATACCTTCCAGACTTCCGTCAGTGAATCGTTCACGGAAATGGTGCCTGGAAGCTCGTAAACAGCCCCAGAATCGTTTTTATACGTGTGGGTGTATAATTCGCCATACTTGAGCATGTTTTCCTTCTTACGGGCAATTTGACGCTTTATGAGTTTTTCCAGAGTGGGACCCATGTAGATTGATCTGACAGAGTTGTACTTCGGTGGAATAAATGTCCATTGACTCTCAATCTTCCGGATTTGCCGTCTGATCGTCATCGTATGCGTCTCAAAGTCCACATCCTTCTGCAGATCCAGAGCGCAGCACTCCCCGATCCGCATCCCTGTGTGGTACATCAGCTGAATAGGGAACAGCCAATCAGTTCCGGCCAGAGTCTTTTCGATGGCCTTCCAGTCATCCTGTGACAGAACATAATCGACTTTGTCCTTCCATTCTTCCTTCGGCGGGATCTTCGGCAGCTGGACATACTGGCATGGGCTGACCTTCAGATATTGAAGCGGGTGCACTGCGTACTTCATCGCACTGGAAAGCACGGCGGCAAAGTTCGCGATCGACTGCGTTGACAGATGCTTTTCATCTCTCAGATAGTTGTCTACCCATGCCTGGATGATGGCGGGAGATAGCGCTGAGAGCTTGTATTTGCCCAGCTGTGGCTTTATATGGAGCCGGACGGCAGATTCGTAGGCGTCGTATGTTTCATAGGCTTTGTGGCCTTTTACATGGTGCTCCAGCCAGTAATCCATGTAGTCGGAGAGCGACATGTCAGATGGACGTATGTACGTGCCGCCGTCATATTCCGCTTTTGCTTTGTTCCCTGCTTCCAGGGCCTCGGCCTTGGTCCGGAATCCGCCCTTTGTGTATCGCTTGCGCTTTCCGTCAATCATGGCACCTTCAAAACGGTATTGCCACGTGGATCCACGCTTCATTGCTGTGACTTGTCCCATAGAAACACCTCCTTGCGTGATTGTTCCAGAGGTGATAAGATAAGAATGTCCCTATTCTTTCCAGTTCACCTCTGGGAAGATCTAAGGCCGTCCTGTTCCCGCAGGGCGGTCTTTTTTATTTTTCTCTATGTGCATCCGCCTCGATCTGCTGCACATCGGTCTTCTCAAAGTCGCCATTTTCAATATGTCTGATTGCATGGTCGTAAACCTTCTGCATGTGGTCAGGATCTAGGTTCACGTCGATATACACGGTATAGCCATCACTGCATGGCCTAACCATTTCATTTACACCGGCAGGAAGATCTACATAATACACATATACATCATCTCTTAAATTCATATTCATCCCCCCTTCTATGCGGTATTCATCCTATCACCCCCTTTGTCCGTCCACGGGGACAATCAGCCATCTCGGTTAGTGTCTTCCAGTGTGCGAGCTATTCTAATAAGCAACTTCATGTTTTCAGGTGTCAGCTTTCTCGATGCATCCAAGAGAATCCTCTCATTTTCAAGACTCTCTTGAGCCAGTCGAGCGGTATCGTCGTCCAGGTACCAACCTTGATCTGGTTCTTTCCGTTCTTCCATTATATCTGACCTCTTGCAATTAAAGTAATGACACAGCAAGTCTATTTTGTCCATTCTTGGAAGTCTCGTTCCGGTCATCCAGCTCGATACTGTGGCTTTACTAATGTGGAGATCTCTGGCAATATCGGCTTGAGTTTTTCCATTCTCGTAAGCAATTCTTTTCAGATTCCTTGCTACTAACTTCGTATACTCCATCTCTGTCATGGCTAATACCTCCCTCGTGTCTACTATTTTAAAACTTTTCTGTCCAAAAGTCTACAAAAAGTATTGACAGTTTACATTATGTAGACTATACTATAAATCGTTCAAGGACAATTTACATAACATCGAACGGAGGTGAGACAAATATGGCAAAGATAACATTGGAGGCGGCGCGAGTCAACACAGGTCTTACACAGGCAGATCTTGCTGAAAAAATGGGCGTTTCAAGGCAAACTGTGCTTGACTGGGAGAGCGGAAAGCGTGAGATGAAAACAGCATATCTGTATATGTTCTGTGGAATCACTGGATTTTCCGAAGATGATATTTTGTTACCCATAAAGTCTACTTAATGTAGACAAAAAGGAGGAAACCAATGGAAAGACAACGTGATCCGACCAGAGAGAAGGTGCACCCATGGTAGAGCCTTACAAGATTATTTATACAATCACGGAAGTAGCGCAGATTCTGCGCATGAACAAGAACCAGGTGTATGGACTGCTTAATTCCGGAGCGCTGCCGTATTTGAAACTTGGCAGCAGGAAGGTCCGAGGGACAGACCTGGAACAATTCATCAACAATTATCCAACAGGGGAGAGGGGAACAGAACAATGAAAAGAAGGGCTTTGGAAATCATTGACAATCTGGAAAGGGATAAAGTCGGCCGAGTCATGTTTGGCACCGGCATGATCGGTTTCATGGTCAGCGGCTGCTGCCTTGACAGCGCTTACTGGGGAGTGGCGCTCCTGGGCCTGCTGTTGTCCGTGGCCGTGTGCTATATCGCGTATGGTATGTGTGATCTGACAGAATCGTTCAAATGGGAGTCCAGGAAGACGATCGAGAGGAAGCGAGCAAACCGCGCGCTGACCTATGAGAGATGGATCAGAAGCACGGATGTCACCACAAAATAAAAGGTCCGATGCAGTGGAGTGCACCAGACCTATCTTCCTCATGGAGGAAGGATTTTTGAAGACATGGTAAGTATACCAGAAAGGGCAAATCTATGCAAGTTAGCATTTCGTTGGACGAATGCGTTCGACTTATTCAGATGCTCCAACGCCTTGACCAAAGGCCTGTATCGGTAAGTACACTCGATATTGATCCGGAGCTTCACCAATATCATGAACCACAAAAAAAGACAGGAGGGAAGAGCATGTGGACATATGATCCGGTTCGCGACCAGTACAGACATGAGTCTGATCAGGCCGAGGCAGAAAGGAAAAGGGACTGGGTCCCGTGTACACGCTGCAAGTGCAAGATCTACCGAGAAGACGAAACCTATGAAGGTGACAGCTATTACGAGATAGATGACATGTTCCTCTGCGAAGAATGCGCGAAGGACTGGCTTGAAGAGCAAAGAGGGAGACTGACATAAGGAGGAAAACCATGACACTGTTGGAGAAATTGGGAAAGATTCAGTCTGAAATGAAAGTGCCGAAGTCATTATGGAACAGCTTCGGAAAATACCACTACAGGAATGCCGAGAGCATCCAGGAGGCGGTCAAGCCTTTTGAATCAAAATACCACGTCTGTCTGGTCATCAGCGATGAGATCGTCGATGTGGGCGGACGGATCTATGTGAAGGCTACCGCTTCCCTGTATGATTTGGAGTCTTCCGGACACGCTGATGTATCTGCATACGCAAGGGAGCCGGAAGACAAGAAAGGCATGGATTGCTCACAGGTTACCGGAGCGACATCGTCCTATGCCAGGAAGTACGCCCTCAACGGTCTGTTTCTGCTGGATGACACAAAGGACCCTGACACCGACGAAGCGCATGTCGAGAGCGAGGCCAGGAGCCAGATCGCAGAGGTCGAGAAACAGAAGATCAGCGATGTGAAGGCCAAAGCGCTCCAGGAGCATCTGGACAGCAAAGGCGTGATCGTGAGCAAGATCCTGAAACAGTGCAACGTTCAGACGCTGAATGATCTTACTGAAAAGCAGTATGTGGATATAGTGGCATGGCTGAGTACAAAATGATCGGTGAACTGGAACGAGTGGAGGGCTTCCTCGACGGTACGTTCAGAATCAGCTTCCTGACGCGTCAGAAGCCTCAAATGGACGGTCTGAGCGGTAAACAGGTAGAGATTACCGTGAAAGAGAAAAGAGGCCGTAGGTCGCTCGACGCCAATGCTTACTACTGGAAACTGGTGACACAGCTCTCCGAGGCGATCGGTGTCAGTAAGCCGTATTGCCATAACATGATGCTGCGGCAATACGGACAACTGTACGTTGATGATGATTGTCCGTTTTTGGCGGTGATTCCCGAGACTGAGGACGCCGTCCGCATGGTGGAAGAGGCCACCCTTTTCCACCTACTGCCGACAAGCCAGGTGCGAACCGGCGAGGACGGCAAACTATACAGAACCTACAGGATGATCAGAGGCTCGCATGAGTATGACACTTATGAAATGAGCAAACTGATCGACGGCATTGTCTCCGAGTGCAAAGACGCAGGGATCGAGACTATGACACCGGCAGAGATCGAAAGGATGATGGAAACATATGAGCCTAAGAAGTGAAGCATGTGAGTTTGACCAGCAAACGAGAGAACGCATCTGGGAGCGTGATCAGGGCTGTGTGTTCTGCCAGATCCTGTTCAGGATGCCGCCGGTTCCTCTTCCTGCGTCGGATATCATGCACATCGTAAGCCGAGCACACGGCGGTCTCGGCATTGAGCAGAATGGCGTGGTCGGATGCAGATGGCACCATCAAATGCTGGATAACGGCAAAGATGGAGAAAGACCTGCCATGATGGAATATCTTGAGAAATACATGAGACGGTTTTATCCGGATTGGAACAGACAAAAGCTGATTTACAGAAAGGATCTGATGAAATGAATTACTGGGTAGCGATTGGACGCCTTACAGACAATGTGGAACTGAGATATACGACAGGAGACAACAAGATGGCAGTCGGCACTTTCAACCTCGCTGTAGATGACGGATATGGCGAGAAAAAGCGCACATCCTTCTTCAAATGCACGGCATTCGGGAAGACAGCAGAAGCCCTTGAAAAGTATGCAGAGAAGGGCGTCAAGGTCGCCGTGGAAGGCAGGCCGCAGCAGGATACATGGAAGGACAAGGAAGGTAAAAACCGTTCAAGCGTCGGCTTCATCATCACTTCATGGGAGTTCGCGCAGAGCAAGGCCAGCAAGGCAGCAGACCAGGCGGAAGATGAGAATGGGTTTGCTCCGGCCGCGGACGATGACGATCTTCCGTTCCACTGATGAGGATCGTTATCAACGGAGAGTTTGCCAGTATCAACGAATTCATTGATGCCAACCGCCGTAGGCATGGCAGCTGGTCAGGCGGCAACGAAATGAAACGCCGTGACCAGGGAATGATCGAGTGGCAGCTCCCCAGATGGCACACAGACAGGCCGATCTGGATCCATTACACGTTTTACTGCAAGAACAGGAAGCGCGACAAGGACAACATCGCAGGATACTTTCACAAGATCTTCCAGGATGCCCTTGTCGCACATCACTGCATCAATAACGACGGATGGAAGGACATCATCGGCTTCTCAGATGAATTTTATGTGGACGCACGAAACCCAAGGATAGAGATCGAAATACAGGAGGATAGAGAATGGCACAGGAAGAAATGATCGTCCAGTACTGCAGAGAACATGGCAGCATCACATCCATGGAAGCGGCGAACAGGCTCGGATGCATGAGGCTTGCCGCACGGATCGCAACACTCGAAGAGAGAGGATATAGATTTTCACGGGCAAAGGAAGAATCAAAGAACAGGTTTGGCAAGAAGGTCTACTTTACCAGATATTCGTTGGCAGGTGATCCGAAATGACTGACAGTGTAAGACTTTACAGGAATCAATGCGACGCTTTGCGACACCTTCCTCCGGATCAGTTCAAGGCCTCAGTGCTTGCACTCTGGGATTATGCGATGGACGAAACCATTCCGGAAGACGATCCGATCGTCATGGCGATGTGGTTGATGGCAAAGCCGCTGCTCGATCAGAGAACGAACAAGATCGACAACGGCAAGAAGACAACATCAACCCAGAAGCAACTCGAAGCAACTGGCAAGCAACTCGAAGCAACTGGCAAGCAACTCGAAGCAACTGGGGAGCAACTCGAAGCAACTCATAAGCAAAACGAAGCAAGTGGGGAGCAAAACGAAGCAAGCGGTGAGCAACTCGAAGCAACTCAGGAGCAACTCGAAGCAAACGGCCACAGAAAAGAGAAAGAGAAAGAGAAACAAGAAATATATATAAATAATAAAAGAGAAAGTACCAAAGAGAAAAGCGGGCGGTTTGAACCGCCCACCGCTCCCCAGGTCGAACAGTATTGTGCGGAGAATGGTTATACCAACGTAGATCCGCAGCGTTTTATCGACTTTTACGCATCCAAAGGGTGGATGGTGGGAGCGAATCACATGAAGGACTGGAAAGCAGCTGTACGGAACTGGAACCGAAGCCAGCGGCAGGAATCGACCGCCAAAAGCAAGAACAGGTTTAACAACTTCAAACAGCGCGACTATGATTTCACGAACCTTGAAAAACAGCTGCTGGGAGGGCAAAGCTCATGAGGACATGCAAAGACTGCATATGGAATGACGATGGTCTGTGTGACCGGATCGGAACGCAGGTCGAAAAGGATGATGCTGCTTGTAAGAACTGGAGTGATCATGTCAGTGACCAGAAAGCCAAGGCGGACGGAGGCAAGGCAAAGCTGTCACTGGTTCCGACCGCCATCATCTATGCCATCGCGCGGATCAGGGAGTACGGCGTCAACAAATATCCTGATGGCGGACCTGATAACTGGAAACAGGTAGCACCCGAACGGTACAGGGACGCCATGTTCAGGCATTTGCTCGCATATATCAACGATCCGCACGGTGTTGACCAGGAGAGCGGGCTTCCGCATCTGTGGCATCTGGCCTGTAACGCGGCTTTTCTCTGTGAACTGGAGGGACATGATGAAGCTATTCATGATAGTCACAAAGGATAAATATGAGCTGCCTGTTGCTGTATCCGACTCGATCATGGAATTGGCGAAGATGCAGCATCTCAGTTATCGCAGCCTTGTATCGTGCTTTTGTAAGGGCAGGCACCCTGGAAGGGCTGAATTCAAGTATTACAAGCGTTTCGTGACGGTGGAGGTTGATGACGAATGTTGAGCAATAACATCAAATGGCTGATAAAAGACAGAGAATTAACACAGAGAGAGTTGGCAGAGAAGGTATTTGTACATGTGAACACAGTACAAAGATGGTGCGCTGGAGAGACGGAACCGCACGCCGGTGATCTGTACAGGCTGTCGAAATACTTCGGCATCAGCATGGAGAGCTTGATGGAGGATGATTATGAACGTTTTGATAGATAAGTGAGGTGGAACAAATGAAACTGCCATATCTGAACAAAGATAAGACCTGCCAGAATATCCGGAAACTGATAGCCGAGTCTGGTATGACTTATCAAAACATAGCAGACAAGACTTTACAGAATAGGGCAACGGTTTATAAATGGTCGAGTAATAATGTTCCGAGTATAGACAGCTTGATCGCTCTTGCGTATGTGCTGGGAGTCAAGATCGAGGACATACTTGTCACAGATTTGAAAGGATTTGCGTAGGAGGCGGAGATGTCAGACAGAGAACTGACAACAGAAGAATGGAGAGCTGAGAAGCGCCGAAAAAAGGCGGAAATGGCACAGCGCCAGTCTCTGCCTTATGAGGCGAAGGTAAAGCGAGCGACAGCGCTGGCACATGAGTTTTACGATGAGATGGAAAAGCGTGGCTTTAACTGCCATGTATCCGTAGGAGGACTCGACAGCATTGTCCTGACGGTATTCCTTCAGTCGATCGGTATTGATGTCCCTGCGGTATCGGTGTCGTCCTTGGAGGACAAAAGCAATCAGGAGGTGCATAAGGCTCTTGGCATTGAGAGACTGTTGCCATGCAAGAGCAAACATGATGTGATCAATGAGTTGGGCTTTCCGGTCATATCAAAGCGGATCGCGGGGAAGATAGACCTTCTGCAGCATCCATCAGAAGACAATAAAACGGTACGGCACGCAATCATTACAGGAGAGTGTGGAGAGCAAGGTCACTTTGCAAAGAACAGCCGCATGAAGCTCCCACAGAAGTGGCTTGACCTGTTTGGCGGATATGAAAACGAGAACGAAGGCGTCAATTACCAGATTGCCCCGTTCAAGGTATCGAACCGGTGCTGCTATTACCTGAAAGAGAAACCCGCGGACGACTGGGCGAAGGCTCACAACAGCCATGCATACCTTGGCCTGATGGCTTCCGAAGGCGGACAGCGTGAAGAGGGAATAGTAGATCATGGCTGCAACTATTACGGAAAAACAGTCATGCGGTCCTGCCCATTCGGTTCATGGATGCGGAATGATGTACTGAGGCTTGCCATGGAGATGGATGACTGGTATCACGATCATCTTGATCTGTTTGAAAAGAAATACCATGAACAGCCATATGGCAGGCATAAGGACGGAACACCGAAGGAGTACGTGCCAGTGAAGAGTATCATTCCGGAGATCTACGGCACGATCAGACGGAAGCCAAACGGAGATCTGTACACGACAGGAGCGCAAAGGACCGGCTGCAGTCTCTGCGGCTTCGGAATCCACATGGAGAAGCGTCCGCACAGGTTCGACAGGCTTCGGGAGAAAAATCCGAAGGAATGGGAGTATCTCATGTATAGGCTTGTCACTGATCCGGAGACAGGCGAGCGGTATGGGTGGGGCAGAGTCCTCGACTATATCGGTGTAGGATGGGAAGACTATCCAGAGAACCAGCTGACGCTGTTTGATGTCTGGTCAGATGATGAGCTTTATGGCTTCGAAGTCCAGCACAAGCCGTCATGCGAGCATCTGAAAGCATACCAGGACAAACTGATGGAGGTGATGGCATGACAGAAAGAACATGTGTGACCTGCCACTATTTCAACGCAACCAACAAGGAAGCCATAGGCAAATGCTTCGGCGGAGATGCTTTTTGCACTGATAACCCAGACCGGCCTAACTGGAAGCACATCACACGATCTGACGCCCTGCGGACTATGTCGGACGCGGATCTGGCACGGTTCCTGGCTGCATGTGTCAAAGGGACGCCGGGGCAGTGGTTGACCTGGTTGAAAGAGGATTATGAGATATGACGAATGAACAAGCAATAGCAAATGAAATAATACGGCAGAACGTGAAAGATCACAAGGCAGAGTCACGGGAAGCCGTGCAGATCAGACGCGAAACAGTATGCCGCAGATGCCAGTATCAGTCTTCTGAGCAGAAGTCATACGGCACATGTGAATATCTGGCCATAGAGGGCCATATACGGCCCTGTGCGCCATGTAAATGCGTGGAGATGGGTGTCTTCAAGGAAGGAAAGCCGAAGGCGCGCAGGAGGGATCTGTCGCTCAGAGCAAGCGGACGTATCTAACGCGGAAGCATAAAACGAGAAGAAAGGAGCATGAAGCCGCTGGCCAGCGTAATGATGCATCAGGCTTCTTTCGGAAGAGATGAACTACAAGAAGGAAATTATAAAAGCAATAGAATCCATGTCTGGAAGATATGCTCCGTACAACGTTTTTTCAGATTGGATTGAGATGTGTTCGCTGTCGATTCAGAACACCGTCAGTATGGTCCATAACAAAGTCTGGAAAGATAGGGAACAACTGTACATCGACATTGCTAGAAGGTACACAGAGAAAGAGATCGAGCAATTCGCGCAGATGTTTGTATGGCTTGGCGATGCGCTGACGGAAGACATGTCTGACGTGCTTGGACAGATCTATATGGAGGCAGGCATGGGTAGCAAGCACACGGGGCAATTCTTCACACCGTTTCATCTGTCTGAACTGTGCGCAAAGACTGGTATTGACGTTGACAATCTTCCGGAGACGGGACGGATCAGTCTTAACGAACCGTCATGCGGTGGCGGTGGGATGATTATAGCCGCATGCAAAGTGTTGCATGAAGCAGGCTTCGATTTTCAGCGGAGGCTTGATGTGGTAGCGCAGGATCTGGACTGGAAAGGCGTGTATATGACTTACCTGCAGCTGTCCCTGATCGGATGCCGTGCGATTGTCGTACAGGGCGATACGCTTGCTGATCCGTATACGGGGCACTATCCGGAAAGCAGAACTTTAAGGACTCCGGCACGAATGGGAGCGCTGTTATGAAGGACGAACTGGCAAATGAACTGGTGAACGTGCTGTTGCCTTACGCCTCATGTTCTACGCAGGATCTGAAAATGATAATCACAATAGCGCTTCAGAAGTATGATGTGCGGATAGCGGAAACATCATTGACGGTCTGGGAAGGTGATCCAAATGATCTCGTTCTGAAAAAGTTCCTGGCTGCCAAACTGTCGCAAGGATGCTCTGCAAGAACCATAGACTACTACAGAAAAAGCGTGGCTAAGTCGTTGGCGGAAATCGGAAAGCCGTACAATGAAGTCACGAGAGAGGCGATTGATGCGGTTGCAGGATTCCTCTTGATTAACGAGAAGGAAAGCCGTTTTGAGTGGCAGGGCAAGAAATATGTTATGAGGGTAGAAGAATATCAGGAGGACACCGATGACTGATACGGAAAGAAGCAGAATAGAAGCGATTTGCAAGGTTGCCAGAGTTAGCGATATTGGGGAACTGTCTGATGGGTTTCATACATTTAACAGCCTGTATGAACAGAGAATGATTTTGTTTGCTGCTCTGGTAAAAGCATATAAGGACAAAGCGTGGAAATCATACAGACATGAGGACGGTGAATACTGCTTTGGTGGTGGTTGGTTTATCGTGGGAATTGATACGCCAGAGGGTACTTACACATATCATTATGAGAACAAGTATTGGGATATGTTTGATTGCATTGATCTTCCCAGAGCGAAACACTGGGACGGACATACTGAAGCTGATGCCGAAACGAGATTAATGTCTTTACCCGAGCGAAAGACAGACGAGGATTCGATCAGCAGACAGGCGTCGATTGATGCAATAAAAACATCAAGGTATCTGGTTGATGCAATGGAGAAAATAATCAGACTGCCATCTGCACAGCTAGATGGAATACCTCTTGAATGGATTGATAAGCATCTTGAATGGCTCGATAATTGCGACAATGATTTTTCACAGCTTGCGAAAGTTAGCATAAGAGCGATGGTGGAGTTATGGAAGAAAGACAGGATTTAATAAGCAGACAGGCGGCGATTGAGTTGGCGAACAGCCTAAAAGACAATCTTCCAGATGATGAGCGAATAGCGGATATAGTGATGGCGCACAACGAGGGGATTCTGGAATATCAAACAAAACTGAGTCTGTTGCCATCCGCACAGCCAGACCCAGACATGCCAGAATAGAGCGACAATATACGCCATAATGTGGTTAAAATCAGACTATTGAAATTATTGTCGGAATATTATAAAATATAGGCAGGTAAAGGGCGAGAAGACGGCGATGGCTGTTTCATGTTCTACCTCCTCCCGGTACGGCATCGGCTGTGATTAAAGGAGCGTTCAACCGCTCCGCCGGGTTCCATGTCTTTGGTTTTCAGCATTGTTATACTCCTTTCCTTCATGTGGGTGCGGGATGGCTCTGACGGCCGTCCCAAATCCCGCATGATACCCCCATTTGAAAAATACCACCCCACCTGCGATGACAGGACAAGGCAGGTCAAGAAATAGATGGCAGTACAAAAGAGATACCGTCCGGATAAGGACGGGACGCATAAATACCAATACCTGCGCAACAAGCGCATACTATACGCCACCCAGACATACTGCGCCATATGCGGCAAGCCGGTAAACTTTGACCTGAAATTTCCCGATCCGATGTCACCGACAGCCGACCATATAATCCCTATATCCATGGGCGGTCATCCGTCAGATCTGGGCAATCTTCAATTAGCCCACCTATCCTGCAATCGTCGGAAAGGCGAAAATCTGATGAACAAGAAAGAACCAATCCGGAAGTCAAACAGATCTCTGAAACTTTCAGCGGACTGGACCGCATTCTGATAACGAACGGGGGGGACGCCCACCCCGTCACGCTGGAAATCACAACCACCCGCCTTACTGGAACAATTTCCCACAGAAATGTCAGACAATACGGCAAATTGTCAGACAATTAGGAGAAAAAGCCATGAGCCTTGTGTCATTGAAAAACAAGCTATCAGCCAAACAGCCTAGAGTACAACTGAGGTATCAGTTCTATGACATGAAGATGCCTCTGCAGTATATTAACAGGGACATGCCCTTGGAGCTGCAGATGCTTCAGTCTGTTCTCGGATGGTGCGGGAAATCGGTGGATGCACTGGCGGACAGGATCGTTTTTCGCGGGTTTGGTGACGATACCTTCGGACTGAACCAGATTTATAATATGAACAACCGTGACGTGCTGTTTGACAGCGCTGTTTTGGCGGCACTGATCGGGAGCTGTTCGTTTATTTACATCGTAGCAGACGAGACAGGCTTCCCGCGGATGCGTGTGATCGATGCGTATAACGCCACGGGAGTCATAGACCCGGGCACATACATGCTGAAGGAAGGCTATGCAGTCCTGGAACGAGATGAAACCAAGACGCCGACCATTGAAGCATACTTTGAGCCGGGTGCGACGACCTATTTTGAAAAGGGCAAAGGACCGTATACGATCACGAATGACGCGCCGTATCCGTTACTTGTGCCGATCATCTACAGACCAGACGCAACGAGGGCCTTCGGACACAGCCGGATCAGCCGTGCCTGCATGGATCTGACACAGATGGCCATGAGGGCGCTGAAAAGGTCGGACATTGCGGCAGAGTTCTACAGCTATCCGCAGAGGTACGTGCTTGGCATGAATTCCGATGCGGAAGAGACAAGTTTTGACAAATGGCGTGCAGCCATGTCGGCGTTTTTCCGTGTGGACAAGGACGAGGACGGTGACAAGCCTGTCGTTGGACAATTCCAGCAGCAGAGCATGACGCCTTTCTCTGATCAGATCCGCATGATTGCCGGTATGTTCGCGGGAGAAACTGGCTTGACGCTGGATGACCTTGGAATGCCGTCACAGAACCCGTCAAGTTCTGACGCAATCAAGGCAAGCCATGAGCAGCTAAGGCTGACCGCACGGAAGGCACAGCGGACTTTCGGTACAGGGTTCCTGAACGCCGGATACCTTGCCGCATGCATTCGCGATCAGTACGGTTATCTCAGACAGCAGCTGTATAACACAAGACCCTTGTACGATCCGCTGTTTGAGCCGGATGCTTCCCAGCTTGGCGCGATCGGTGATGCGATCTTCAAGATCTCACAGGCGTTCCCGGAGTATTTCACAGAGGAAAAGCTAAGATCACTGACAGGCATCTAAGGAGGTATGCATGGATCTGGAAAGAATCATTGCTGAAATCCTGAGACTCCACAAAAGGTCGAACGATTCCGATGCATCCATCACTCGATTTTTTGCAAAGTTAAAGGACGGAAGCGCGACCTATGCAGACGCACTGAAGTTTGCCGGAAGGTCAGGCAGCGGCCTGGCAAAAATACTTACCGAGCAGCTTGAAGCGGCGTACCCGGCAGGCATCCCGCCTGATGTACTGGAAACCGTTGTCCCGGCAGTGCTTACAGACGAATGCAAGAGCGTTCTGGAGGCTTCCGGACGCGTCCAGAAAGGCATAAACAGGCGTGCAAGGATCAACCTGGAACCTGTTGACCTGAGCGTATCAAGCGACCGTATAAACGGCCTTGTGGAGCACTGGAAGGACGCAGGACTCGGTGACGCTGTGAAGACTATCAGCAACCTGACACGGTCAGAAGTAGACACAACAGCGCGGAAGAATGCGGAATTCCAGGACGCAAGCGGTCTTGAGGTCACGGTCTCCAGGTATTACGATGACGTCGGCGTCAATCATGGCAAAGACGCCTGCCAGTGGTGCCTGGACAGGTGCGGAGAGGATGTACCGTATAAAGAGGCATATGCCCGCGGAATGTTCGAACGCCATCCGGGCTGTGGATGCACACTTGAATATCACACGCGGAAGGGCTCCAAACGCCAGGCAGACTGGAAGCGCAACGCATGGGAAGATATGCCAGGAACACTGGAAAGAAGAAGGACATACGGACTATAAGGAGGGGAAGAAATGGGCGCCAGAATCGGCAACCAGGTCCCTACAGTCCGTAAGATTATAGAATATCAAACGAGCAAAGGCGGCGAGGCCGTAAGCATTTATGAGAAATCAGGCCGAAAGGCAATAGAGTGGCAGAAGAGGCTTCTGGATGACATCATGGCAACGGATGACGAAGGCCTCTGGATCCATCAGAAATTCGGCTATGAAGTACCGCGCCGGAACGGAAAAAACGAGATCATTGCAATGCGTGAACTGTGGAGCCTGGAGAACGGCGAAAAGATCTGCCATACGGCTCACAGGGTCACGACAGCGCACCAGGCATGGGAACGTCTCTGCCGAATCCTTTCTGACTCAGGATACGAAGAGCTTGGACGCCGAAAGAAAGGCGAACAGCCTCCGGAAAAGTCATACAGGACCACGAAGGCGCTCGGCCTTGAAACCGTGGAGGTTCCGAACGGAGGCAGGGCTGTTTTCAGGACAAGAACCGCAAACGGCGGACTTGGTGAAGGATTTGACCTGCTTGTCATCGATGAGGCACAGGAATACACGACGGCTCAGCAGTCGGCTCTTGTATATACGGTGTCAGACTCGGCTAACCCGCAAACGCTTTACTGTGGCACACCTCCGACACCGGAGAGCACCGGCACGGTATTTGTGGAGCTGAGAAAGAGCTGCCTGGACGGTTCGGCATACGACACAGGATGGGCAGAGTGGTCCGTATCCACAGAACCCAAGGACCTGATGGATCCAGACCTGTGGTATCAGACAAATCCGTCAATGGGCTTCCACCTGAATGAGCGAAAGGTCCGGTCGGAGTACGATCCTAATAATCCGCTTGATTTTGTCATCCAGAGGCTTGGCTTCTGGTATCTGTATTCACTGAAATCCGCGATTTCGGAAGCGGAATGGCGTAAGTCGGAAGTACAGACACGGCCGGAGCTCATGCCGGAGAGATACTTCGGTGTCAAATTCGGCAGGGACGGGCTCAACGGGTGCCTTGCTGTGGCGGCAAAGACTACGGACGGAAAAGTATTCGTCGAGGCTGTTGACTGCCGTCCGGTTCGCGGCGGTATTGAATGGCTTTTACCGTACTTTGAAAATCCCGGTCTGCGTGGCGTGGTTGTAGATGGCGAGAGCGGAAAGCAGATGCTGCTGGACGCTATGAAGGCAAAGAAGCTGAAAGCCCCAACAATTCCAACCGTGCAGGAAATCATAAATGCAAATGCTAAGTTTGAAAATGCCATTTTCAATGATGGTATCAGGCACATCGATCAGGATGCACTCAGGCAGGCGATCAGCAACTGCAAACACAGGGCCATCGGAAGCAAAGGCGGCTTTGGGTATGAAACGCTGGACGATGCGTATGAGGTGTCACTGATCGAGAGTGTATCACTTGCTTTCTGGGCATGCTCTGAAGCGAAGCCCAAACGAAAGCAAATTATAAATTATTAAAATTACGTATACCAAACGGACTTAATTGGGAGGAACAAAAATGTCAGAGTTTAGACCAATCACCACACAGGAAGAACTGGATGCAGTTATTTCCGACCGCCTCAAAAGAGAGCGCGAAACATCAGCAAAGAAGTATGAGGGATGGAAGTCACCGGACGACATTCAGAAGCTTATGGATGACCATGCAAAGGAACTGAAGAAGCTGCAGGATGCGGCCGCTGAGACAGAAAAAACCCTCAAAGAAAAAGATGATCAGATCGCTGAGAGTGCGAGATACAGGACCGACCTGGAAAAAACGAGGATCGCACTGGCAGCAGGGCTGAAAATCGACTATGCTGACAGGCTCAGAGGCGAAAACGCAGACGAGTGGAAAGCAGACGCAGAGATCCTGGCAAAGGATTTCGCCGCATCACATTCATCTGCACCCGTTGGGAATCCAGATCCATCCAGTGGCAATCAATCCACACGCGACCAGTTCGCAAGCTGGTTGAACAGTGGAATCTAAGCAAAGGAGAATAAAAAATGGCTGCAAGTGGAATCCCTACTAACAGGACAAACATTGAACTGCCGACCGCGATCTCCAGCGAGATCCTGCAGAAGGCACAGGAACAGTCTGCCGTGATGTCACTGGCAAGACGCATTACTCTCCCCGGCTGGGGGCTGACCATCCCGGTCATCTCCAGTGATCCGGAGGCTGAGTGGGTCGCTGAAACTGGTGTGAAGCCGGTAAAGAACCCTGGACTCAGCAAAAAGGTTATGCAGGCTTATAAGCTTGCCGTAATCGTTCCTTTCTCCAACGAATTCAGGCGCGATGCCGCAATGCTGTACGATCAGCTGGTTGCCCGTCTGCCTCTGGCGCTTGCCAAGAAGTTTGATGCGACCGTTTTCCACGGAGACGCTCCCGGCTCCAACTTCGACGTGCTGGCAGCTTGTACGGCTCAGTCCATTGGAACTGATGCGTATGGCGGACTTGTAGCGGCTTACACAGACATCGCCGAGCATGGCGGAGATCTCAATGGCTGGGTCATCTCCCCGACCGCAAAAGGCGTCCTTCTTTCTTCCCGCGACAATGACCAGCGTCCGCTGTTCGTGAACAGTGTATCCGACGGAGCTGTCGACAGAATTCTTGGCGTACGTGCCGTTTCCTGCCGCGCTGCTTATGCCGAAGGTACTGCACCTGCAGAAGATGTTGTCGGCGTTGCCGGCGACTGGACGCAGGCACTGTATGGCCTTGTGGAAGGCATCAAGATCGACATCTCTGAGCAGGCATCTCTTACCTACAAAAACGCACTGAATCAGGATGCGACCATGAACCTGTGGCAGCAGAACATGTTTGCGGTACGTGCAGAGATCGAGGTCGGCTTCTGTGCAGATACAGACTGCTTCAACCTGCTTACTGCATCTCCGACCGGAGCAACAGGAGCAACAGGCGGCTGATCAGGATGAATGGAGGGGATTCGGCACATGAACGTAGTATACGCGATGACTAGAAACGTATATCGATGGATCATACCGTCGATCAGGTCATTGGCGGCACACAATCCTGATGCACAGGTCTTTATCCTGGCAGAAGATGACGAGATGCCGTTTCCCCTTCCTATTTCTGCAAAGATCATAAACATCACCGGGCAGGAATACTTTCCGGAGATCGCAAAGCATAGAACAGAAGCTTTCGGCGGGTACATCAATCACTTGAAAGTGTGTTACCCGCTGATCCTGCCGGTCGACAAGGTCATACACATCGACATTGATACGATTATCTGTGATAAACTCACGGATCTGTGGGATGTGGATGTGTCTGGCAAATGGTTTGCATCCGTTCCAGAGAGCCAGACATGGTACAGGCCTTATGGTCCCGTGTATTTCAACATGGGTGTGTCATTGATCAACCTGGAACAGATGCGGCAGGATGATGCTCCTGCGATGCTCGTAAAATACTTAATGTCCGAGAACCGGCCATATGCCGATCAGGACGCTTGGAACAGATACGCAGCATCAAAAGGGGCATGGCTCCCGCTTCGATTCAATGAGAGCCGCGTAACAGGCCAAACCAAAAGCCCGGCGATCGTCCACTTTTGCTCGATACCGGACTGGTGGACAAATAAAACTATGAACAGACGCGAATACCTGGATAAATGGAGAGATCAATGAAGATACTGATTGCCGTCCCAACATTTGAGAACATCTACCCTGACACATTCAAGTCGATTTATGATCTGGATAAAGGTGGACATGATGTCCGGTTTACCTATGTGCGCGGATATGACTGCGCAACAGCCAGGAACCGCATTGCACAGACAGCGCTGGACGTCGGTGCGGATTTTGTCTTGATGGTCGACAATGACGTGGTGCTTCCGAAAGATGCGCTCATAAATCTGTTGGACGGTATTGAGGATGTATGCCTGGGATACTACGCTCACAGGGATACTGACAACGTATACAGAGGCCGTACATGCGTCTGTAAGCTTGGATGGTTCAATTATCCGCTTGAATCAGAATACACAGCGCAAGAACTCGCCAAACTCCGCGAAAATGGAGAGTGCAAAGTACAGATCCACGGAGGCGGAAGCGGGTGCGCTCTGATCCGGACGGAAGTTTTTCAGAATCTCAAATATCCATGGTATGACTGGGTGAACTACAACGACAATAACCGCGGGATGCTCTCGGAAGACCTTTATTTCTGCGAGAAATGCCACAAGGCAGGCATCCATATATATACAGACACAAGGGTCGCCTGTGGGCATATGCTCCGGCGAATCCAGTGGCCTGAATGACTGGAGGACATGTCATGATTAAGATGATAAACCGGAGGACCGGCACCGTCATGATGGTGGCAGAGGATCGCGTCAGTGATTACCAGAAAAACGGTCATGTGCTGGCAGATCCTCCAAACCCCGCCAAGCCCGTGAAGAAAAGAGGGTCAAAGAAATGAGCGATTTCGCAACACTGCAGGACGTGATCGACATCAGCGGGAAGACCTTCACGGCATACGAGATGCAGCGCATCAATACGCTTCTTCCTCTTGTGTCTGACGCCATCAGGGAAGAAGCATTCAGAGTCAGAAAAGACATAGACGAAATGATCGAGGCGCGCACATCTTATGGGAGTGTTGTGAAGACCGTTACAGTCGACATTATCATCCGCATCATGCGGCAGAGTCTGGAAGGCGAGCCGATGTCACAGGAATCACAGTCAGGGCTTGGATATACATGGTCCGGGACTCCGGCAGTGGCAGGAGGCGGCATAGCGGCTGCGATTCTGCGGAATGACCTGAAGCGTCTCGGCTTACGGCGTCAGCAATATGGAATGGAGGACATCATACATGGCAACAAAGCTCCATGGTGTGCCGGTGAAACTGTACCAGACGACACAGACGGGAACGGATGACTTTGGCGCTCCGATCTACACAGAGGAGCCTGTCACCGTTGACAATGTGCTTGTCGGCAGTCCTACCAGCACAGAAGTCCAGGACATCCTGAACCTGACCGGCAAAAAGGTCGTGTATATGCTTGGCATTCCGAAAAATGACAGTAACGACTGGACGGACAAAAAGGTCGAGCTTCCCGCACCGTTCTCCGGAATCTTCCACACGATCCGATTTGAGATCACCGGAATACAGGACCTTATCCCGATGGACTGGGGACGCAATATTCCCGTTGAGAGGTATGACTGATATGGGCAAAGTAGAAGTCATTTTGAACAAGGCGGGAGTCGGTGAGCTTCTCAAGTCACAATGGGCGGCGGATTGCTGCATGGAAGTGGCCGAGCGTGTGGCTTCCAGTGCGGGAGATGGATACACAACACGGTTACATACGTCTGAACAGCGTGCGATCGTGAACGTGTATGCGGAAACAGAAGAAGCATACAAGGACAACCTGGACAATAACACACTATTAAGAGCCATAGGAGGGTGATGCGTATGATTGAAGAGATAATCCGTGATTACTTGACTATGGCTTTGTCTGTACCCGTCTATCTGGAGCGGCCTGCCTCAAGCCCGGCGTCTTTCGTCCTGCTTGAAAAAACAGGGGGCTCCAAGACGAACCATATAAACTATTCAACTTTCGCTTTTCAGTCTTACGGCGTAAGCCTATATGACGCGGCTGCGCTCAACGTGTTGGTAATGGCAGCTGTCGAAAATTTGATAGAACTGCCCGAAATCTGCTCGGTACGGCTGAACAGCAACTATAATTTTTCAAACACGGCCCGAAAAGAGCATAGATACCAGGCTGTGTATGAGATCACGCACTATTAAGGGAGAGAAAAAATGCCTACAAACAATAACACAGTATCAAATGTATCTGTCGGCAAACCCAAAGTCGGCGGCGCTGTGTATAAGGCGCCTGCAGGGACTACTGCACCGACAACGGCCAACGCGGATCTGGATTCGGCCTTCAACTGCCTTGGATATGTAAGCGACGCTGGCGTAGTCAATTCCAACAGCATGGAGACGCAGGACATCAAAGCGTGGGGCGGCGACATCGTAGCGACTCCGGTGGCACAGCAGAAAGACACTTTCAAGCTGATGCTGATCGAATCACTCAATGTTGAGGTGCTGAAGGCAACCTATGGCGACACAAACGTCACAGGAGATCTGGCGACCGGCATCACCGTAACAGCAAACAGCAAGATCAGAGAGTCCGGCGTGTGGGTCATCGATCAGGAACTGACCGACAACACTAAGAAGCGCATTGTGATTCCGGACGGGCAGGTATCTGCGGTTGGTGATATCACATATAAAGATGATACTGTCATCGGTTATGATCTCACGATCACGGCGTTCCCGGACAGTGATGGCAACTCACATTATGAGTACATCATTGGCGCGACCGGTGCGACCGGTGCCACAAATGGAGGCTGATCATGATCGATGTGACGACAAAGTCCGGGTTTACCTTTTCGGTAGACCCGGCAAAGCTGGATGACTGGGATTTCATGCAGGCACTTGCTGACAGCGACAGCGAGAACGCTGCTTTAAAGCTTAAATCTCAGATATATATCGTCAAGCACTTGCTTGGTGAGGATGAGGAGCGGCTGAAAGAGCACCTCAGCAAAGAAAGCGGTCACGCTCCTGCTTCCAGAATGGTCGAGGAAGCACTTGAAATTATGCAGCTGGCCGGAGAACATCCAAAAAAATCCTCGTCCTCGCCAGCATGATCGCACTGGATGAGGACGCACTGACGTGCGATCTTGCGGAAACATATGGGATCTATGAATTTCGGCTGCTTCCGCCCGCAAAGATTGCAGTGCTTGCCTGCGGGCTCTCGGAAGACAGCAGGATAAAGAGACAAATATCGGGCGCAAAAATACCACTTAGCCAGCTGTTGGCGGCTTATTCGGCTGACAAGCTGGCTAATCTTGTATGGATGAACAGCAAAGACTCGCAAGACATCAGCAAAGCGCCGCGGATGATTGTCCCGATCCTGCTCGGCGAGGAGGAACCAAAGGAAAAAGTAACAGCATACAATTCACTGGAAGAATTCCAGGAAGCTATGAAGAAGAAGTATGGAGGGTAAAGTATTATGGATATTGCTCAGGCATATGTTCAAATCCTTCCATCAACTGATGGTATAAAAGAAAACCTGACTTCTGTCCTGAATGACGCCGGAGAGTCTGCAGGCCAGAGCGCAGGCAGCAAGATGGGCGCGGCGCTTGGCAATGGCGCGAAAGCTTTCGTAACGGCAGGAACAGCCCTGCTCGGCACAACAATGGCGGCAGGCGGCGCTTTTGTCAAGGCAACCGGAGACCTTGCGGCATACGGTGATGAAATAGACAAATCTTCACAGAAGCTAGGCATCAGCGCGGAAGCCTATCAGGAGTGGGACGCTATCCTTGCACATAGCGGCACATCCATGTCAGCCATGAGGCCATCGTTGAAGACTCTCGCGAAAGCGGCAGAGGAAGGCAGTGACGCGTTCCAGGCGTTGGGACTGACTCAGGAGCAGGTGGCGAGCATGTCCCGTGAAGAACTCTTCGCCGCCACTATCTCAGGCCTGCAGGGCATCACCGATGAAAACCAACGTGCTGCACTCGCCACGGATCTGCTTGGCAGAGGGGCTATGGAGCTCGGTGCACTGCTGAACACATCGGCAGAAGATACCGAACAAATGCGTCAGCGCGTGCATGAACTTGGCGGCGTGATGTCTGACGAAGCTGTCGCGGCATCCGCTCATTATCAGGACAGCCTGCAGGATATGATGACATCCATCGACGGGCTGAAGCGCGGCATGGTAGCCGAGTTCCTGCCGTCAGTCACAACTGTCATGGACGGCATCACGGGCATCTTTACAGGCGACCCGATGGGCATGGAAAAGCTGAAATCAGGCGTTGATGGATTCCTTAACAACATGACCGCATCCATTCCGAAGGTCTTAGACATTGCGCAGAAGCTCATAACAGCCTTTGGTCAGGCTATTGTGCAGAATCTTCCACAGATCCTCGAAACAGGCACACAGGCGCTTTTACAGTTTGCTCAGGGCATTGCTGAAAGCCTTCCGGAGATGATCCCGGCCGTCACGCAGATCATTCTGGACATGGTCGACATACTTCTGGACAATCTTCCGGCATTGGTAGAAGCGGCGCTGCAACTGATGATCGGACTGGCTACCGGCATCATAAACGCCATCCCTGTCCTTCTGGAAAAAGCACCTCAGATCATTTCAAGCCTTGTCAGCTCCCTGATCGCGTGCACGCCTCAGATTATTGAGGCCGGCGTAAGGCTGCTTGTATCACTTGTGCAGAATCTGCCCGCGATCATTGCCGGCGTCGTGTCTGCCATCCCAGAGATCCTGCGCAACATTGTCCAGGCTATACTTAACGGTATACCGAACATGATCCAGGCAGGCATAGACCTGATTAAAGGGCTTGCGCGCGGTATTGTAGACGGTGCGAAGTCCGTTATTGACGCGGCTCTGAATGTGGGCAAATCTGTATGGAAAACTGTGACAGGGTTCTTTGGAATCAGCTCGCCATCACGTTTGATGATGGGCGTCGGCGAATTCATGGACATGGGTCTTGCACAAGGCATCACATCCAACGCTCCGCTTGCCGTTGACGCCATGTCTGATCTGAGCCGTAATGTGGCTGATGCCGTCGGTCTGTCGGCAGGCCTGTCCGCGCCTGTCTCTGTTGCCGGTTCAGGGCGTGCTGAACGTGTCGAGATTCCACGGCAGGCAGGCGGCGAACATGTGGCATACCTCATGCTTGACAGGACAATGCTCGGCAAAGTGGTCTACAACCTGTACAACGAGAACAACGAGAAGATCGGCGTGAAGCTGGCGGGAGGTTTGGCATGAGTTGGTCAGTAGATGGCAATGTGTGGGAAATCCCCTGCGAGATTGAACGGACGGCAGAGGTCCGGGCGAGCGAGATCTCCGGCGCAATGCTGGATGGCTCATACTTCAATGATGTGCTTGGGACTTATATGCGGTATGACGTGTCCCTGGCTGTTCCTTACAGGCGGGAAGATGATTATAACGCATTGTACGAAGTGCTGACAGATCCTGTTGACGGGCATACATTTGTGATGCCTTACGGTGACGCGGAAATAACTGTCACCGGCAGGGTCGAGAACGTCAGGGACGTATATCTGCGTCTTGCTGACGGCACTCTGCACTGGGAAGGAATAAAGTTTTCAATCGTGGCCAATCATCCATCCAAGTACATGAGCCTGGGCGAAGTTATGGCGCGAGGCCGATCCCCACTCCCGGATGAGGCCAGTGTATCAATCGGACAGAGCTACACATATACGGCATCCGGCTGGCAAGAATTGGCTAATGCTGATGAGGTCTATTACTAATGTATGTAACGATAGATTCGACTAATTACAACAAAATTAAAGTAGACTTTGCTCCGGCCGTGGACCTTACTGGAAACTCACTGCCTGCGAATGAATTCATTGTACGGATTCAGACAGATGACACGATCAGCGCAGGCCAGTGGGTGGCCCTGTATGATGACGTTGATACATTGTGGGCGAAGTATTGGATCGTCTCCGCTGAAAGGCTGAATGATGATTTCTGGGAGATAAGAGCACAGAGCATTATCGCACGGCTTGACAGATACAAAAGAGACGTAGAAGTGTATCAGCAGGAACCTGTTACCAATGTCCTGTCTACCATTTTTTTTGGAATGCCTGCCGGATGTTACGAACTTGATCAAAGTCTACAGTCTGAGACTATCACAGGATTTTGCCCGCAACAGTCTGCAAGGGAGCGCCTTTTGTGGGTTTGTTTTGTGCTGGGTGCTTACATTAAGGATTTTTTTACGGACAAGATCGAGATCGTGCCGATCGGTTCCACGACATCAATAGTCGACGCGAAAGACACATATTTCCGGCCGTCTGTGACGTTCATTGATTATGTGACGGCAATCACTGTAAGAGCTTACATATACACGCAGGGAGAGCCGGAAGTTACGGATGACTGGATCAGTGACGGGGCATCTGATCCGGAGTATTACATCGAAACAACGCAGGACTTCACCACTTACAACTCGAATGCACCGGTGGGAGCGCCTGAAAACGAGGTAAGGATCGACAACGTAAAGATTATTAACACATCGAATGCATCGCAGATCCTGACGAGGCTGTCTCAATATTATTTTAATCGCGCACAAGTTAACCTTGGATGCATCAACAACGCCGTGCATCATCCCGGAAAGCGAGTATATGGATACTTGACACCTGATCAGATGATTGCTGGATATATAGAGAGTTGCACGTTTGGATTTGGAAAACAGGCAAAGAGCGACCTTGTAATTGTCGGCGTCGGCGGCGATATCATAATCGATGCAGTCAAGATTACCGTCAAGTATATGTTTGGCAGCATTACGTTAAACAAACAGACATATACATTTCCGAAAGATTATGCGTACTCAATTCAGAACCAGTATATTGACACCCAGCTCAACGGGCATAGATATGTTTTCAGACCGACACACTCCACGATCACAGGCGTTGCGACAGCTGACGCCACACTGACAGAGTCAATGATCGTTGCTTTAGACTTCTATCAGAATATAATGCACATAATCAGCGTTGATGACAGCACAGAACCCACGGCGGGAGAGGTGGAAATCGAATGAGCAAAGTTACAGTGACAGAATCCTACTTGGAGGGCATTGGTGATGCAATCCGTAACAAACTGAATACAAGTCAGGGCTACACGCCCGGACAGATGGCGGCGGCTATAGAATCCATCCAGACGGGCGGCATCACGCCAACGGGGACGATAAACATCACCCAAAACGGACAGACGGATGTAACGCAGTACGCAAATGCGGACGTAAACGTGCCAAATTCGTACGCGGCAGGGGATGAAGGCAAGGTTGTCCAGAATGGCGCACTTGTGGCACAGACGAGCGAAACGGTGACGCAGAACGGCACGTATGACACCACAACAAAAGACGAGGTTGTTGTAAACGTGCAGGGTGGTGCGCCGAACTTGCAGGACAAAACCTTCACGCAGAATGGTACATATACAGCGGACGCCGGGTATGATGGATTCGATGAAGTGACCGTTAATGTGTCCGGGGGCGGCGGCTCTGTTGATTTTTCTAAACAGAACAGCCGGTTGACTGGGAATTGTTATATAAAAGAGGGGCGTGTTGCGGGCTTCACAAGTTCGGCGTCTCTTTTTCAGCCGTTGGACGCAAGCGGTGCAGACCTTGTGGTGGATTGGTCGCAACCTTTCAAAATCCATACAAAGCTGAGGCAAACAGGAACTCAGAATGCTATGGCGTTGTATGGAGCAAACGCGTCGAACGTTTATTTTGTATTGCCAACATGCGAAATACACCTCGACGGGCTGTGGTTTGGATTTACAACAAATGGCAGGTCATGGACGGATGCCGTGGTAACGACGCAGATACAGACGGGTATAGGCATTGAGTACGAAATAGACGTTGCATACAACGGAACAACGATAACGATCACGGTGAGCGATGGAACAAATACGGAAACCTTGCAGGTCACACCCGCGGCTACTTTGTATAATTCAAACTCATATAAAATAGCATTTGGCGGCATTTCCAAAAATCCAAGCCTTTCCGCGAAGTTTGTAGAATTTGATATTTGCAACACCTACATTGAAAGCAACGGGACGGTCGTGTGGGGAGGCAAATCATGAGCGAAGCAATCAAAATAAAAGAGGGCGGCGTAGACCGCTCTCAAAACCAAATAAACAAACTCAAAACGAACACCGTTGGCGGCGGCGTGTGCTTTTGGGTTCCAGAAACGGAACGACAAACAGATGACAAGCACATCACAGAAAACGGTACTTACATGGCAGAAGAAGAGGGGCTTTATGGATATGATGAAATCAGCGTAAGCGTTCCAAACACGGGAAACATGAGCGGAAAAGGGGCAGACGGTAATGATTACAGCATAACCGTTGACGATGATGGATATATTGTGGAAACTAAAATCCCGTCTGCGATTCAGATTGAAATCCCGCCATTAAAAAATAATTATGTAGCAGGTGAACCAATCGACCTCACGGGTGCGGTTGTTAAATTATACGATGGCAACGGGAATGTGTTTACCGATGCAACGCATCCGGACGGTATTGTTCCGCTGAGCGAATTAACGCCGAACCCGGCGATAGCACAACAAACGGGAGACTCTAAAGAGTACACGGACGGCGATGGCTTACATGTCATAAAAATCACATACACACAACCAACACAACACGCCTCGGCGTTCATTGGAGATATTGTCGTGACGACAGTCAGAGGAAAAAGCGAAACATTCGGCGAGGGTGCACTTGGACAGACCTATTATGCAACAAAATGGCAAGGGAATGTTTATGTATATGGGTTGGATTTTGTCGGCGCAGACAGTACAAGGTGCAATTTGTACAATGTTGAGAATGCGACGTTAGACGGCGGCTCAAGCGCGCGTGTTGTTGTTGGCGAGTGGGTATATAGTGGATGGGATGTCGATGCTGACAGAAGTTATGAATATATTCCGGAATCAACAAAAGACCCATATCTTGCGGACATGGGGGCGTTGTTCCCTGAATCGATACAAGTTGCAGTTGAATGGACGCGCGTTGATGGTGCTGTGCTGTCTGATACGTTTGATATCTTTATCGAATCGACAGAAAGCGGAACAGCGCATGAGTTTTGAGGTGGCTAAATGGCAAAAGATATAATCATACAAAACAACGGTGTCGCCGTTACGTATACGGGTGCCAAAAAGATAAAGACCCGCAAATCGACGGGTGGGACGCTTTATTGGCTTCCTGAGGGCGAACAACCCACGGGAACGATAACAATCACGGAGAACGGCACTTACAAGGCAGAAGATGCGAATCTGTACGCGTTTAGTCAAGCAATCGTAAATGTCCAAAAAGCGCCGACCAACATAAGCGGAAAAGGGCAAGACGGGAACGAATACAACGTAACGATTGACCCGGAAACGGGGGAGATTGTGGAAACGGAAATCCCGTCCGCAATACAGATTGAAATTCCACCTTTGAAAAACAGTTACACAGAGGACGAGCCTATAGACTTGACGGGCATTGTTGTAAAGCTGATAGACGGTAACGGAAATGTGTTCACGGATGAGACACACCCGGACGGCACAATCCCATTGAGTGAACTTTCACCAGTACCCGCAACCGCACACGCGTCAGGGGGAGAACATGAGTATTCAGACGGCGATGGGTTGAACGTTCTGCTTGTAACCTTTACAACGCCGACCGAACGTGCCGCCATTTTTTGTGGTGATGTTGTATTGGGGGTTTATACAACGAGCGATGCAAAATCGCATAACTGCACAATCGGAGGAAGTCCCAGTACGGCAAGCACCCTCGGAACGCAGGTGTATGTCACCAGATATGGCGACATGAATTATTATTATGGGTTGGACTTAAAAGGTGCAAGCATAATACAGATGGGTTTATACGACGTTGATACTGGAGCGATAATAGGATCAAGTTTCTCCGAGATACACCAGAGCGAATGGAGAGGCTCTAGGGTCTGGGACAATATTTTCACGGACATTCCCGTATCAACCAAACGCCCCACAAATGCAGATATAGGCAACCTTCAGCCGATAGGCGCGACCATCTCTGTAAACTGGACACGCGTTGACGGCGCTGTATTGTCTGATACGTTCGATATATTTATCGAATCGAGCGAAAGCGGGAGTGCGGATTGATGGGAGGTGAGGACGTGATTTTACTTTTAACAACTATAGCGGGCGGCACGATGGGCGGCGCGTTGGTAGGATTGGTCCAGTTCCTTATACAACGGAAAGACGAAAAAGACGACAAGTATGCGGGCATACTGGACGCAATAACCAAATTGACGGCGGAGGTGCAGGATATACGCCACGACCAACGGGAGCGTGATGCGGTGCTTGCGCGGACGCACATCTTGCGGTTCAATGATGAGTTATATAACGGGCTACATCACACGCGCGAGTATTTCGACCAGACAATCGACGATATAAAAACCTATGAAAAATTTTGTGAAGAGAATCCCGAATTTGCAAATGGGCGAACAGAGCAGGCGGCGCGGTTTATCATGGACGCGTATGAAAGACTTTACAAAGAAAGGAAGTTGTGATGTTTAGAGTAACAACGCCAACACATACGTTCATACTTGACACAGACCCGCGTGAATGGACGGAGTTTTTCATCACATACAAACAACGCGGCATTGTTATCCTTGAATTAACAGAGGCAAACGCCGACAGAATGATAATGGAAGAGACAGAAGACGGTTACAGCCTCGCATATAAGCTGACACAGGAAGAAACAAGCCTCTTTTCTCCGGGAAGAATTGCGCAGGTACAAATAAGGTGCAGGATGGAAGACGGTACGGTGGCGGCTTCAGAAATTGCAGACATCGAAATCGTGGATGTGTTCAATAAGGAGATCATTACATGATAATGCACTGTAAACCGATACGGCTTAAATTCCATACAGACGAACCGTTTAAAATCGGATTTAAAAATGAGCAAACGTTTACCGCCATTTTTGGTTCGTATGGAGTCGGTGCACCCACACCGTACGAGGGCGCGTATGTTGTGACACCAACAATGGAAGACCAAACGCTCGCAACAAAACGCCGAATGATGGAACAAAACATGGTCGTAAAACAAATTCCACACTATACAACAGCAAACCCGGCAGGCGGGCAAACCATGACGATTGGAGGAATATAATGTCTGAATACAATAAAGTGATTCTTGGGAACGAGGTACTGATTGATTTGACAGAGGACACCGCTGTCGAGTCTGTTGTTCAAGCCGGGTATACATTCCACAAAGCAAACGGGGAAAAAGTAGAAGGAACAAATGCGTTTACAGTAGACGCAAGCAGTGCCACTGCAATACAGTCAGAAGTTCTTGCCACAAAAACATTCGCGAAAGGCGCATCTGTTTTGACTGGAACAATGCCAAATGTGGGGACACAGACTAGCGTTCTCGCAGACATTGATGACGTTATTGCGATTACGCAAGGATATCATGACGGGGCGGGTAGTGTTTCGGTAGACGCAACAGAAAAAGCAAAAATCATTCCCGGCAATATAAAAGCGGGGATTGAGATGCTCGGTGTTACAGGAACCTATTCTGGCGAGGCAATCAGTGTTACAAGCGCAACGGCAACGCCCGCAGTCACACAGCAGACAATACTTCCGCCGTCCGGGTATGATTACCTCTCACAGGTTACAGTAGAAGCGATTCCCGTCGTAGAAACGGCAAACCCGGCGGGAGGAATCACGGTAAAGATAGGGTGATTATATGGCGGTTAATCGTGTAGAATTAGGAAATCAAGTTCTTATGGATATAACAGACACCACAGCCACAGAGGCAGACGTGGAAAGCGGCAAAACCTTTTACAAAGCAAACGGCGCAAAAGCAACAGGGAATAACACCACGGCTCAAGATCTTGCTGACCTTGGGCTTGTGGTACAAAACGGAAAGCTGTGTGTGGTATATAACGCATAGGGAGGAAAAGAACAATGTCACAAATAACATCTCCAATAATACTCGACTCAACCGGGCAGGACATCGTTGATGCAATCGAAAGTCTGAGCAACAGAGCAAACGACACAGAAAACTTTACGTCGAGCGACGTTGCAGACGGTAGCGCAACCGAGTGGACAAGTGTAACACCACTCGCGAGCGGAGAGGTGCATTCTTCTATTTTTGCAAAGATATCTCAAATGTTCAAGAATATCCGGTATCTTTACAACACTGAAACCACAAAATTTACGTTAATAGAAACACGGCTAAATTAGCCTCCAAATATCGCCAGCCATCCAATGAATGGTGGCAAGAACATTGAAAAGTCGCTGTTTGAGCTATATATTGTCCCAGTTTTGCTTGATTTAGCGGTTCATATGAAGTATAATTATTACGTAAGTTACGTTAATAGAAAGGACTTCATATGAGTATTCCAGAATCTATAAAGAGCAAACGTCCCACCCAGTTCGGTGCTGTAGAGATCCGTTCTATCGGCGGTCATTACTACACTTACCTCGTATCTTCCAAATGGGATGCGGATAAGGGCAGACCACAAAAGGTTACCGGCAAGAGCATCGGCAAGATCACAGAGGCCGATGGGTTTATCCCCAATGCCAACGGACTTCGGCTGATGCAGGAAATGCGTCTTACCCCGGATGTCGCCCCGGTAGTAAAGAACTATGGGGCCTACGAGCTTCTCCAACAGCTGGCGCCGGAGCTGGACGGCCTGCTCAGGGAGCATTTCCCGGATATCTTCCGTGAGATCCGCACGATCGCGCTGCTTCGTCTCGTGGACAGTGTTACTTCGGCGAAGATGATCCAGCCGCTCTTTCTGGATTCCTACATGAGCGATATCTGCGGTGATATCGCTGTATCGGAAGGCTCGGTCCGAAGGTTCATCGCCAGGCTAGGGAGCATGCAGAACCTGTTGGATACCTTCATGCGCTCACAGGTAATGCCTGGAACGACACTGCTGTTCGACGGCACATCCATCTTTTCCAGGTCAGCAGATTCTCTCGCCGTGAAGGGCTATAACCCGGAGCATTCCAGAAATCCACAAGCAAGGATCCTGTATGTCTTTGAGAAGGACTCCCACAGGCCGGTCTTCTACCGGGTCGTTCAGGGCTCCATTGTTGACAAGACTGCATTTATGGATACCGTGAATGCTGCCGGTTGCAGTGACTGCGTTATTATTGCGGATAAAGGCTTCTACTCCAAGAAGAACGTATCTGCCCTGATAGGTGCCGGTATGCGATTCATCCTTCCGCTCCAGGACAATACCGTCAACGTGGAGGACGCGTTCTATCAAAACACGGATGACAGCAAGTGGGACGGCGTATTCTCCTTTAACAAGAGAGCGGTGTGGTTCCGCAAGCGGCCAAGCGGGAACAAGGGCAACTTCATCTACACATTCCGCGACGATTCCCGCAAGGCGGAACTCGTCGGACACTTCGTCGAGCGTGCCGACAAGGATTACGGTGAAGAAGGATATGTCCCGATGGATGTCCTGAAGGAGACCCGGATGGGGTACTTTTCCTTCTGCAGCAATCTCGATGTTCCCGCAAAAGAGATCTATCTGGACTACAAGCAGCGCTGGGACATCGAACAATGCTTCGACTATCTGAAAAACAGCGTGTCGTCATCCGCGTCTCATGCCCATACGGATGAATACTTCAGAGGATGGGCCTTCCTGAATCACATCAGCCTGCTGTATTACTACGGGCTGTTGAACGCCCTGAGGAACACAAAACAGGACGAGAAGTATTCCGCCGAAGATGTCCTGAAACTGACAAAGAACATCTATCGTGTTGACACAGGTGACGGTCAGGGGATCAAGATTTCTGCCATCCAGAAGAAGACGCAGGAACTGCTTGATACTCTGGGAGTCGAGCTATTACGTAAAAACTAAGGTTTCAGTGTTTTTATTTCACCGGGCATGGATACTCTTTTAATGGGAATAGCCCAGACATTTATTTTGCAAACAGCTTTATGTCTCCCCACGGACGTAGTAACAGTAATAACTGTCTCGCCAGTTTTTAGAGTACGAACTTTTCCATCCTTTGTAACCGTAGCAACAGAAGGATTACTATTCTTCCACCTGAAATCATTTTCTGGCCAGCCAGGCGTGAGATTGATAAGTGTAACTTTACTTTCCTTCCCAAGTTCAACATTAACAAGTCCATTTGAGAAATAAAAGTCTGCCTCAGGCCTTTCTTCAACACAAACCCCGGGCTCGCGCCGCCGTCTCCCCCCCGGGGGGGGGCGTCGCCGCCCCCCGC
>ODAI014405913.1_pt1 | contig 33924 bp, 28 predicted proteins | sample 1539321 | NCBI WGS metagenome assembly ODAI01 (sample SAMN02144231, study PRJEB22623) | gut metagenome | biome: sheep rumen | host: Ovis aries | place: New Zealand
ATTTTTCGACCCTTGCAGTCTTTCAGCGGATTTGAGCATATTTTCGTAGTCACCGCTGAGTTCATATGCAGAAATTTCAAGTCCCCATATAATTTCCTTTTGATGTATGTCAAGGCTGTACTGCGGGATATTTTTATGTTCATTCTGTTTTTCGGGAATTTTATCGAGTGGAGTAAGGCTTTTTTTGGCTTTTTGAAAGTTTTCGCTTTTTTCGTCATCGCTCATTGAGCTGATTGTGCCGAAAAATTCCGAATTGTAAGATTCTTCAAGTTCTTCTTCTGCCTTGGGTTTAAATTCGGTAAGAGGTTCTTTTCTTCTGAAAGCTGACGGTATATCCCACATAAGATTTATCAGTCTGAGGGCGTTTTCCGAATCCTTCAACTGCAAATATGTCTGTACTCCACGGAGAAACACTGAAAATACCGCATCAAAGTCCGTAGTGTTCTTATACAGGTTTGCGAGTGCGGACGAATAGACTTCCAGAATATCTTTAAGTATTTTGTCGCTGATATTATTTCTGTCATTTTTTGTACCTGATGCCAGTATATATCTTGCCTTGTCGTTATAATAGGCGAGCGGGAGAGGTCTTACGCTTCTCCTTGCACGGCTGAGTTCCTTTTCCGCCTCGTCATAAATTTCCAGTTTCAGCAGTATTTCAAGAATCATTGAATACGCATCATATGAGGACGGTGAAATAAGTTTCATCTGATTGCATGATGCAACAGCCTGTTTATAGTCTTCAAGACCTGCATAGCAGAGGTATCTGTTTTTCAGCAAATCCAAATCAAGGCTTATAAACATTGAAGCATTTTCGATATTTTTCAGACCGTCCTCAAAATTTCCCATTTCGACATTAAGCATGGACATCATTTTATAAATAAGACCTTTATTCTGAATGGAGCAGTTTTTCTGCAAAGCCTTTTCAAAATTTGAGATTGCGTTCATGCCGTCATCATTCATAGCCTGAGCCTGTCCGAGCATGAAGAAACAGTCGCCCTTGGGGTTTAATCTTACGAGGTCGCTGAAAAACTGAGCTGCCCTGTTCGGGTCATTTAAAGCCATGGAAGCCTGCCCTGCGAGCATATACGCCTCAGGATTTTTGGGTTCTTTTTTTACAGCCTGTTCCGAAAGTTTCACAGCTTTTGTGTAATCCTTGCTTATAAGGCATGATTTAATATCTGTGATAAGTTCCTGATAATTCAATTAATAGTACCTCCGTTTCAGGGAATGTCGAATCCGAATATTTCACTGATAAAGTTTTCTTTTCCTCTGCCTTTAAGACTGTCAATATTATAATTTGAGGGATTGTACAGTTTGCTGTCAAACTGTTTATATATATCCTGCATTTCTCCTATGGTTATATTTTTAAGCGGTGAAGAATCATTGTGGTAGAAATCGCTTATGTATTTTTCGTAATTATTTGCAGAATTTATTCTCAGTGTTTCAAGAGAAGTGCCTCCTGCGTGGTCAACAACAGCATTAAGGTTTTTCGGAACAATCTGAACTTTATTGTTAAGTGTTTCGTGAAGTGACATTGAATCATTTTTTTGAAACCAGTCAACAATTTTGTTTGTACTTGTTTCATTACAGCCGAACTGTTTAAAATAATCAGGGTTTTGTTTAATTTGATAATCGACAGCATTTCTTTGAATATTAAGTCTTGACTGTTGATTTGAGATATTATTTTTCTGATAAAGATTGTTGAAAACATCATCGGAATTGTAATCCATTTCACCGTATTTATATTTAAACTCAGCCGTATCGAGGTTTATAATATCTTCTTTTGACAGAGTTTTCCCGTTTACATCAAAAGTTCCGTCACCGTTTTTGGAGATATTGAACTGTTCTCCTACTTTCAGATTTACGTCAGGCGTAATGAATTTTGATTTAAAGAAGTCTGCGCCCTTAATGAATGTAAACGTTGCTGCGCTTTGCAGACCTCCTTTTGCTGCATCTGTAAATACATCTTTAACAGTATCGCCTGCGGCGTTTTTAAAGTATTCAAGGGGATTTGCCTGAGCGTCTTTTGAGAACAGGAAATTCAGCTTATAAGCCGTTGTATCGGAGAGGAAAGTTTTTATTCCGTCATCAGCCATACCGTGTACAACTTCATTTCCGAGTGATGCCCAGAATCCTGAGCCTTTAAATATATTAAATGCAGAGCCTACCTTATTGAAAGTTGACATCACATTTGAATTGAATTTGGCAAACTGAGCGAGTTTCGGGACTTTGCCCAGAGAAGTTGCACCGTTCACGCCCATTCCTGAAATTATTATGGTAATATCGAGACCCCATTTGAAGCCTTTGAAAAACTGAGAGAGATGATGATGCCCGTTGGCTTCCAGAGTTGCGACAATACCGTTACCGTTGTTATTAATGGCGACAATCTTATCCGCAATTGAATAGGCAAGTGCTGCAAGCGAGGCGACAAGGAACACAGTTCCCGCACCAAATGTAGCAATACAGACAATTGCCGCAGCTACCACAAGAATTGCAGTAACGATAGCCTCCCAGTTTTCCTTTACCCATTCCCATGTTTTTGTTGCGATTTCGGCAATTTTCTCTTTAATAGCCTCAACATGGGCATCAAATCTTTCTCTGCCGTTTATAAGTGAATCGAAACCGCCGATAAATCCGCCGTGGATATAGCCGTAGAAGAAATCGCTTGCTTTTTCTCCTGCGGAACGTTGGTTCATGCGTTCTCTGTATTCCTGTTCGGATTCAAGTTCGGGATATGTTTCATTAAATTCCAGTTTGCGTTCTTTTATTAACGCATAGGCTTTTTTTTCAACATCGATTACAGTTTTTCCAAATTCTGTAAGTTTTCCCTCAACGTTTGTGAGAGCCCCGTAGACGGTTTCCTCCTGATTCAAAGCTTCCTGTGCATTTTCCGAGATATTGTTTCTCAGTTCGGCATCTTCTCCGTCATTGAGAACAGCCCTGTCGATTAAAGAGACAACATCAATGTTTGCGGATATACTTTTCAGTTCGCTTTTAATGATTCTGCCTGATGACTCGGCTTTTTTGACAGGTTCTAAAATTTCGGAAAAAATATCTGTTGTAACCAATGCTTGGATACCGGTCGGATTATTTATTGTTATAACTGCTCCGTTTCCCATAATATATCACAATCTCCTTAATGCAGTCCTGAATCGGCATCTTCTCCGTCTTCTTCGCACTTATTGCAGTAATATTTATACTGATAAAAATTTTCCTCGATTTGTGAGGCGACCGAACTTGTACTTTCCATGTTGTTAAGCTGTGAACTTGCAGTATTTACTGCCTCATCTGCCGTTATTTTCCTGTTATATGCTTCATCTTTTTGTGTATTAAGCAGTTCAATAATTCTTTTCAGACTTTCAAGCATATTGTCTATGGAGTTTATAATTTTTGTTAAATTTTCCGAATAACATTCTTCGATATTGACTGTAATTTCGGAGTGAACGATATTTGTCCCGAATTTTTCCGCATATTCTTTAATCATGGAGTTTTGATTACGAACGTCTTCATCTTTCAGAGTTATACAGGTATCTTTAAATTTTGAATATGCATCAAGAGATGATTGTATTCTTCCGAGTTCTTCTTCTGCCTCCTGAGAAATACTGCGGTTTTTGGAGATAGTTTCCTGAAACTCAGTTGATTGGTTGCATATATCCGAGTAGAGTTCTTTTGCCTTTTCATAAGCATTTTTATAAGTATCTCTTGCCTCTGCATTGGTAATCATTACAATCGCCCCCCCAAAAAATCTATATATGTATTATAACACATTGGTTATATATTTGCAATACTTTTTTTAAAAATTAAATGTTTTTGGCGATATTGTTTAATGAACATAAAAACAGTGAATATATTTCAAGTTAAAAGATAAATATTTTTCTGATAATCAACGGTTTTGCATTGAAAAAATACTCATTTTGAACTCTTTATATAATATAATTCAGGAGGAAATTTTCGCCCTTGTGATGAGAGTGAACGAAACGAAGTGCAGTGAACGAAATCACAAGGCTACAAAGGCGAAAATTGACGACTTTAAATAGGAGGCTTTATTTATGAATGATAAAACAAAAGAAACAAACACAAGAAATAATTTCCCCGACTGGCTCACTGACGAATCAAAGGTAAACGAACTCAAATTCTGTCAGTATTTCACAGGGATTCACCCGCTTAAATGCATTGACGGGAGATTTTATGACTTTGACGGGCTTGTTGACGAGAACTCTCTCGAAAACGAAATATATCAGGTGTTAAGGCTCGGAATATCAACAGGGCTTGCAAAAAGAACTGCAAATCTCCTCGAAAGTTTAAGGCTCTATGCGTACAGTCAGCCCGTAAAGCCCGATTTGGAATATATCCATGTTCAGAACGGAAAACTCGATTTAAAGGGGAATTTCTATCCGTATAAAGAATTTTGCAGTAACAGGCTGAATATTTGGTATGACCCCGAAATCAGAAAAGGTGTATATTATCCCGAAAAATTTCTTTCGTTTCTGCTCGAACTTCTCGACCCGAAAGATATTGATACCTTGCAGGAATATCTCGGATATTTGCTGATACCTTCAACCAAAGGGCAGAAAATGATGTTTATAATCGGTCAGGGCGGTGAGGGAAAATCCCGAATCGCAATAGTTCTCCGTGAGATTTTCGGTGACAGCATGATTATAGGGAATTTCCAGAGAATCGAAACAGATAAATTTTTCCGCTATAATCTCAAAGACAAATTATTAATGCTTGATGATGATATGCAGATGTCGGCACTCCCCTCAACAGGTTATATCAAGAACCTTGTAACCGCTGAAATCCCCTCAGACGTTGAGGCAAAGGGCAGACAGTCACGGCAGGCATTATTATATACCCGTCTTTTATGTTTCGGAAACGGCAGTCCAAAGGCACTTTATGACAAGTCCAAAGGCTTTTCAAGGCGAATGATAATTTTAACCACAAAAACTCCGCCCGAAAACAGAATCGTTGACCCTCACATTGCTGATAAATTCATAGCTGAAAAGGATAAAATATTCTGCTGGATATATGACGGTTTAATAAGGCTGATAAATAATAATTATAAGTTTACAATTTCCGAAAAGGCAAAGCTGAATATCAAGGAAGCTGTGCAGGATAACTGCAATATTGCGGATTTTCTTTCGGACAGCGACAGAACAGCTTTCGGAGTAAATTTCTGCGTGAGTTCATCAAGGCTCTACAATGCCTATTATGCATGGTGCGAGGATAACGCCCTTACTGCCCTGAAACGTGATACTTTTATCTCGTGGATTAAACAGAACGAAACGGACTATAATATTAAATATGACTGCAATATTCCGAACGGTAACAGCCACGTCCGAGGTTTCAAGGGTATTGCCGTAAAATAAATCAAGTTGTTATTAAGATGTGTAGGTGTGTAAAAGTCTGTTTTAAGAGATTTATAAAGTGTGTATGCCACACAGCGCAAGTCTTTTTACACGGCATATATACACGCCTGAACTTACGGTATTACGCAGTTTACACATCTACACACGTTTCAATCCACGCTATGGCGATATTCTGTCATTCATAAGCAAAAGCAACATTATGTCAGTTATTTGCATACTTAACTTCACACTAAAAATTTTACACACAAAATGTTTTGTCTGTGCAACCGCATATTTTTAATATTAAAGTGAGGTTTAATGCCCGTGACTTGTCCTCTTTTTTTAATCAGGAATATTTTATTTTTATTTGCAGATAATAGTAGCAATACAATTCATGTATTAATTTGATGACTGAACAGGAGAGTAAATATGAAAGCTACGGGTATTGTGAGAAGAATTGACGACCTCGGCAGAGTGGTCATTCCAAAGGAGATAAGACGCACTATGCGTATCCGTGAGGGCGACCAGTCACAGACAACATTGACACCAGAATATGTATTCTACAATGCGATGAGGGATATTGCGGAGAGGCTGAATATTCCGTTCTCTACATAAGATTAAACGGCACACGCTTTGAAATGAGTATGTGCCGTAATTTGTTTATTGTATCAGCTTATCATAAAATGAATCACGATTGCCATAATAATCCAACACTACAAAGAGTGATGTATTCAAAATATTAATGACTTTTGAATGTTGTGCCAGTTCTTGTTGTTTTATGGCAATCAGTTTCTGCTGTGATTTATCAAGATATTTATTATAAGGCGTGGAAAAATGGGCTGATTCTTCTGACAATACATTTAATTTCAGAACATTCATGCGTATGAGGTCGGAAAAATCCTGCTTTTCATACCGCTCAATCTGCAAACCGGCTAATTTTTTCTTACTTGCCAGAGATTTGAACTTTGCCATTTTATCAAGTTCAATTTGTGCGGTCAAAAATGATTCATCAAAGAATTTATCACAATATCTGTAAGATTCCATCATCGGATAATTGATATACAGTCTGCCGATTGACGGGTCGGTTTCATCTGTGAAGTATTCTGCCATTTTTTTTAATTTTGAAAAATTTTCATCAGTCAGGTTTGAAATATCAGTTTCTTTTTCTCTTTGAGAGGGAGCTTTATTCTGTAAATCGCTGTCGAATATCAGGTAAGTGTATGTGAATTTTTGTTTGAGCATATTCTTTTTTTCTTCTGACGGAACAATTTCCCTAAGCACATCTTTCACGTCACACTGAAAATCATAGTTTTTCATTTTATGATATAGTGAATAAAGGTTTGTGCTGACCGAAAATATCTGTGCATTTATTCCGAATACCTCTGTTATTCTGTGAAAAAATTTATATTCCGTATTTTCTCCCTCTACAATCAGAAGAATTTTAATTTCAGATTTCTGTAAATGCTCCATTTATATACATCTTCTCCAAGTTATGTGCTTCACGGATTTCACGGTCTGTTGCGTTATACAGGCTTGAAATTTTATTTTCAGTCATCAGGAAACAGCAGTCGGGACGGGTGAGTTTATTCTGCATAAGATAAGTATTATGAGAAGTCAGAACACACTGAAATGAATTTTCTTGATTTAATAACTGAACAATCAGCTCGGCTGACTCATAATGAAAGAAAGCATCAAATTCATCAATAAAAAGGAACTTAATGTTACTGAAAGAAGAAATGCTCCAATAAAAAAATAACAGCAGTGTTTTTGTTCCGGTAGATGCAATTGACATGAACGGTGCTTTTGCATTTTCATTCTGATACACAACCATTAACTGATGCTGACCATTGACAGATTCATATTTCAGTTTATAGTCAATTCCGTTTTTCCTGAGAAAATCTTCAAATTCATGGATTTTCCCGCTTTCGTACAGAGATTCTTCCAAAAAATTTATTCCGTTGGTAAATCCTGCATATACATTACCTTCGGATAAACTTCTGTACCAAAGCATATTTTCACAAAAATTAATCATTTTTGTAAGCGGTGGAAAAGTATTTGTCGGTGTATTTCTGTAAATGTATTTTAAGACTGACAGCTTGTTGTCAATAAGTTCAATCTGCAAATTTCCTTTTATTTCAGGTGAAATATAATTATTTACAGGGTCAAAATAAGAATAACTCAAAACAGTTTTTCCGTTTACAGTCAGCTTTTCATCAAGCAGATAGTCACGATTCAGTTTTTTATATTCGTATTCTATCTCATCATTGCCAAAACAGAAACAATACTTAAATCTGACAGGTTTGTCAAGATGATTTAAATTTGAATAAAACTGTACATACATTGCAGGAAACTGCTGTTTATCCGTCAGATGAGAAATAATATCCAGAACAGCAATTCCGAGAGAAGTCTTTCCGATACCGTTTTTTCCATATACAATCGCCTTGTTTACAATGCCATTGCTTACAAGATGCTTATTAAAGTCATAATTTTTAGCTGATAAATCAAATATCAGTGTTTCGGGAAAACCTTTGAAATTTTCTACTTCAAATCTTTTCAGCAATTAACTCACAACCTTTTATTTATTTAAAATCGTCAGACGCCCAAAGGAAGTCTCGCAGGGGAGAAAAATCTTCCTCACTGCTATTATTGATATTATAACAAATTTTTATGTAAAAATCAATCACTTTCGCAGAAAAATTATTGACTTTATTAAGCAGAAGTGATATAATATTACAAGATTCAGGAATGTATTTGAGATGATATACATGAATATTAAATTAAAATTATTATATTTTATTGTTTTTTCTGCTTTTTTTACTTCCTGTAATTTTTCAGGAAATCAAAATAATGCAACACAGACAGAAAATGTTAAAACAATAATTCAAAGCGATATTGTATCTCCGACAGAAGATAATTCTGAATTGTATACAGATAGTGATGCTTATTGCGTGGTAAACAGAAATGTTCCTTTTTTCTATGAAAGTGAATATACAACAGAAGCATTTGAAACATACAGTCCGTTAGATGAATTAGGACGAGGCGGAGTTGCTTATGCTAATATCTGTACTGAAATTATGCCGACAGAAGAAAGAGGTCAGGTCGGCTCAATAAAACCGTCAGGCTGGCATACAGTAAAATATGAGGGAATCGTTGAGGGGAATTATTTATATAACAGATGTCACCTTATCGGTTTTCAGCTTGCGGGGGAAAATTCCAATGAATGTAATCTGATTACAGGTACAAGGTATTTGAATAATACTGGTATGCTGCCGTTTGAAAATAAAATCTCAGACTATGTAAAAGAAACAGGAAATCATGTACTTTACAGAGTTACACCAAAATTTGAGAAAAACAATTTGCTGGCAGACGGAGTATTGCTGGAAGCCCATTCTGTTGAGGATAACGGAAAACTTGAATTTTGTGTTTTCTGCTATAATATACAGCCTCAAATTACAATTGATTATAAAACAGGTGAAAGTAAAATATATGACGGTACACCCTTGATTTCCGAAGAATTGAACAGCGAAAATTCAACAGAATATGTAACGGATACATATGATACAGATTTCCATTCTCAGGAAATACAACAAGCTGAAACCGAAATACAGTCTGTTGATATATATAATTCTGACGAAATTATTCGGGAATATATAATTAATACAGATACAAAAAAGTTTCATCTTCCCGAATGTCCTTCGGTTGAAAGTATGAAAGAAGAAAACAAACAGACTTATTACGGCAGCCGTGAACAGCTTTCTGATGAAGGCTATCAGCCGTGTAAAAGATGTAATCCTTAATAAAAGGGGCAGATATGATTTACAAATTTTCAAAAGAATTATATACAAAAGAATCAATGTTCAAAGCTGCTTATGCTTTTACAGATAAGTTCTATATTCATTTGCAGGCAGATGATAATGAATATATTGTCGAAATTCAGCCTAAAAAATCAGGTGTATCAATAAGCTGTGAGGAATTTAAAAATGAAATAATCACTCAGCAGGTTCGTGAAATTGTGCATAAACAGACAAAAGACCTGCGTATGCTTATTATGGCAAGAGCATTTTCATCTTCCGTTATTTCCGAGAAAAATGACGTTCTTCCGGAAGAAAATCATGATTATGAACTGAGCAGTATTATGAAAGACTGGTTTGACGAAAATGAATAGTATAATCTTTAACAGGGAAATATATCCACGGAAAATAATTGAATATACGGCGTATATATTTAAAAATCTCTGCGAAATTGATATTACTGAATCGGATTGTGATTTTATCTGCCGTTTCAAATCCCTTTCGGAAATAAATGAAATTAAAGTTATCAGGGAATTTGAAAACTATATGATTGATTACATAAATTCGGAGAAATTATATGCCGATAACTGAATATGTCTTATGTGCTTTATTGTGTCTGGTATGCATGATATGTGCATATACGGATATAAAATACGGAAAAATAAAGAATATTATAACTATCCCGTCAGCTTTATTTGCCTTTACGGTGAATTTTATCTGTCAGAAAAATAATGGAACGCTTCGGATATATCTGCTTAATCTTGCTGTAATAATTGCTTTTTCAATGATATTGTATTTTTTACATTTCTGGTCGGCAGGCGACAGCAAACTCCTTATATTTGTTATCTGTGCCTTGCCCGTGAAAATATATGCGGATATGCTGAGGGGATATTTCAGTTCATTTGCACTTGTCATGGTGATTTTTTCTGTTTCTTTCCTGTATCTGTTTTTTGAAAGCATTGTTTTGCGTATCAGGAAAACGGATTATTTGAGACCTGAGAACGGGAAATTTTTATTTTTTATAATTTCCTGCCTGAGAGGATTTTCGTGCATTACAACCTGCAATACAGTATTTTTTACTTTCATGCGTGATTTTTATATTCAGAATCAATATCTTTTTATGATGCTTAATTTTTTCGTTGTCATTTTTATAAGCCGTCTGAAAATTTTCAGTAAGCTGAAATATGTGATTGGATTTTTTGTTTTCTCAATACTGACTGCTGTTTGCACAGATTATGGAGAAAGACTGCTTCATGCGGATTACAGGATATTTTTATTGTTTTTTGTTCTGTTGCTTATGAGAAATTTTATGAACAGATATAATTATAAGAAAATAAATGTATCTGATTTGCGGGAGGGAATGATTGTATCACTTAACAGCCTTGTTTCGGTTACAGACTTAAAGAATAAAATGCCCGAAAAATATGACGAACCGTGTTCTTCACGGCTTACTGCGGAGGAATGTGAATATATCCAAAATATCGCAAAGACTAAAAATACTGACAGTTTATATGTTCTCCGAGGTATTCCCTTTGGAGTGCTGATTTCGGTTTCTGCAATTTTATTTACTGTTTTTGGAGAAATATATGTTAATACAAAATTATAATTCATCTGCATTAATTGCAAAAGTCTGTTTTGATGATGAAACTACCTCGGATAATTTTCATCTCCTGCGGTTTTCGGAAGAAAAATGTTACATACATACCGATACAATCAAGTCATATGATTTTATTAAATCCGAAAACGAAAAATTAAATTCAGGCGATACCGTGCTTATATACCAAAACGGATATGTCAGAAAATTATTTGACTGCACATCATATTCCCAGACCATTATCACGACAAACAGGTGCAGTTCAAATTGTATCATGTGTCCGTATACTTCAAATCAGAGAAAACATTCCGAAAATCAGAATATTGATTTGCTTCTTGAACAGATTGACTATCTGCCGAATGATACGGCTCATCTTGTTGTAACAGGTGGAGAACCCACATTAATCGGCTTTGATTTTTTTCGGTTTATGAGTAAAATAAAGACACATTTTCCCGATATTGTATGTTTACTGCTGACAAACGGAAGGACATTCGCAAATCACAACACTGTCAGACTTGCAAAAGAAACATTCCCCGTTATGACACAGATAGCCATTCCAATTCATTCAGCCGATGCAGATTTGCACGATGAAATAACACAAGGCAAAGACAGTTTTAATCAGACTGCAAATGCCGTTGCGAGACTTCTGGCAGAAAACTTTTTCATAGAAATAAGGATTGTTGTTTCAGGGCTTAATATCAACTCAATGGACGGGATAGCCGAACTGATAATAAACCGTTTTCCGAAAGTTTCCCTTGTGAATTTTATGGGTGTGGAAATGTGTGGAAATGCATCAATAAATTCTAATATTGTATGGACTGATTATAATACAGCATTTAGGAAATGTGAGACGGCAATAGAGAAATTAATAAAATTTGGTATTGATGTTGGAATATATAATTTTCCTTTATGCAGTGTCCCTGTTCGGTTTCATGGAATATATAAAAAAAGCATTTCGGAATATAAAGTAAGATACAGCGAAAAATGCAAAAACTGTATAAAAAAAGAATTGTGCGGAGGATTTTTTGCATCATCGCTGAAATATGCACAGGACAGCGTAATTCCGTATATTTAAAATCAGGAGTTTTAAAATGAAGAATTATTTTAATTTTTCTTTACGAGACAATAATAAGATACTCTTAACAAATGATTTCGGTTATTATTGTTACTTGAACCGACAGGAGTTTAAAGATTTTATAAATGACAATATCAGTATAAATACAGAAAAAGGACAAGAGCTTGTCAGGAAAAAATTTATATTCAGCGATACTGAAATATTCATAGAAAACAACTTTTTAAAGCTGAAAAATATGAAATCATACCTGTTCCGCAGTCCAACACTGCATATTTTTGTTGTCACAACTCAGTGCAACGCAGATTGTGTTTATTGTCAGGCACATTCAGAAAAGACATCTCATTTTATGAATATGGACATCTGTACAGCGGAAAAAGCAGTTGATATTGCACTGAAATCACCGCAGAATTATCTTTCCTTTGAATTTCAGGGCGGTGAACCGCTGATTAATTATCCTGTCATAAAGCATATTATTGAATATACCGAAAGCACAAAAAACGATAAGATTATAGAATACAGCCTTGTTTCAAATCTCACTCTTCTGACCGATGAGATGATAAACTTTTTAAAAAATTATAATGTTTCATTTTCTGTTTCTCTTGACGGAAGCAAGGATTTGCACGACATGAACAGACCCTTGAAATCAGGAGAATCAATGTATAATTCATCTGTCAAAAATTTGATGCGTCTGCGGAATACGGAATTTTCAGTCGGTGCAATACAGACAACCACAAGATACAGTCTCGATAAGTTCCTTGAAATTACAGACAAGTATATTGAACTTGGATTTCACGATATATTTATCCGCCCTCTGACACCATTGGGAATGGCTCATGACAATTGGAAAAGAATAGGATATACTCCCGAAGAATTTCTGATTTTCTATAAAAAATGCCTGTCTTATATCATATCTGTCAATAAAAACGGTTACAGGCTTACAGAGGGTCATGCAAGGATTTTTCTGCATAAGATACTTAATCAGAACGCTGTGAACTATATGGAACTGCGTTCGCCCTGCGGTGGCGGAACTGGACAGATTGCATATTACCCCAACGGCGATGTATATACCTGCGATGAGGCACGAATGCTGGCTGATATGGGCGATAAATCGTTCAGAATGGGAGATGTTTTTTCCTGTTCATATGAAACTCTGATAAACAGTACAGCTTGTAAGGTTGTCTGTAAATCATCTGTCCTTGAAACAATTCCAAGTTGCTGCGATTGTGTGTATCAGCCCTATTGCGGTGTATGCCCCGTAATAAACTACGCTTTCAATAATTCTGTTTATGAAAAATTTCCGCATAGTTACAGGTGTAAAATTTATAAAGGTATGCTGGACTGTCTGTTTGATTTTCTGGAAAATCAGGAAGTAAAACATATTTTCGAGAACTGGCTGAATTAATAAAAAATTCTAATATAGAGGAGATGACGGAATTTGAATGATGATAATAATGCTTTTTTTCCAAAAATAAAAAAATCACTGAATGACTTTCTGTCCGATGAGGACGGTCTTATGCCGAGAAACAAGGCTATCGCCATAGGTTCGTTAATTATAGTTATGAGTTTAATTTATATGCCCGAAGAAGTATTTGCAGCTCACAGGTCACATTCTTCACACAGGTCACATTCCTCCCACTCTTCGGGAGCAGGCGACCATGAATCCCATGTATCACATATTTCACATTCTTCTCACAGTTCAGGGGAACATAACTCACATTCCAATTCCATACACTCTTCACATTCCTCACATTCTTCTTCTGTACATTCCTCCCACTCTTCTTCCGTACACAGTTCACATTCAAGTACGCACACATCACATTCTTCTGTTGCGATTACTACTTCTCCGCCTGTTACAGCTCCGCCCGCAACAACTCCACCGCCCGTTACGACTACTCAGCCTGCCACAACTATGCCAATAACTACTATTTCCACAACGACTTCTCCACCGCCTGAAACAACTATCATCACCGATAATATATTGCTTGGTGATGTAAATAAGGACGGCTTTATAAATTCATCAGATGCATCGTCTGTTCTGAAACTATATGCAAAATCTTCCACGGGCAATAATTTTGATATTACCGATGATGTTTTAAAATTTGCCGATATTGACAGTGACGGTCATGTTACTGCGGCTGATGCCTCTGAAATTCTCAGGTTCTACAATTATCTTTCAACAGGCGGTAAACTCTCTTTTGAGGAATACCTCGAAAAATTCAAAAACAATTAATATTTAAAATAAATCCTCTGTCTAACGGCAGGGGATTTTTTATTGCAACATCTATGCAACATCTGTGCAACCACAAACCGCTGAAAAAGATATATAATGTTTTCAGGTTTATGAGACAGCACTAATATCTCAACCAAATCACATTATGATAAAGGAGTTTTCTATGAAACACTACAAAGACAAGGCAATAATCGGTATCGACCACGGCTACGGAAACATCAAGACCGCAAACACGGTCACACCTACAGGAATAGCAAGACTTGACAGCAAGCCCACATTCAGCAGAAACACGCTTTTCTTTGAGGGTAAATATTATTTAATCGGTGAGGGACATAAAGAGTATCTGCCCGACAAGTGGAACGATAACGACAACTATCTGTTCACGCTTATGGGTATTGCAAGAGAACTTCACCGTGAGGGCATGACTTCCGCTGAGGTAATTCTTGCCGTGGGACTTCCTCTGACATGGGTTGACCGTCAGCGTGAGGATTTCCGAAAGTATATGCTCCAAAGGGAAAATATTTCTTTTCAGTATGAGGATAAGTCTTATTCGGTAGACATAAAAGACTGCCGTGTATTTCCGCAGGGCTATGCGGCTGTTGTGGACTATCTTAAAGACATGAACGGCTTGAATATGCTTGCTGATATTGGAAACGGCACGGTAAACATTATGATGATAAACAACCGCAAGCCTATTGCAACGCAGAGTTACACCGAGAAAATGGGAGTGAACCAGTGCGTAAAATCGGCAAGCAATGCTATGATGAATAAGCTGGGCATTACGATTGACGAAAGCGTGATTCAGTCCATGATACGTTTCGGGAAAGCCGACATTGACAGCGAATATTCTGCCGTTCTCCGTCAGGCGATTTCGGAGTATGCGGACAGCATTTTTTCACTTCTTCGCAAGTATGAATACGACCCGAAAATGATGAGACTTTACATCACGGGCGGCGGCGGTAAGCTGATAGAAAATTTCGGGAATTACAACCGTGACCGTGTGACAATAATCGGCGATATTTGTGCGACTGCCAAAGGCTATGAGCAGTTTGCATTGGCTCAGTTGAGGAAAGAAGGTGCTTAATATGACGAATATGACCTGTTTTCGTTTCAATATGGACAATCCCGAATATGCCAGAGCATGGGAACATCTCCACAATGTTGACAAGGACAGGGATAAATCCGCAAATTATGCCGTTGTCAAGGCTATAAATGAGTATTTTGACCGCAGGGCAAAGCTTGATGATGACCCGTATTTTGAAACCCGTCAGCGTGAGGAGCGTTTTGTGGAGCAAATCGTTTCCGAAGTCGGCAAGGCTTTGACGGCTGAAATGCCGAAGTTTCTTGCAAGTTTCATGATGAACCTTAACACAAGCTATGCCGTGAATCCGCCTGTTCAGCCAATTGTAGATGAAAATGACGATTTTTCGGCAATTGATATGGATTTTATCGGTGGTTGATATACGATAAATATATTTTTCATGTAAAAAAGCTGTCAGTCATTTTTGACTAACAGCTTAACGTAGAAATAACGATAACATTTTATATCAGAAATGATTTCACGCAAATATCAGGAGAATTTGCATGAAAAATATGCCGGCTGATGCCGTCAAGCCTTGCAGAAGCAAGGCAGTTGACCCGTCTGATAAGAGCCGGGCAGGTAGCACCGTTGTAATGACAACGGCTACCTGCTCAGAGGCTTTCCCCCTCCGAGACCTTCCCCAATGAGCGACAGAAAGGAAAGATTATGGTAAATCGTAAACGCTATCACTCAATCAGTCTAAAATTGACTGATGATGAATTAAAATTATGGAACACCAAGCATTTAGCCAGCGGACTATCCAAAACAGACTACTTATTGCAGGCGATACAGGACAGTGAAGTCAGGATTTACAGCGTAGCCGAGGATATTGCACCGCTTATCCATGAGATACGCAAAATCGGCACTAATCTCAATCAGCTTGCCTATTACTCAAATATCGGTCAGGAAGAGCGTGTAAAGGCTGAAATCGGAAATATCCGCCATGATAATGAGATTGTCATGAGAAAATTACTGGAATTTCTGGGCAATCCAAAATTTAAGGTGAAATAATGTTCGGAAATGTAAATGTTGATTACAAGCCCTGTAAAACGCAGATTCAGCTTGACCGTTCGTCACGGTATATGCTGGGCGAACTGTATGAGCAGATTCAGGCAGGAGTTATCAAAACCCGCCCCGATTTATGCGGTGAGATGAACTGTGACCGCAATATCTATTCATGTGATGTACTCACCACAAGGGCATTATTCGGCAAGCGTGACAACAAGCGGACAAATCTTGCTTTCAAGATGTCGATTTCGTTTCACCCTGATGACAACGACAAGCTGACCTATGAAGAAGCGTTCAACATAGCAAAGGAATTTGCGGAGCGGTTCTTTCAAGGCTATCAGGTCATGTTTGCTGTGCATACCGATACACCGCATAAACACGTTCATTTTCTGGTGAGCAACTGCCATATCGAGACAGGCAAGGCATACCGCAGAAGTCAGAAAGATTTATATGATATGTGTGAATTTTTCGGCAGTCAATGCATGAAAAGAGGTTTAACAAATTCTGTTCGTGAGAATTTCTATAATCATGATGCACCTGAAAAAGAAAAAATCGGAGAAATCCGCTTGAAATCCAAAGGAAAAGAAACTTTCAAGGACGAACTCCGAGAAGTAATAAATATTGAACTTAATGACCCGAATAACAGAATTTTTGAAGATATTGTAAATTCACTGATGAAACATTATAACGTTGAGTGTCGTGTCAAGGGTAACACCATATCGTACAGACACCCGAATTTTACGGATAAAAACGGAAATTTATCCGCTGTTCGTGGAAGTAAACTGGGCGAAAAATATACAGTAAAGGGGATTAAAAATGAGCTTGCAGAGAAACGAGGACGAGAACGAACACAAGACAATTTATCCGTTCTCACGGGAATTTCTTCACAGACAGGCAGAGTTGATAAAGCAGAAAAGCAGGAAAGAATCTACATCACAGGTACAGGAATCGGAGGAAACGGAAGTACAGCCGATTCAGATACCCGAACTGGAAAATATCGAATCATGGGCAACGAAACTGGCACAGCAGACTGCCGAAACGACCGAGGATTCCAAGAGGGACGAGAGATTTCTCCTAATGGCAACTGCAACAATAAAAATGTGCCGACTCTTGAAGAACTTTTCGCAAGTTATGACAGAAGAAATGGAACAGATAAAAGCAAGCAGTCTGCAAAATCTGAACCTGCAAAGTCAGTACGCAAAAGACATCAGAATATCGACCGATAAAGCAGTACATGACATTTATCAGCAGTTCAAAGATGAGCAGACGCAAGCATTTAAGGAAATATCACAGTTTATGGAACAGTCCGCAAATGATATGGAGCATGAAATATATGCCTGCACTTCTGAAATCAAAAAAGCGACTGCGGGGGCTGAAAAAGCTGTGAAAACAGTCTCTCATAAGGTGGCGAAATTGAAAAAAATTCGGAGTTTCAGGGATTTATTACTGCTTGCTACACCTGTGATTGTTCTGATAGACATTATTCTTCGAGCAATTGCTTTAACAGTTCATATTGGATAATATCTTTATTGAAGTTTTCAACGTATCTTTGAAGTTCTGCAATTCTTGTCTGAATGAAATCGGAATCCTTACCATAGAGGTCTATAAAAATGCGGAACGAACTTATAATTTCATCTCCTGCTGATATATCGTTCAGACAGATATGATACAGACCGAGGGAATACAGACAGTCCGCATAAATTTCCATATTTTGCAGTTTGAGATTTTCAAGGGATATTTTTGCGGAAACAACCTGATTTATCGCCTTTTCAGACTGACCGAGAGAAAAAATCAAGTCGGCATAGTTTATAACAGCACGGTATTTGTCAAAATAAAAAATATTATCATCAAGCTGACTGAACAAATTAAGTCCGATTTCCATAGCTTTCAGTGCTTTTTCTTTTCTGTCGGCAAGGTTAAGATAATAGCCGTAGGTACTTACAGTATTTGCCTGCAATAAAATATTGTCGCAGTTTTTTGAACATTCAACGGCTTGCGACTGATAATTTACAGCATTGTTCAAATTATTTTTAATAATCTCATAATAAGCCGTATCAGAGAGATAAAGGGTTTTCAGTTCAGGGTCATCTCTGTGATTATTTTTCTCAAATGCAATCATATCGCTATTGAGTCGGTTTTCTCTCCAACGTTCAGTAAATTTGTTTCAATCCACGCTATGGCGATATTTTGTCAATCAAGCCATAGCGACATTATGTCAGTCATTTGCACACTTAACTTCACACTAAAAATTTTACGCACCGAATGATTTGTCAGTGCAACCGCATATTTTTACTATTGTCAAGGTGCTGTGACTTTATGATAACATAAAACAGTGTAAATGTCAAGTGGATTGAACACACCTTTTGTAAATGCCTTTGCACAGAGTTCAACGCAGAATGTGTGCATATCCAAATTGGCATATATTTCCAACAGGTATTTCCATTCATCTTTTTTGTATTGATAGAAATATTTAGTGAGCGTTTTTAAATCATCAACACTACGGAACGCCTGCAATTCATATGTTGCATAGTCTTCAAACCGCATATGTGATGTGAAAATGACTTTGCATTTAATGTCACACAAATCATAGAAACTTTCATCTTCTTCGGGCATAGCATTAAAATTGTCAATAATAAGCAGGACTTTTTCCCCAAGTCCAGATAATAATTTAAGATTTTCAAAATAATGTGTGTTCAAATCTGCTGTTATGGGGTCACGGAGAATATCAGAGATTATATCTTTCAGACTGCCGTTATAAAAATAATAGCCGAAATATTGGTATTCTGTTTTATGTTCCTTTGCATACGCACGGACAAGTTCACTCTTGCCGATACCAGCCACGCCCGTAATAATGACAGTGGAATTTTCTGTAACAATTTTATGAAGTTCATTTAATTCTTCATCACGACCGCAGAAATGCTTACAGGGCGGAATATATTCGCTGTTTGAAAACAGACTTTTTCCTTCCGGTGCAAGCTGACTGGCGTATACGGGAGCAACATAGACCTTGCCGACTTTTTCGTACTGACGTGTAACAGCTATAAATACAGCCTCATAAATCATCTGCACAAGAGAATTATCATCAGAATACTGCGGAGAAACATGATTTAAAATCTCTTTTCGCATAGGAACGGAAAGCGTATCATCAAATTGTATCAACTCATATAATTCTTTAAAAGTATTCGGTTTATCAAATATGTATTGCAGAAGTTCTTTTATGTCACCGCAAAGGATTTTCGGGTCAGCGGTAAGATAATATTCGCTCATATCTGTTGAGATACGGATTGCACCGCTGTGCAGTTTTGCAGTAGCTGAACGGTCAAATTGAAAAAGTTTCATTTCAGCAAGATACGAACCGAAAAGCGTATTCAGGAGATTATTGTAATAAATTGTGTTTGATGATGCCATATTCCGCATAAGTATTTCAGTCACATTATGAAAATCGCATTGCATATTTATCACCTATCGCATAGCCAAATTATCTGTTGTTTATTATATCACAAACCGTTATCAAAATCAAGTGCTATGAATGCCTATTGAAAAGAAAAATCAGATAAAGGAGATTTCAAATGAACGAATCAAAAGAACCAAAGTCCAAAAAAGAGCGTGCCCCGGATTTACCCGACTGGATGTTGGACAAGTCAACGGTCAACGAGCTGAAATTCTGCCAATATTTCACGACAAAACACCCTTTGAAGTGCATTGACGGCAGATTCTACGACTATGACGGAGCGGTAAACGAAAACGCCCTCGGCAATGAGATATATGAAATGCTGCGTTATGGCGTATCGCACGGACTGTCAAGAAAAGTCTTGCAGATAATTGATATTCTGCGATTCTACGCTTACAGCGAGCCGTTATTGCCCGACCCACGATACATACATCTGCTTAACGGAAAACTGGATTTGCAGGGAAATTTTTATCCGCAAAAAGAGTTTTGTCTCAATCGTCTAAATATTGATTATGACCCGAATATTTGGCAGAGAGGGGCATATTATCCCGAAAAATTCCTGACATTTCTTCTGGAACTGCTTGACCCGAAAGATGTTGATACTTTGCAGGAATACCTGGGTTATCTGCTGATACCGTCCACCAAGGGACAGAAAATGATGTTCATAATCGGTCAGGGCGGAGAGGGAAAATCCCGAATCGCCGTGGTACTTCATGAGATATTCAAAGATAGCATGATTACCGGAAATATCCACCGTATCGAGACTGACAGATTTTTCAGATATAACCTGAAAGACAAGCTCCTCATGGTAGATGATGATATGCAGATGTCGGCTTTACCCTCAACAGGTTATATCAAGAACCTTGTGACCGCAGAAACCCCCATAGATGTTGAGGCAAAAGGCAAGCAATCCGAACAGGCATGGCTTTACAGCAGATTATTATGTTTCGGGAACGGCAGTCCGAAAACGCTCTATGACAGGAGCAAGGGCTTTTCAAGGCGAATGATAATTTTAACCACAAAAACTCCGCCCGAAAACCGTGTCAATGACCCGTATATTGCAGATAAATTCATTCAGGAGAAAGATAAAATATTCTGCTGGATATATGACGGTTTAAGGCGGCTGATAGCGAATAATTACAGGTTTACAATCTCCAACAAGGCAAGGCTCAATGTCAAGGAAACAATGCAGGACAGCTGTAATATCCCCGATTATCTTGCAGACAACAGCCGTGTCACCTATGGGGAAAAACTGTGCGTTACTTCATCGGCACTGTATAACAGTTATTACCATTGGTGCGAGGACAATGCTCTTACTGCCTTGAAACGAGAGACATTTATCTCATGGGTAAAACAGAATGAAGAGAAATACAGCATTGCATATTCTACGAATATTGCAAGCAATGGCAAGAATGTCAGGGGTTTCAAGGGAATAGCCCTTACATTCAGCTGTAAATAAAATATGTCAACTGTCAAAAAAGGCGTATAGGCGTATAAAGCCCATAAAATAAGGAAAATCAGCGTATTGTTACAGCGTATACTTTGTAAAACGGCGTATAGCAATACGCCCTGCATATACGCTGAAAATCCCGTAATAAAGGCAGATATACGCCTATACGCCATTTATTGCAGTCAATGATTATATGAAAGAAATCAGGGCAGAATAAAAGAAAAGGAGCTGATAGATTGGAAATATATGATAAAAGCAATAAAGGCTACATTGAAGTATGGCTGACGAATGAAGAACAAGAGATGTATGACCGCTGTGAATTGACAGATATGATTTTATTGCATTATAAGGCTTCCAAAAAGTGCAGGGTAGTATTCTTCTTGTCAGGGCATGGAGATTTGTTCCAATGTACGGAGAATCTGCTGATAAAGAATTTAGGGTGTGTATAAATCGCACCCTTTTTTTGTATATCCCTCTTGACAAATAATATCTTTTGTGGTACAATATTGATATATTAATTACACTATTTAAAAATCAACATTGATAGAAAGGAGATAGTAATGGAAGATAAGCCAAAGATTGCCGGATACTGCCGTATTTCCGTTGATGAGGAAATGGACAGGGATAATACTTCTATTGAGAATCAAAAGGCTATAATTTCTGACTATGTGACAAGGAATTTCCCCGATTCAAGCCTTGATTTCTATGCTGACCGTGACCGTTCGGGATATACCTTTGAACAGAGAGAAAACTATCAGATACTCAGGAAAAAACTGTTCCACGGCGAATATGATATTCTGATTGTAAAGGATTTTTCGAGGTTTTCAAGACGTACAAGCCGTGGACTTGTGGAACTGGAAGACTTGCGTGACGCAGGTATCAGGATTATTTCAATCGGTGACGGTATAGATTTCCCGACTTCTGACGAATGGACAGCGATTCAGTTCAGATTTTTAATAAATGAAATGCCTGTTACCGATACTTCAAAAAAAGTAAAAGCTGTAATAAAACACCGTCAGGAAGAGGGAAAATGGATTTGTGCCGTCCCTTACGGGTATATCATGACTAACAGCAAACAAATGAAATTTATCGTTGATGAACCGTCTGCCGAAATCGTAAGGAAAATTTTCCAGCTTTATGCGGACGGCTGGGGCTATAAGAAAATTGCCAATTATTTAACGGATAACCATATCCCCACTCCCAGAATGACCGAGAAAATCCGCAGAGAAGCCGAGGGCGAGGAATGTAACCTCAGAGTAAGAAATGAATGGAGTATTATTACGGTCAGCGAAATTCTCAGCAATGATTTCTATATCGGAACATTGAGACAGAGAAAATACCGCAGGAAAAAAATTAACGGCTCTGATGAGAAATTACAGGAAGTTGACCATATCGTCATAGCAAACAATCATCAGCCCATTGTGGATTATAAGCTGTTTTCGGTCGTGCAGGAACAGATGAAACAGCGTTCAAAATCAAATTACCGTGGAATCAAAAAATTTGACAATGTATATACGGGACATCTTTTCTGCGGTGACTGCGGTTCTCCAATGTTTTCCATGAGCCGTGGCGATTTACCGCAGGCTTACCGCTGTGGAACATACCACAAAAGAGGAATAAAAGGCTGTTCTTCTCACCACACAAGAGTTGATATGCTTGACGAATTATTAAAATCTTTTATTCAGAAAGTCAGAGACAATTCAGAATCCATGCTTGAACAATTGCAGGAATCCATTGACAAGGAACAGAAAGAAACTTCATCAAGCAAGACAGTCGTTGAAGTTCTTTTGCAGAGAATTGAGGACATCAAGACCGAGTTGAAATTCCTTGCCCGTCAGCACGTCAAGGACATTGCCAAGCACCCCGAACGTGAAGATATGCTCGAAGAAGTCTATCAGGAACAGGTTGACGAACTTATGAAACAGATTGAGGGTTTCCGCAATCAGATTCAGCTTGCAACCGATAAGCATAACGCTATTATCGCCATGAACCGCACCGCAAAATCAGTCATGGAAGTTTTTGATACTATTATAAATAAGAACAGTCTCACCAAAGCTGATGTGGATTTCATTCTTGACCGCATAGATGTTTACACCGACCACATTGATATCAAGCTCAAAGCAGATATTGATACGCTCCTGCACACAGGTGTACCCGAAGAACTTCAAACAGAGGAGGCTGTCCCCGTAAATTTTAGTCAAGGCACTAAGAAAGCCGACAACCTCACACCAATCGCCCAAATCACCACAAGCAAGGGCGAGATTCTTAGTGTCAATGTAATCAGTGAGGGCGACCCCCTTGAAATATATACAAACAGTGAGGGCGAGGTTATTTTCAAAAAATATTCAGCAATAAGCGAAATGAGTGAAAATGCTTCTTATGTTGCAGATATAATGCATAAAATAGCAGGCTGTGGTGTACTGATATTCGATAAAGACCATGTTGTCGCTTCGGCAGGTGTTCCGAAAAAGGAAATCGCAGAACGCAGAGCTTCTGATGAACTGGAGGAAATTATGGACAACAGGACGCAGTATTTCCGAAAAGGCGATAGCAGAAAAATTTTCCCTGCACAGGGTACGGAATATTTTGCATTGTCAGCCGTTCCGATTCTTGCAGGCGGTGATGTTTCGGGAGCGGTGGTATTTATTGCAAATGAAAAATATCAGGAAGTCACCGATTTGCAGAAAAGCCTTACCAGTGCAGGAGCGCAGTTTCTCGCAAAAAAAATAGAATGATATTTTCAATCCACGCTATGGCGATATTCTGTCAATCAAGCCACAGCGACATTGTGTTAATTGTTTGCATACTTGATAAAAAAATGCTCCGAAGTGATATAGTTCTTCGGAGCTGATTGTTAATTCATATCCCCCTGAAAAGACGGGGGATAATTTTTTATAACATTTTCACTGATGCGTCTGAGATTCTTTTTTTATAGTAATCTTTGCACCAGTCAAATTCAAAGTTGCCTATTATTTTGAGGTAACTTTCGGCATTGCGGACGGCATTTTCTATTTCGGAAACGTCCTCGGAGCAGGCGCAGATATATACGCCTGTTATTAATATTTCGAGCAGTTTCATATCATGTGCGCCATGAGGCTTATAGCTGTTTTTCATGAGCATACTGAAAGCCATATTGAATTTTTTCAGCTTTGTATCCGAATCTCCGTCATAGGAGTAAGCGGCAGCGCAGTCGGCAAGAGCGAGGGCGATATACAAATCGGCTTTTTTCTGCGGAGAAACTTTTTCGGCATGGTTCTGCATGAAGTTTATATTTTCCGTTCTGAAATCCTCAGCATCACGCCAGTGGTTGAGTTTGCTTTTAGTTTTGAGCATCTGTATACAGTAGTCATATTTTTCGTCACCGCCGAGTTTTCTGTCACTGAGCATATCGAGGTAAAATTCGGCATTATTGTTATCGTGTATCATATCATAGAGCCTTGCTGTCTGGAGAATATCATCATTTGCGGGTTTCTTGACATCATTCACGAAAGTATCCGCATATTCCTCGCAAAGCTGTTTAGTATAGCCTTTCTGACAATAGAGCTGATACAGTTCATCATATTTTTTCAGTTCGGCAGAAACGGACGGCAGAAAAGCTATTGCCAGTTTAGCCTTTCTTCGTTCCTGAGTAGACTGCATATTAAAAACTCCTCCCGATAATTGTAATTTATATTTTAATCCGATAAAAAGTATTTTTTACAATTTAATTTTAGCATAAATACTCTAAACAGTCAATACAACTTTGTGAAAAATACTCAAAACTGTAAATATGCACAAAAAACGGCAATAATTTTTTACTAAAAATACTCCTGAATATTTAAGCTTATTTAAAGGATATGTGTTATAATATAAGTATAGTGGGTAACTGCGTTTATTCACAGAATACGAAAGGGGTAATTTTATATGAAAATACTTGTAGTTGAAGATGAGGTACAGCTTGCCGATGCACTTTCGGAAATTTTAAAGAGGAATATGTATTCGGTAGATACGGCTTATAACGGGATTGACGGTCTTGACAATGCGCTGACGGGCGTTTATGACGGAATAATCCTCGATATAATGCTTCCGGGAATGAACGGCATTGAGATACTCAAAAATCTGAGAAAAGAAAAAATCAGCACACCTGTACTTCTTCTCACAGCAAGAAGTGAAGTTGAGGACAAAATAAACGGTCTTGACTGCGGTGCGGACGATTATCTGACAAAGCCTTTTGTAACAGGTGAACTCCTCGCAAGAGTAAGGGCTTTAACTCGCAGGAGAGGTGAAGTAATGGACGACAATAAAATGTCATTCAACGGACTGGAACTCAATAAGAATAAATGTTCTATAATCTATCAGGGAAATGATATAAAACTCAGCCTTAAAGAATATCAGATAATGGAACTGTTAATCGCAAATCCTAAGCAGATTCTCCCGAAAGAACGCATTATAGAGAAAATATGGGGCTATGAAAGTGATGTGGAATACAATAACATAGAGGTTTACATATCTTTCCTCAGAAAGAAAATAAGCGTCATTTCCGCACCCGTCCAGATTAAAACCGCCAGAGGAATAGGCTATTCGCTTGAATAAATTAATGACAGCTCCCCGATTTTAAAATAAGGGGGGATTGGGGGGAATAAGCCGCCCCTTGACATGAGAATGAACGGAGCGACAGCGGAGTGAATGAAATGTCAAGCACAAAAGGGCGGCTTCCCCCCATTTAAAATAGGAGGTCTTATGTTTAAAAAAGTACAGCTTAAATTTTTCGGGATAATCGTGAGCATATTGCTGGCTATATTTATAGCCGTTCTCGGCTCTATAAACCTGATTATGAATTCCCTTATGGAAAGACAGTCACAGAACGTTCTCGAAAAAATCGCCGCAGGCGTTGAATATGATGATAAAACTTCTACTTTTACATTTAAAAGGGATTTTGAAAAAATGGACGACAGATTCAACAATAATATCCCTCCTCCCGATAAGCCTATTGAGGAATCTGTCCCCGTTACAACTGTAATAACTACAACGGAAATTTTAACTACTGTAACCGAAACGGTCGTGACTTCTGCCGAAACTGAAACTGTTCCGCCTACTGAGGAAATTACCGAAGAACCAACCGAACCTCAGCCACAGGAGGAAGAACCCCCTCCGCAGGATAATCCCGATGATGAACCGCCACAGCCTCCCGAAGAAAATCATGAGGATAACCCTCCGCCTGAACCGCTTCCCGCTGTTGTCACTCCGTCCGAAAATATTGAAGAAAATAATGATGATGACAGCGATGACGATAATGACGATAATGACGATAATTACGATGATTACGATGACGACAGACCGCCTTTTCCTGATGACCCTTTCAACCCGTTTGACCCGAATCAGCCACCCGATGAACGTGACGACTGGGGACATCAGTGGGACAGGGGCGAACATGAAAACCGTGGCGGAAAATGGGGATATAATCCCATTATGGCTGCATACTGCGCTTATATTCCAAGAGGAATTGCACTTCTTGCAAATACAACAACTGCACAGACTCAGCCTGCAACACAGGAAACTCAACCCATACCGCAGGAAAATCAGCCCATGTATGATTTCAAAAGATTTGACAGAGAACCTGTCCCGAAATCCCTTGATACTATTGATTTCTTTATCGTAATGGCGGACAAGGACGGAAAATATGTCGCTATACATAATAATGATGATTTGTCCGAGGAAAACGCACAGAAATATATTGATGCAATTTCCGAAAAAGGCATAACAGGCGGTATGGTGAATAATTATCAGTTCCTCTCCGCCGAAAAAAGCAACGGCACTATTTTTGTATTCACCGATAAATCTGCCGAAATGAATATGCTGAGTAAACTCAAAAGAACAACTATCACAATAGGTCTGATAAGTATTATTCTTCTTTCTGTTGCATCATATTTTCTCAGCGGACTGATTGTAAAGCCTATAAAAGAAGCTTTCAACAAGCAGAAACAGTTCATATCCGATGCAAGCCATGAACTTAAAACTCCGCTTACGGTTATTTCAACAAATGCAGATGTATTGTCAGGCGAAATAGGGGAGAATAAATGGCTTAACTATATTCAGGACCAAGCGGACAGAATGAATGTTCTTGTAAATGAACTCCTCAATCTCACAAGACTTGAAAACAATACATCTAATTTTATCCTCACAGAGTTTGATTTGAGCAAGGCTATCGAAAATACTGCGCTCCCCTTTGAATGTCAGGCTTTTGATACAAATAAAAATTTTGTACTCAATATTGATGAGGGTATACACATAACCGCAAGCGAACAGCACGTCAAACAAATGGCTGCCATATTCATTGACAACGCTCTCAAATATTCAAAGGACGGCGGAACTGTAAGAGTTTCCCTCACCAAAGACAAGGATAAAAAAATTTCATTCTCAGTATATAATACAGGCTCAGGAATCAAAGAAAGCGAAAAAGATAAAATCTTTGAACGCTTTTACAGAAGTGACGAATCCCGAAACCGTGCCGCAGGAAGCTACGGACTCGGTCTTGCAATCGCAAAATCTATAATCGACAAGCATAAATTCAAGATAAATATTGAAAATGATGAGGGAAAGAGTATCTGCTTTATTGTGAATATGTAGGGGGCTTGGGGGGAGAGCAACGCCCTTGTGATGAGAGTGAACGAAACGGAGTGAAGTGAACGAAATCACAAGGTTTAAAGCGTTGCGTTCCCCCCATTCTGAATAACAGGCTTGAATATTTGAATTAATCATATACTTTTCAGCTTCATTTCACAATTTAAGCATTAATTTTACATAACAGCGGTCTATAATACTATCATAGAGATAAAGAAATCACAAATATGGGAATTGGGAACAGAAAGGGTGTATTTTATGAAAAATATCAATATCATGAAAAAAACTTTTGCGTTCCTTACAACTATAATGACCGTTTCAGCACTCACAGCCTGCGGAAATAAAAACACCGAAACCATTTCGGATACAGACAGCCTTAACGAAGTCGCAACACAGATTCAGACCGAAAGTATTACAGAAGCAGAGACTTCCGAAACTTCCGAAACCGTGACAGAATCCGAAACTGTCGAAATTCAAACAGCTACTTCTTCACTTAAAGCAGAAGCCCTCGCAGTTACTTCGGACAAGACCGCAATAAGCGATTTGTTTTCCGCAAGAGATTTAAACCCCGAATATAACGCAACCGCTGAAATAACCCTCAAAGGCACTACCGCTGAGGTGAAAGGCTCAGGCGTTACCGTGAACGGCTCTGTTATAACAATTACAGCAGAAGGCGTTTATCATATCACAGGAAAACTCACTGACGGTCAGATAATCGTAAATGCCGATAAAGCTAAGGTTCAGCTCATACTCGACAATGCCGAGATAAGCTGTTCAACATCTTCTCCCATATACGGCATATCTTCAGACAAGATATTCATAACTCTTGCCGAAGGAAGCACAAATACTCTCACGGACGGGGAAAATTATACCCTCGATGAATCATCAGACGAACCTGATGCGTGTATTTTTTCAAAGGACAGCATCACAGTCAACGGCTCAGGTACTCTCAATGTAAATGCAAATTACAATGACGGCATCAGAAGCAAGGACGATATAGTTATCACAGGCGGAACTGTAAATGTTAATTCCGTTGGTGACGGTATAAAGGGCAAGGACTACGTTGCAGTCGCTGACGGAAATATCACTGTAAAATCAGGTCAGGACGGCATAAAGTCTACCAATACGGAAGATACATCTCTCGGCTTTGTATACGTTGAAAAAGGCAATATAACCATTGATGCACAGCAGGACGGCATACAGGCTGAAACTGTATTCACTTCAATAGGCGGAAACTTTAACATAACCGCAGGCGGCGGAAGTTCAAATGCTTCCAAAACCCATACGGACGATTTCGGAGGCGGTATGGGCGGAGGTCGCCAGAACTTCGGCGGAATGAACGGAGAAATGCCCGATTTCGGAGGTAACGGAGATTTCGGAGGATTCGGAGAATTTTCAGATGATACCGCAGATTTCGGATTCACAAACCTCGCTTTCACTCAGACCGCAGAAACATCAACTGATACTTCCATAAGCACAAAAGGCATTAAGGCAGGTACAACAATACAGATTAATGACGGTGTGTTCAATATAAATTCTGCTGATGATACAATTCATTCAAATGATACTGTAAATATTTCAGGCGGAAATCTCACACTCAATGCAGGTGATGACGGTCTTCATGCCGACAATGAAATAAATATCACAAACGGAAATGTAAATATCTCCAATTCATACGAGGGTATAGAATCCTCTGTTATAAATATCTCAGGCGGAATTACCGAACTTATTTCCTCAGATGACGGATTCAACGCAAGTGACGGAATGACTTCACAAGGCGGTATGGGAACATACACAAGCGGAGTTATCCTGAATATCAGCGGAGGCACTGTGTATGTCGATGCAGGCGGTGACGGTCTTGATTCAAACGGTGATATGACCATAAGCGGAGGCACTGTTATAGTAAACGGTCCTACAAATTCAGGTAACGGTTCGCTTGACAGCAACAGCAGCGTAACAGTCACAGGCGGTCTTTTAATCGCAGCAGGCAGTTCGGGAATGGCTGAACGTCCTTCTGATAATTCAACTCAGAACAGCGTTTCATGTACATTTGACAACACCTATGAGGGCGGCACGCTCGTTACTCTCCTCGATGAAAGCGGAAAGGAAATACTCAGCTTTGCACCGTCTAAAACTTTCCAGAATATAATAATAAGTTCACCCGATATAAATTCAGGTGTTACCTATACATTCTACACAGGCGGAACATCTTCTTCCGAAAACAAATACGGATTATATTCAAATGGCGGATATAACAATGACGGCACAGAAAGCGCATCATTCACCGCAGACTCAGCAGTTTCAGCCATAGGCTCACAGGGCATGGGCGGCGGAATGAATGGCGGCATGGGCGGTCATGGCGGCAGAATGGGCGGCGGTTTCGGCGGTGAAAGACCCGAAATGCCCGAAGGCGGCTTCAACGGTGAGATGCCCTTTTAATTTGAAATCCAGAATTTTCATATAAACCACCCAAGAATGAGGGCGGCAGGTCATATGACTTGTCGCCCTTGTTCGTTCTTCCTGAAAAATATAATCTTTCCTTATTTATGAATTTATATAATAATATTGCGATAAAATTTCATAGTGTGTTCACACTTTCTTAAAAATTTTTTTGCAGAAAGATAAAAAACTAATTTGTAAAATATTATTATTATATTTGTCCCGACAGTGTTCAGCAGGGAATTGGCTATATTGTAAAAAATATTTATTTAATAGCTCGATGCTGATAAAACTATAAAATTGGCTATACTATGCGGAAAAGCAAAATAATTAATTCTTATATCTTATATTTATATAGTTCATAATCATTATTATTAATTAAATATGTATAAATGAAAAATATTATTTTATTAATATTTACTTAATTTTATATTTTTAAAAAATTATAGCAATATAGTGCTAAAAATAAGCAATATAATCAATTGATTATATTTTCTGTTTGTTCTATAATACAATTGTAGGAGCGATAAAACAGCTTTTTTCAGCTATTCTCTCCGCAAAAATAAGATACATTATTGTGTCCTGTAAAATTATGGCAAGTATAGTTTGCTCTGTCGTTTCGGTCTAAACTCCGCCGAAACATCTGTCCCTACCATTAGTCTCAGCAGTGTATTTTTTATAAAAGCCGATTATTAAACATTAATGCCTATAATATGTTTAATTCGCCTAAAACGGCTTCCCGACAATTCAGAAGTTGCAGAAATTTATTCAATCGGACAAGGAACTATATGGGTGCTTCGTGTTTGCATCTGCCGTAATGGTGAGTTCGTATAGAGGGTGCGAATGAACCAAAAAGAAAGAGCGTTCGTCATTGGCAAAAGAGAGGGTGCCGATGCCGAGCGCTTTTTTCACCGAAAAAAACTCCGCATAATGCGGAGCTTTTCTTTTATTTGCTGAGTTTTTTTCTTGTATAGCCTTCTTTTATTTTGAGCTCACTCCTGTCTATGGCGAGTGCATAGTCAGGCACATTTCTTGTTATGGTAGTTCCTGCCGCAGTGTATACAGCTTTTCCGAGACTTACAGGTGCGATGAGGTTTGTATTGCTTCCGACAAAGGCATAATCCCCGACAGTGCATCTGCTCTTTGAAATTCCGTCAAAATTGACCGTCACAGTACCTGCGCCGATATTTGCTTTTTTGCCGATATCGCTGTCGCCTATGTAGACGAGGTGTGCAACAGCGGTCTTTTTGCCTATCATGGAATTTTTTATCTCAACGAAATCGCTTATTTTAGCACTTTCGCAGATTTTGCTATGCGGTCTGATATGCACATAAGGACCTATTTCGGCATTGTTTTCGATTATGGAATCATAAGCCTGAGATGTATTTACAATAACATTGTCTCCGACAGTACAGTTTTCAATAGTTGTATTCGGACCTATGATGCAGTTGTTTCCGATTTTAGTACCTCTGCGGAGAATAGTGGAGGGGAGAATCTGAGTACCGATACCGATTTCAACATCTCTTTCAATTATAACGCCGTCTGTGCAGACAAATTCAATACCGTTTTCAAGATGTTTTTCGATAACCATATTTCTTGCATAGTCATTGAGTTCGAGGAGGTCTTTTCTGTTATTTGCGCCTCTTATTATTTCGGGGTTTGAGGATTTGTATGCACCTGCGTTCTTGCCTTCCGAGATAGCTATTGAAATAGTATCTGTGAGGTAATATTCATTCTGGACATTATTATTTTTAATTTTGCCGAGGAGTGATATTAAATCTTCTGTTTTAAACCAGTATGCGCCTGAATTTACCTCTTTGATTTTTCTCTGTTCTTCGTCAGCGTCTTTCTGTTCAACGATACCGCTTATACCGTTTTTGGAGCGGATAATTCTTCCGTAGCCGAAAGGATTTTCGAGTTCAGCGGTTATGACTGTTACAGAATTATTATTCTGCTTATGAAGCATGAGGGATTCCTTTATAGTTGTGCTGTCGATAAAGGGTGCATCTCCGCACAGAACGAGAGTATTTCCGTCAGTATCCTTTTTAAGAAAAGGTATGGCCTGCTGTACAGCGTGACCCGTGCCGAGTCTTTCAGCCTGCAAAGCCGTTTCATATCTTCCCCTGAGATATTCGTCAATCATTTCTCCCCTGAATCCCTTTATAACGCATATATCCGATACTCCCGAATCTTCACAGGCGGATATTACCCATTCAAGCATAGGTTCACCGAGTACCTTGAAAAGTGGTTTAGGCATATCAGCTTTCATTCTTTTCCCCTGTCCTCCTGCGAGGATAACTGCTTTATTCATATAAAAACCTCCTGTTTAAAGTCGTCAAATCTGCGCTTTTTGCGCCTTACGCTTTCATTCACTCCGCTTTCGCTCCGTTCATTCTCAGCGTAAGAGCGCAGATTTTCCTCCTGTTTGAAAATATATTAACTTGTTTCCAATTATGAACTGTGAATTATAAATTTAATATAATTATTGCAGAAATTTTCCTTAATTGCAAGTGATTTTTGCTATATTTATTTTTTTTCACAATTTTTTGTGTAATATGCTACAAAATAAACCGAAAATTTTTATGTATTGGATATGGTATTTTTTTACATAATATGGTATAATAGTAGTTAAGCAGGAGATATCACTCTCCGCTCAAATGTAAAAATGGAGGTACACAACCAATGGCTACAAAATACTGCTACCTTTTCTCAGAAGGTAATGCAAACATGAGAGAGCTTCTCGGCGGTAAGGGCGCAAACCTCGCTGAGATGACAAACATCGGCCTTCCTGTTCCTCAGGGCTTCACTATCACTACCGAGGCTTGTACTCAGTACTACGAGGACGGCGGAATCAGTGACGAAATCGTTGCTGAAATCAACGAGTACATCACAAAAATGGAAGAAATTACAGGCAAGAAGTTCGGCGACAAGGAAAATCCTCTCCTCGTTTCTGTTCGTTCAGGCGCAAGAGCTTCAATGCCCGGCATGATGGATACTATCCTCAACCTCGGTCTTAACGAAACTGTTGTTAATACTATCGCTGAAAAATCAGGCAACGCAAGATGGGCTTGGGACTGTTACAGAAGATTTATCCAGATGTATTCCGACGTTGTTATGGAAGTTGGTAAAAAGTACTTTGAAGAACTCATCGACAAGATGAAGGAAGAAAAAGGCGTTACTCAGGACGTTGAACTCAATGCCGATGACCTCAAGAGCCTTGCAATGCAGTTCAAGAACGAGTACAACACTGTAATGAAAGAAAGAAAGGAAAAGGCTGAATCCGAGGGCAAGCCTTTCACCGAATCAGTTGAATTCCCCGATGACCCCAAGGAACAGCTTATGGGCGCAATCAAGGCTGTTTTCCGTTCATGGGACAACCCCAGAGCTAACGTTTACAGAATGGACAACGATATTCCTTTCTCATGGGGTACTGCCGTAAACGTTCAGTCAATGGCTTTCGGTAACATGGGCGATGACTGCGGTACAGGCGTTGCTTTCACCCGTGACCCCGCAACAGGCGAAAAGAAACTCATGGGCGAATTCCTTACAAATGCTCAGGGCGAAGACGTTGTTGCAGGTGTTCGTACTCCTATGCCTATCCAGCAGATGGCTGACACATTCCCTGAGGCTTATGCTCAGTTCGTTGAGGTTTGCAATACTCTCGAAAATCACTACCACGATATGCAGGATATGGAGTTCACTGTTGAAAACAAGAAGCTCTATATGCTCCAGACAAGAAATGGTAAGAGAACTGCACAGGCTGCTCTCAAGATCGCTTGCGACCTCGTTGATGAGGGCATGAAGACAGAGCAGGAAGCTGTTGCAATGATCGACCCCAGAAACCTCGATACACTTCTCCA
>ODAI014234900.1_pt1 | contig 33922 bp, 22 predicted proteins | sample 1539321 | NCBI WGS metagenome assembly ODAI01 (sample SAMN02144231, study PRJEB22623) | gut metagenome | biome: sheep rumen | host: Ovis aries | place: New Zealand
CCCGTTTTCGCCCCCTTCCCGGGGGGCGAGGGACCGGGGCGGGCGGCGGGAAAAACCCCCAAAGGCTTTTCGTCCGCGACCAGCCGCCGCGCTTCGCTATGCGCGGCGGCGATGCCTCCCCTCGCCCGCTTCCTCCAACACTTTTCCGCCACAGAATGAAAAACTGACCATCTCCTTTCATTCTGTGGAGGCAAAAACACATCAGCACAGCATTCCAAAGACATAGAATGAAAATTTAGCCTCCCATATTCATTCTATGTCCATATTTTCCACAAAAGACTCTATTTCAAGCCACAGAATGAATCCCAGGCCCTCCATATTCATTCTATGTCCATATCTTCCCACAAAAGAAACTTTTACAAGCCACAGAATGAATCCAGACCTCACCACATTCATCCTGTAGCGTTAGGATTAATCATTGAAACAAATCAACTATTCCTAAGATAGTCCTTTCAACCTCAAACAATTAGAAGCAGTTAGACGACTGGAGCATAAAGCCCTGTCTTTCACCGAAATCCATATCATTACCCCCCCACCCAAATTGGAGTGGAGTTCACATACCTTATTCACTAAAATCACTAAAAAAGCCGTTTATGTTCAGCATCTGCAGAAGGCATGGTGCTACTCAAGCCTTCGGGTAACAAAAAGACGCCGAATAAACGTTCCTAACGGTCCAAGTGTAGGACCGTTAGTAGCGAAAGAAGTCGTTAACGCCTCTATCGGTCCAGCTGAAGGACCGTTGGGAGCACAAGAAGCCGTAAATGCTTCTATCGGCCCAGTTGAAGGACCGTTGGGAGCACGTATGACTGGAAACACAGTTTTGCGGTGAAGGTCTCGCCCGAAAATGGTGAAGGTCTCCCATGAAAATGGTGAAGGTCTGTTTTTTCCTAGGGGACCTTCACCACTCATCCTGCGTCAGAACATAGTCTGTTGCGGTAAAGGTGGTGAAGGTCTCCGTCATTATTTTAGACCTTCACCAAAACCTAGGCTCTGCGAGAGAATAATGTCGGAATAGGGAAAGAGATTGGGAGAGAGAGAGACAAAACCTAGGCTCTGCGGGAGAATAATGTCGGAATAGGGAAAGAGATTGGGAGAGAGAGACAAAACTTAGGCTCTGCGGGAGAGTAATGTCGGACTGAGAATGGAGATAGGCAAGGAGATAGAAAGTGAGGTAGGAAGTGACTGAAAACACAGTTTTGCGGTGAAGATCTCGCCCGAGAATGGTGAAGGTCTGTTTTTTCCTAAGGGACCTTCACCACTAATATTGCGTCAGAACATAGTCTGTTGCGGTAAAGGTGGTGAAGGTCTCCGTCATTATTTTAGACCTTCACCAAAACCTGGGCTCTGCGAGAGAGTAATGTCGGTTTGGGGAAAGAGATTGGAAGTGAGAGAGACAGAACTTAGGCTCTGCGGGAGAGTAATGCGGGGCTAGGGAGTGAGAGAGACAAAAACTAGGATCTGTGGGTGAGTAATGTCGGAATGGGGAAAGAGATTGGGAGCGAGAGAGACAAAACCTGGACTCTGAGGGAGAATAATGTCGGACTGGGGAATGAGACAGGGAGTAAGATAGACAATGAGGCAGAATGTGAGACAGACAATGAGGGAGAAAATAAGGGAGAAAGTGAAACAGGAAGTAAGTCAGGAAGGGAGGTGAGAAGGGAGGTGAGAAGGGAGGTGAGAAGGGAGGTGAGAAGTAAGGTAAGAAGGGAGATGAGAAGTAAGGTGAAAAGGGAGTTGGGAAGGGAGATAGGAAGGGAGATAGGAAGGGAGATAGGAAGGGAGATGGGATGCATGGCAGGATGTGGACTTCGGAGGTTTAAGGACGAGGACGAGGACGGGCACCGCCGCCGCGCATGGCGAAGCGCGGCGGCTGGCCGCGGCGGAAAAGCTTGGGGGGCTTTTCCGCACGCCCTGCCGGTCCTTCTCCCGCATTGTATGTCGGGAACAATATAGATCGCTATGTGCACATTGGAGAGAAAGATTCAGGGGACGAAAAAGGAAAGGGCCGCAGAAGGAGAGGTGCAGTCGAAGGCCATGGTGAGGGGGACGGTAAGAGGGGAACAACGAGAGGGGAATGGTGAAAGGGGAACGGCAAGAGGGGGGCGGTAAGAGGGGAACAACGAGAGGGGAATGGTGAAAGGGGAACGGCAAGAGGGGGACGGACGAGAGAAGAACGACGAGAGGGGATCGGCGAGAGGGGAACTGCGAGAGGGGAACTGCGAGAGAGGAATGACGAGAGGGGAAGGACGAGAGAGGAAGGACGAGAGGGGACCAGCATATACTGCAAACGAAAAGCCCCGCTGTCACAGCGGGGCCTTTCATTTTCATAAACCAACTTATTAACCAAAACAGTCTTTTAACGATCGACTTTTCAAAGAGCAACTCCCATGCCAAACTTTGCAGGGCCGCAGAAAAACGCACAAAAAATCGGAGGTCGTTCAATATCCGGATGGCGTCACGAAAGAGATAACCGTCTGCGGAGAGGGAGACGTCGAAACCATCTGTGAAGAGGAAGGCGTCTGAATAAAGGGGGCATGGTTTCTCTGAAGGCATCAGGACGTCAATGAGAAAGCAGTGAAGGCAGGAACAGCAGGGCGTTAATGAGAGCAGTGCAGCGCAGGGGTAGCCGAACGTCACAAAAAGACCAAGACGTCACTGGTGCAGCAGGACGTTAATGAGAAAGCAGTGAATGCTTGTGCAACTGGGCGTCACTGGAGCAGCAGGGCGTCACCGGAGCAACTGGACGTCACTGGAGCAACTGGGCGTCACTGGACGCGTTCGATCTTGAGCTGCTGGATGCGGCACTCCCCTTCCTTGACGCTGACGAAGATGGTGACGTTGAAGGTCTCGCCGCCGGCGCTGAGCGTGCCCAGGGCGTATTTCATGTTGGGCCGGCCGGCAATGTGGCTGATGTCGAAGGAGCGCGGAGTGTAATTCTCGAAGAAAGACTTCATTATCTGCTTGGCCTGGCTCTTGCTGGAATTGCGCAGGGAGGAGATGACGGATATCTCAAGGTTGTCGGCAAACCATGCGGAGAGACTGTCGGCATTGCCCTGGGCCAGGTATTTGGAGATGGGCACGAACATGTCGCCATCAGTCTGGGCCTTGAGGGAAAGGCTCGCCGTAAGGGCCAGGATGCAGGCCGCTATTTTGAGAAAAGCTTTCATATCGAAGGATTTTTCATTGCAAATATTGCGCCACGTTGCTATATTTGCGGATATACGCGAACGGAATGAAGATTACGCTGCTGACCGTAGGAAAGACCGACGTCAAGTGGGTCTCCGAGGGGCTGGACCTCTATGTGTCCCGCCTCGTCCACTACGTACCCTTCCAGGTCCGGGAGATCCCCGAGCTGAAGAACGTATCCGCCCTCACACGCGAGCAGATCAAGTCCCGCGAGGGCGAGCTCATCCTCAAGTCCCTCAAGCCCGCGGACGAGGTCGTCCTTCTGGACGAAGGCGGCCGCGAGTTCCGTTCCATGGACTTCGCCTCCTGGATCGGCGAGAGGATTTCGAGGGGCTCCAGGGACATCGTCTTCGTCATCGGAGGGGCCTACGGCTTCTCTCCCGAGGTCTATTCCCGAGCCGACTCCAAGCTTTCGCTCTCTAAGATGACCTTCTCGCACCAGATGGTTAGAACGATTTTTGCAGAGCAACTATACCGGGCCTTCACCATACTGCGTGGCGAGCCTTATCATCACGAATGAACATGGGCAGGAAATACGGCTGGAGAGACTATGTCGCCTGGGGGCTGATGCTCCTGAGCGTCGTGGTGCTTGTCTGGGCCACCGCCATCGACAGTTCCTCCGGCAATACCGCCCAGGCCGCCAGGCGCGTGGAGAAAGTCCTCGCGCGCCGCATGGCCCGCCTGGACGGCTACATGCAGAAGGCCCTGGACGGAAACTGGGACGAATGGATGAGCCTGGACAACCTCCCCTCCGACATGGTGGTCTACCGCTATGTCGACAACGTCCTCCAGTCCTGGGACCACACCTTCATAGTACTTAACGACGACATCCAGTCGCGAGTGCTGTTCCAGCGCCTGACCGACCCCAACAACAACTTCTCGTCGCCCTTCTCCGACCTTTCCGAAGAGACCACCTTCCTGAACATCGGCCAGAGCTGGTATCTGGTAAAGCTCGTTGTCCGCAACGAGTGCAAGGTCATCGGCGGCCTGGAAGTCAAGGACGCCATGGACGCCCGCTCTCCCAACAACGTCAATCCCGTGCTGCGGCTGGACGGCCGCTTCTCCGTGGAGCCGCTCTCCACGAGCGGCGGCTCCACGGTCAGCCTGGGCGGCCGCCCCCTCTTCAAGATCCTCCAGGAGACGCTCCACACCACCCCGATGGCCAACTCCTACATGGTCTGGCTGGCCATGCTCATCTTCGTGCTGGCGATGCTCTTCTACCTGCGCGCCAAGCGCTCCATGAAGCGCTTCTGGGTCTCGCTCGCCTGCATCTTCGCCGCGATGTCCGGCCTCTACGCCTGGGGCACGCGCGCCCAGGCCGCGACCGACCTCTTCTCCCCCACCCTCTACGCCGACGGACAGTTCCTGTACTCGCTCGGAGCCGTCCTCATCATCAACCTGGCCATCCTCTCGCTCACCCTGTGCGTATATATAGTCCGCTTCGAGATATTCCGTTTCATAAGGGTAAGGATCAAATCACGTTTCCTTCAGGCGCTCTTCCCGCTGGCCACGATCCTGGCCATGACGGCCATCATCGTCTACACACATGCCGCATTCAGCAGCATCGTCCTCAACTCCAACATCAATCTCGAGCTGTACAAGCTCAACGAGCTTTCGGTATACAGCGCCATCGTCTACGTCTCGTTCCTGACGATGCTGGTCAGCCTCCCGCTCCTCGCGCAGTTCCTCCGCCCGGCTTTCAAGTCGCTCACAGGAAAGCACTTCGACTCTTTCACCGGAGTCAACCGCACGCTCCTCGCCCTGGCCATCGGCATATACTTCGTGCTGGTCTCGGCCGAGCTCGGCTACCGCAAGGAACAGAACCGCATCGAGGTCTGGGCCAACCGCCTGTCCGTGGACAGGGACATCTCGCTGGAGCTGCAGCTGCGTCGCGTCGAAGCCTCCATAGCCAACGACTTCTTCATCTCGTCCCTCTCCGTCCTCCCCAGCACGGCTCCGACCATCCTCAACCGCATCGTGGACAACTACATGTTCACCATTTCGCAGGACTACGACATCTCCGTGCTGGTCATGGAAGCGGAAGAGCGCGACCCGGCCATGCTCGCCTACTTCAACGAAAGGATACGCAACGGCGTGAAGATCCATGACAACTCCCGTTTCGTCTATACCACCTCCGTGTCGGGACACCCCCGGTACACCGGCCTGTTCACATATTTCAGCCAGCGTTACGGCGTATCGTACCTGCTGGTGGGCGTCGAGCCCAAATCCAGCCGTGAATACGGCGGCTACTCATCCCTGCTGGACATCACCGACCCCGGGCGCGTCAACCTCCCGCCGCGCTACTCCTATGCAAAGTACAGCAAGAGCAGCCTCGTCAGCTACAAGGGCAACTTCGCCTATCCCACCGTCCTGTCCGAAGAGATGAGGACAGCCGCAGCATGGGGTTCGTCCAGCATGGTGACCGACGGATACGTGCATTTCGTCACCGACGTGGAGGACGACGAGACCGTCATCATCTCCCGCAAAAAGGAAGGGGTGATGAACTATGCCGTGGCCGTTGTCTTCCTGTCCCTCTTCGCATTCCTCCTCTTCTCGCTCGTAGCCCTTACGCGCAGGCGCGAGCGCATATTTGAAACGTCATACTACAAGAACCGCATCAGCTCGGTGCTGATGGTCTCGCTCATCGTCACGCTCATCGCCATGGCCACCGTCAGCGTCTTCTTCGTCTACGAGCGCAACGACGCCAACAAGCAGGAGATGATGTCCGACAAGATCACATCCCTCCAGGCCATGATGGCGGGCAGTTTCCGTTACACGGAAGACTACCGCCAGATGAACCCCCAGGAGCTCACCGGACTGATGGAGAACGCCCGCAACATGGCCAAGGCCGACATCACCCTGGATTCGCCCCAGGGCAAGGCCTTCAAGTCCACCGCACCTGACGTCTTCGACCGCATGCTGGTCAGCGACAGGATGGACGAGGACGCCTTCGAGAACATCGTCTACCGCCATGCCCGGTACTTCATAAACCGCGAGACCATCGGCCAGAAACGCTGCTACTCCCTGTACGCGCCGCTCTTCAACGACAACGGCCGGATGGTGGCCATCCTCTGCTCGCCTTATACCGACGAGAACTACGACTTCGAGATGGAGGCCGTCATGCACTTGGTGACCATCATGTCGGTATTCCTCATCCTGCTGCTGCTGGCGCGCTTCATGGCCGCCACCGTAGTGGACAAGATGCTCGGGCCCATCGTGGAGATAGGCCGCAAGATGCACCGCACCAACATCGACAATTTCGAGTATATCAAGTATGACCGCAAGGACGAGATATCCTCGCTGGTGGATGCGTACAACCTCATGGTGGACGACCTGGCCGAGAGTACCAAGCAGCTAGCCCAGGCCGAGCGCGACAAGGCCTGGAGCGCCATGGCCCGCCAGGTAGCCCACGAGATCAAGAATCCCCTCACCCCGATGAAGCTCCAGCTCCAGAGGCTCATACGCCTCAAGCAAAGGAATGCCGAAGGGTGGGAGGACAAGTTCGACGAGGTGGCGAAAGTCGTGCTCGACCACATCGACATCCTCACCGACACCGCCAACGAATTCTCCACCTTCGCCAAGCTCTACACAGAGGAGCCTTCGCGCATCGACCTCGACGCGCTGCTCCAGGAAGAGATATCCATGTTCGACAACAGGGACAATATCGAGTTCTCCTATTACGGGATGGAAGGCGCGAGCGTGATGGGGCCCAAGCCCCAGCTCACGCGGGTGTTCGTCAACCTCATCACCAACTCCGTCCAGGCCATCGACATCCAGCAGCAGGAGGCCTCGGAGGCCGGAGAGGAACCCCTTAAGGGCCGCGTGATAGTGTCGCTGCGCAATTCCGCCCAGGACGGCTTCTACGACATCGTCTTCGAAGACAACGGTCCGGGCGTAAAGAAGGAAAATCAGCCCAAGCTGTTCACTCCCAATTTCACCACCAAGAGCGCCGGCACGGGCCTGGGCCTTGCCATCTGCCGAAGCATCCTCGAGAAGTGCGGCGCAGAGATCGCCTACTCCAAGTCCTTCACCCTCGAGGGGGCATGCTTCACCATCCGCTATCCTAAAGATTCGCGCGGATGACCTCCAGCCTTTCGATATAGATTGACCTGAGCCTTGCGACAGCTTCGGCAAACGTAAGGTTCTCGTCGCCGTTGATGATGCTGCCTCCGTTCATCGAAGCGTCTTCGGCCGGGTTCCACATGGCGAAATTCAATGCGGCGGATTTCCCGAGCGTCTTCTCCATCCCGTCGATATAGTCGGGAATGGTCTCAAGGCTGGGCAGCAATTCCTCGAAACGGGCCTTCACGCGGGCCTTGAAGTCAGGGTCCTGGAACAGGCGGGCATACCATATCGCCTGGCCATTCACCAGGCCGGTGCGGGCATGGGGCGAAGTCCGGTAGGACAGGATGCCCCAGTCGAAGTCCCAGCACGGGCCTGCGACAAGTTTGCCGCCGCGGTCCTTGTGCATGTACACGCTGCCGGGATTGCCGAGTTCGTGATTGCCCATCACTTCGAACACTATCCAGTAATCGATGAACGAGTCTACGTCGATCCAGGCGGCGTAACCCTTGTCCGGGTCAGTGAAGTCGTCCCCGTATAGGGCGGCTGCCGCTCCGTTCACGTAGTCCTTGATGTAGTCGACCTGCGCGGGGACGATCTCGTCCTCGTCCGGATACTTGATGCCGAAGGGGACGATGTCGTTGCGGCCCCATATCCACATGCCTGAACGGCCATAAGGACTGAACCACTGGTATTTATTGTCGAAATGGTAATCCAGTTCCAGAAGATATCCTCCGGTAAGGGCCTCGCCAGACACATCTTCGGGAGCCATTTCGGCCACAGGCACGCGTTTCTCGTCCACCCTTATCTGCTCGATGAGGAGATAGTTGCCCATATGCTTCCCGTTCATCACCAGCTCGACGCTTTGGCAACGCGGCGTCCAGTCAAGGCCCGTCATGGACGACACTTTCATCGCAACCAGGTTGCGCATCATGGTCCTGTCCATGAAATTGGCCAGCAGCACATACCTTTTGTGCTTGGGCATACCGAACAGCGACTGCTTCTTGTCGAATTTGACAAGATACGGCTTCTTGGGCCATGTCCAGGTAGTATTGCCGCGGCCCCTGACCTGGCAGGCGGCCTCTTCGAGGTCCTCCGCCACGCCGCGGCCGTTGATGCGCAGCGTGCCGTTTACGTATTCCTCCTTGGAGGTCACCTCGCTTTCGGTTTCGAGATAGACGATAGGAAGGCCGGTGCGGACGATCAGGCCCCGCGTCCCCTCGGTCTTAAGGGAGAAGCTGCGCGAGAAGACGTAATACTCGGAAGGGGACCCGGCGTTGAAACGGATGCCGATCCTGACCTCGTCGTTATAGTCGGGTTCGATGCCCAGGTCGGTGATGGTGGCGGTATATGAGCCTTCTTCCGTCCCCTTCCTCACTTCCGTGATGGAATAATACTCCGGCTCGTCCGTTTCCGTCCGAAGGACCAGCTGGAACCCCGGGGAATCCACATCGTAATCGAACACGAATCCCGGGTCCGAGACGAGGAAACCAAGGGTTACGCTCCCGCCGCGCGGGACCGTCAGTTCACTTTCGACGGGGGTTATGCTCCTGAAGACGGCTTCTTCCTCGACAGGGACGTCTTCCTTGCCGCAAGAAGCGAGCGCCGCCAGAAGTAACACGGCGGCGCATCGCATGAAAAAGGTAGGTTTAGGTGTAATCATTCCACTACGAATTCCAGAGGGTCACCTTCAGCCGAATTGCCTGCAACCCACAGCTGGAAAGCGCCTTTCTCCACCTCGAACCGCATGTCGGCGTTCCAGAATGCGAGCTCCTGCACCGGAAGCTCGAAACTTGCGTGTACGGTCTGCCCCGCCTTCACGGCAAAGCGGCCGAAGCGCTTGAGTTCCTTCACCGGACGGGTGACGCTGCCCACGAGGTCGCGGACATAGAGCTGCGCGGTCTCAGTGGCATCGTACTTCCCGGTATTAGTAAGGTCGAACTCCACCTTGACAGTGTCGTCCACCCCGTAACGGGTGGCTTCAAGTGAGATATTGGAATACTCGAAAGCGGAGTAGCTGAGGCCGTATCCGAAGGGGAAAAGCGGGCCGTAGCCGCTGTCGAGGTAGTAGGAGGTACATCCAAGGGAAGTCTGTCCGGCAGCGATGGGGATGTCGTCCAGAAGGGTTTCGGTACCGGTGTTGGGACGCCCGGTGTTGTTATGGTTGTAGTACATGGGAGCCTGGCCCGCCGTCCTCAGGAAAGTGATGGGGGTCTTACCGGAAGGGATAGCCTCGCCGCACAGGAGTTCGGCGATGGCCGGGCCTCCCATGGTGCCGGGATGGAAGCAGTAGAGCATGGCTCCGCAGTTGTCGAGGTCCTTCTCGATGGTGAGGGGACGCCCGGCCATCACCACCACGACGACAGGCTTGCCGGTGGACTTCATCGCGGCGATGAGCTCGCTCTGCGCGCCCTGGAGGTCCAGGTCGGACAGGGAGTGGGCCTCACCGGAAAGGATGGCCTCCTCCCCGACGAACACCACCGCGGCATCGGCGCGGGAGGCCGCCTGGCGGGCCTTGGCTATGCCTGCGGCCGAGCGGTCGCGGCTGTACGCGAGACCCGGCTCATACACGATGTTGAAGAATTCCTTCATGGCCGCAAGGGGGGTCACGGTATGGGCGGGTTCGCCGTCGAACGCCCAGGTACCCATCTGCTCATAGGGAGCGTCGGCAAGCGGACCGGTCACGAGGACGGTCCTGCCCTTAGCCAGGGGAAGCACGCCGTCGTTCTTCAGCAGGATGGCCGATTCGATGGCGGCCTGCTTGGCAGCGGCAAGGGCCTCCTGCCCGTAAGCGTCAACGCCGCCCTCGTCCACATAGGGATTCTCGAAAAGCCCCAGGCGGAACTTGAGGCGCAGGATGTTGCGCACCGCATCGTCTATCCTCGATTCCTTGACCTTGCCTTCCTTGACAAGCTCCTCGAGGAAACTGATATATCCATAGGACATCATGTCCATGTCCACTCCGGCGTTGGCGGAAATCTCGGTGGCGTCCTTGAGGTCCGCGGCAAATCCGTGGGCGACCATCTCGCCCGAAGAGTTCCAGTCGGTGACGACCATGCCGTCGAATCCCCACTCGTCCCTCAGGATATCCTTGAGGAGCCAGCGGTTTCCGGTGGAAGGGACTCCGTCATTGTCGTTGAACGAAGTCATCAGAGTCTCCGCTCCGGCATCGATGGCCCTTTTGAAAGCGGGGAAATAGACATTCCTGAGGGTTCTTTCCGTCAGGCCGGTGGAATTGTAGTCCCTGCCGCCTTCGGCAGCGCCGTAACCGACGAAATGCTTGACACACGACGCAAGGCCTTCGGAGCGGTAGCCCTTGACCATTGCCTCGCCCATCACGGCATCGAGGTAAGGATCCTCACCGGACCCTTCCGCCACCCTGCCCCAGCGGGGATCGCGGGCTATGTCGAGCATCGGGGAGAATGTCCATCTGACACCGGACGACACCGCCTCGCGGGCAGCGAGAGCGGCGCCCCTTTCCACCAGTTCGGGATCGAACGTGGCAGCCTGTCCCAGAGGGAGGGGGAAGATGGTCCTGAATCCATGTATGACATCGCGGCTCACGAGGATAGGGATGCCAAGCCTCGAATCCTCTACGGCTGCGCGCTGCACGGCATTGATCTCCGCGGGATTGACGCAGTTCAGGATGGAGCCGACTTCACCCTTGGCCGCCGACTCGACGAGCCACTCTCCGCCGGAGAGCTGGTTCATCTGCCCGACCTTCTCGTGAAGCGTCATCTTTCCGAGAAGTTCCTCCACTTTCCTTTCGGTCTCATCCTTGGGGGAACAGGCGAGAGCCGCGAATGCCATGACGGCCGTCAGAGTTATTGTCTTTATTCTCATCGTAACGATCATTTCTTTTGAAATACGCGGACATAGTCCACTTCATATGTTGCAGGGAGGGCCGCATCGTTGTTCTTGCCGCCCATGTTCCCGCCCCACGCCAGGTTGAGCTTGAGGTAGAAATCCTGGTTGAAAGGCCAGTGGCTGTAACCCTGTCCGTCGTTCTTGAAGGTGAGGTGAAGCTCGCCGTCCACATAGAACTTCATCTGGTCGGAAGTCCACTCCAAGGCATATACATGGAACTCGGAAGCGGCATTGGAGATGGCCTTCACATGTGTCTTCTGCGTTCCTGCAGGCCAGTTGAAGGCATCGCAATGGATGCTCGAGGAGACCTTGTCCTTTCCCTGGGTGGCGATGGCATACTCCATGATGTCGATCTCACCGTCCTTCGGCCACTCCTTGAAGTTCTGGGGCATCATCCAGAATGCGGGCCATGCCCCGGATACATCGCTAACCTTGAGACGGGCCTCGAACCAGCCGTAAGTCCAGTGCTTCTTGGTGTTCATGCGGATCGAATATACCGTTCCATCCATCTTGCGGGCCTGGATCTTGAGCGTACCTCCGGACACGGAAGCGAGCTTGGTCCCGTCCTTGGAGCCGGACACATAGGTCTGGAGCTCGTTGTTGCCCCAGCCGCCGCCTCCGGTCTCGTACCACCACTCCTGCTGCGAGGGGACGTCACCCTCGTCGAATTCGTCCTGCCACACGAGCTTGTACCCTTCCGGCACGACAATGTCGCTGCTGGCATTGAAGCCCTGGGTGATGGTGAATTCCTTGCGGAGCGACCCGCTTCGGAAGATCAGCGGGGCGGTCCTCGGCTCGGTGCCCTTGTTCTCCTTCAACGTCAGTTTGATGGAGGTGGAACCGGCGATACCGCCGCTGGGGCTTACCGACACCCAGTCGGGGGCTCCGTCCACCGCCACTCCCCAGTCGCTATTGGCGCTGACAGTGTAGGTGGCAGTGCCGGCCTGGTGGTCGAAGTCGAAGGTCTCGGGAGATACGGTCAGGGAGGGAGTCACGGCCGGAGTATCCGGCTCATGGCCGCCGCACGAGCAGTTGAAGGAGCAAAGGATTGCTGCCGCCATGAGCAGCAATCCTTTGATTCTAAACACCGTACCCATCTTACTTATGCTCCTGGAAGCAGATGCCGGTGGCCTGGAAGGTGGAGCCGACGGGGCTTCTTCCGAGGTCGAAGATCAGCATGAGGTTCTCGGCCCCTTCCTTCTGGGAGATGGCGGGCATCTTGAAGGTGAACGGGGTGTCCGCCTCCAGCTCGATGCTGCCGTTATAGAAGAAGGCATGCAGGTCGCCCTCACCCTCAGGATTGGAGGTAAGCTTGATGGTGACGGTCATATCCTCGTCTGCGACGAGGGTCGCGCAGAAGTCGTAGACCTTGTCAGAGGAAGTGGCCACGTCGGAGATCATCTTGGTCTGGCCCATCCACTCGCTGCCGCCGACGCCCTCGGGGATGACGACGGAGATGCCGTTGCCGGAAAGGATCTCGTACTCGGGGGTGATGCCGCCGGACCAGTCGGCAGGAGAGTACCAGCAGTCCATGCTGATGGATGCGGACTTCCAGAGATTGCCTTCGCCGTCGACGTCATAGTTCACTCCGGCCTTCTCCTTATGCTCCTGGAAGAGGATGTCGGTGAACTGGACGGTGGAGCCCACGGGGCTGCGGCCGAGGTCGAAGATAAGCATGAGGTTGTCTCCGGACTCCTTCTGGCTGATGTTGTGCCTGCGGTAGGTGAAAGGTACGCCTGCCTCGAGCTCGACGCTGCCGTCGTAGAAGAACGCATTCACGTCGCCCTCCGCCTCGGGATCGTTAGTAAGCTTGACGGTGATGGTCATGTCCTCGTCGGCGGTGATGGTCACGCTGAAGTCATACTCCTTTTCCGCGCTGGTGGCGATGCCGGTCTTGATCTTGGTCTGGCCCATCCATTCGCCGCCGCCTATGCCCTCGGGGATCACTACGGACAGTCCGTTGCCGTCGAGATACTCGTACTCAGGGGTGAGTCCGCCCGACCAGTCAGCAGGGGAATACCAGAACTCGGTATCGAGCACGGCCTGCTTCCAGAGGTTGGTGTCACCGGCGACGTCATAGTCGGTATTGTCCTCCTCTACGGGCTCGTCCGGCTCTGCGGAGCCTTCGGGAACGAACTCATAGTACCAGGAGATACCGTCGGCGTTGGAAGGGGTATAGACAGTGGAGCTGAGCTGGAGCTTCTTCTTCATGGCCGAGGCCTTGGTCTCCAGGACCAGGAAACGGGGATTTTCGACTGCGCTCTTGTGAGGGACATAGGAGAGGACGCTGCCCTTGTCCAGGACGAGGTAGACCTCCTCAATGCCGGCCTCGTTCCACTCGTTCTCGAAAGAGTACTTGGAAGTGGCCTTCTCGACGGGGAAGAGGTAATCCGCGCCGTCGTTGTACTCGGGCATGTACTCCGAGCCGGTGTTGGCGTAAGCGAAGCCGTCGACGGGATCGAAGGTGTAGTTGCCTGCGTTGTCGAAGGTCATCACGTCGTCATACAGGAAGCCTTCCTTCTCTCCGGCCTTGCACTGCCACCAGCCGAGGGGGTTGCCGACAGGGCCGCAGCCGAAGTGGCTGTCCACGGTGCTGTTCCACACCCAGTTCTGGGAGGAGCCTCCTGAGATGGCGTTGATGTACGGAGCGGGGTCGAACGGGTCGCGGTAAGTCTCGGAGAGGGTGAACTCCATGACCTTGGAACCCTGCGAGATACCGTTGCGGTTCATGGCCTTGACCTCCACGGTGTGCTTTCCTTCGTTGCGGAAGCGCAGCTTGAGGTCGTTCTGCTGGTAGGCGTACTTCTTGCCGGTCCCCTTGGCGCCGGAAGCGTCGTCGATCGGGTCCGTCCCGTCAAAGATCCACACAGGGATCATTCCGGTGTTGTTCAGCTTGAAGGTGACGTAGTTAGTGCTCTGGTCAACGGAGACGGTCACGTCAAGCTCGGAGGCCTGCGGCAGCTTGCTCTCGTCCACGGTCTCGATCTGCTCCGGAGAGCAGGAGAAGAGGAGGGCGGCTGCGCCGATCCAGGCGATGTTTCTGAATATGTGTTTCATATCTTTTGTCTGTTTGAAAGGTCAGATCAATAAGGGTTCTGGGTGAGAGGGGTGAGGCTGCGGTCGATCTCGGACTGGGGGATGGGCCAGTATTTCTTCGACTCGGTCCAGTTGTTGGAACGCCACTCGTGGCTGGCGGCGGTCAGCACGGATGCGGCGGTGCCGGTGCGGACCAGGTCCCAATAGCGCTTGCCTTCACCGACGAACTCCAGATGGCGCTCGTTCAGGATGTTCTCAAGGTTGCATGCCACAGAGGAGAGTCCGGCGCGGGAGCGTACCTGGTCGAGGTAGGCCTGGCCGTCCTGGCCCAGGCGGACCGACAGCTCGGCTGCGTTGAGAAGGGTCTCGGCGTAGCGGTAGATGCGCTGGTTGTTGCCGTAGTTGAGGTTGTCGGATGCGACATAGCCGTGGTTTCCTCCCTTGCGGGCGATGTACTTGTTCAGGAACAGGCCGGTAGCCTGCCAGCGGGCGGTGCCCCAGTCGATCTTGTCGCGGTAGTCGAAGATGGTGGCGTCACGGCGGACATCGCCTTCCTCGAACATGTCATAAGCCTCGACACGCACGGGCTCGAAGCCCCAGCCGTCCTGGTACACGTCGGTTCCACCGGGGATACCGATCAGGACGGGATAGACGGAACCGCCTGTGCCGTTCGCCCAACCCCAGTCGCGCACGCCGCCTTCGCTCTCGTAGTTGATCTCGAAGATGGACTCGGAGTTCCACTCGCCTTCCTCAAGGAAGATGGAGCCGAAATCGGAGGCGAGCGAATACTTTCCGCTGCCGATGATGTCCTTCATGTAGCCGAGGGCCGTGGAATAACGGGTCTGGTCGTTCTGGTACATCACCATCTCGGTGTAAAGCATATAGGCCATGGCGGAAGTCACGCGACCTTCCTCGCCGGCGTTGACCTTCATGGGAAGCGCGTTCATGGCGATGGCATCCTCGAGGATCTTGATGACGTTGGCATAGACCTCGTCGGCGCTGATCTGCTCGGCAGAGTAGCCCTGATCGGCGGTGAGGTTCTCCTCATAATAGGGGATGTTGCCCCAGAAATGCCAGAGGACGTTCCAGTAGAAGGCCTTCAGGACCATGCACTCGGCAATGTAACGGCTGCGCAGGGAAGCGTCCATATCGATGTCCTGGGCCTTGGCGAGCACTATATTGGCGCGGTTGATACCGGAATAGGCCACGGTCCAGATCTGGTTGGGGACGTCGTTGGGGGTAAGGGTATAATAGTGGGTCTTGACGAGGACAGGCTGGTCGCCCTCGCTGGATCCGCCGCAGAACACGTCGTCCGCCATGATGTCGGACACCATGTTCAGGGCATTGTACTGGTAGAAGTAGTCGAACCACTGGAGCGGGTCGTACGCTGCTACGACACCGGTGTACAGGCGCTCTGCGGAGTTGTAGTAATCGGCCTCGAGCACTGAAGTCTTGGAAGGGACGTCAAGCCAGTTCTCTCCGCACCCGGAAAGCATCAGGACCGCAGCTGCTATTGTCAATATCTTTGTTTTCATGTTCATTGCAAATTAGAAGGTTACGTTGACGCCGACGGAGAATACGCGGGTCTGCGGGTAGACACCGCGGTCGATACCGAGGGAAGTACCTCCGGAGGAGGTCTCAGGGTCGAATCCGCTGTACTTGGTGAGGGTGAACAGGTTGGTTCCCGAAACGAACAGCCTGAGGGTGTTGATCATGGCCTTGCGGGTGAGGTCCTGCGGCAGGGTGTAGCCGATCTGGGCGTTCTTGAGGCGGAAGTAGGAAGCGTCCTCGACCCAGAGGTCGGACGAACGCCAGTTCTCGTTCTCGTCTACGGACTGGGTGTAACGAGGCAGACGGTCGGAGGTGCCTTCGCCGGTCCAGCAGTTGAGCATGTACTTGGGAAGGTTGATGTAGTAAAGGTCGGTACGGCGGATGACGTTCATGGCCTGGACGCCTGCCACGCCCTGGAAGATTGCGGACACGTCGAATCCCTTCCACGAAGCGTAGAGGTTGAATCCGTAGGTCCAGTCGGGCATGCCCTTTCCGATCATGGTACGGTCGTCGTCGTTGATGAGGCCGTTGCCGTCGATGTCGACGAATCGGGTGTCGCCGGGCTGTGCCTTAGGCTGGATCAGGCCGCCTTCAGCATTGACATAGCTGTTGACCTCGTCCCAGTTCTGGAACACTCCGTCGGTCTTCCAGCCGTAGAAGAACGGGAAAGGATAGCCGTTCTCGCCGCGGGTGAGGGTACCGATCTTGTGGGTGTCGTAGTTGGAGAAGCCGGTGTCGTTACCGAGGTTGATCAGCTCGTTCTTGAGATAGGTGGCGTTGGCGCCGAGCTGGACGAAGAGGTCGCGGAAGTTATGCTTCCAGCCCATCTCGAACTCCCAGCCGCGGTTGTCCATGACACCGACGTTGCCTGTCGGGGCGGAGTCGCCGGAGTAAGAAGGGATAGGCATGGTCATCAGCATGCCGTTGGTGCGCTTGCGGTACCAGTCGGCGCTGAATGTGATGGCGCTGCGAAGGAAAGCGAGGTCGATGCCGAGGTCGGTCTGCTCGGACTCCTCCCAGCGGAGGTCGGCGTTGGCGAAGCCGTTGGGCTTGGCGCCGCTCTCGACGGTGGCGGTACCGGCTCCGAACGGATAGTTGTTGCCGGTGGAAATGGTGGTGGTGTAACGGTACTGGCCGATGGACTCGTTACCGTTCTTTCCCCACGATGCGCGGAGCTTGGCGGAAGTGAGCCAGTTGAGCCCTGCGGACTTCATGAACTCCTCGTTGGTGATGTTCCAGCCGACGGAGAAGGAAGGGAACGTGGCGAAACGGTGCGAAGGACCGAAGTTGGAGGAACCGTCACGGCGTACGGTTGCCTGGAGCATGTAGCGCTCGGCGTAGTTGTAGCTGAAGCGGGCGAACAGGGAGGAAATCCTGTGGGGGCTGTACACGCTGCCGCTGGCTGACATGTCGCCGTTGCTCTGGGTACCGGTAGTGAATGCTATGCCGGCACGGTAGGGGTCCTCCTCGACGAGGTACTTGTTGCTGCCGCTCAGGCTGCTGCCCATGTTGCTCTGGGCGGACTGGCCGAGAAGGACGGTGAAGCTGTGGTCGTCGACCTGCTTGTCATAGGAAAGGGTGTTCTCGAGCAGCCAGACGAAGGAACGGTTGAAGCTTGCACCGGCGTCGCTGTAATCCCTTCCGCTCTTGGAGGAATAGTAGTATGCAGGAGTCCACCAGTCGTTGCCCCAGAAACTGAGGTCACCGCCGAAGGAGGACCTGAACTTGATATTGTCCCAGATCTGGGCCTCACCCCAGAAGTTGGTGACGAACTTGTCGGAATTGCCTACGTTGCCGGGCATGGAAAGCTCGGCCAGAGGGTTGTTCATCTCATTGTAGATGACACCGTCGACGATGGTGAAGGCCAGACCGTTGCGGGGATCGACGCGGGCGGTGGGATGCTCGGCCAGCACGGCTGCGGACTCGGACTCGGAGTACCAGGGGCTGAGGGTCGGGGCCATGCCGAGTGCGGACCCGAGAGGGCCGCCGAACTCGGAGTTGGTGGTGATGCCGGTCGACTTGGTGCGGGAATACGCGAGGTTGATGCCTGCGGTAACCTTGTTGAGGAAGTTACGCTCCGAGGACTTGTCCAGAAGGTTGTAGTTGGTGTTGGAGCGGATGGTAAGGCGCTGGTAGTTGGAACGGTCCCAGTTGCCGCCGACGATACCTTCCTGCTTGTTGAAGCCTACGGAGAGATAATAGTTGACGAAATCATTGCCGCCGCTTACAGAAAGCTGGTGGGTCTGCTCGGGAGCATTGTAGTTGAAGATCTCCTTCTGCCAGTCGGTACCTTCGCCAAGGGCGTATGGATCGGCGTAAGGCAGGGCCTTGCCGTCGGAGAGGGCTCCGCGGTTCATCATCACGGCGTACTCGGTGGCGTTCATCATGTCGTACTCCTTCCAGGGGTTCTGCCAGCCATATGTAAAATCATATTGTACGCGCGCGGCGCCCTGCTGTCCGGACTTCGTGGTGACGAGGATGACGCCGTTGGCTGCACGGGCGCCGTAGACGGCTCCGGAAGCAGCGTCCTTGAGAACCTCGATCGAGAGGATGTCGCTGGGGTTGATGTAGTCGATGCCGCCTCCGATGGGCATGCCGTCAACTATGTAGAGAGGGTTGCTGTCGTTGATGGTACCGATACCGCGGATGCGCACCTGCGAGGATGCTCCGGGCTGACCTGACGAAGAGGTGACGGTGACACCGGCGGCGAGGCCCTTGAGGGCGTCGTCAACGCGTACCGAAGAGGTCTTCTCGAGCAGCTCGTCGGAGACCTTGGCGATGGAAGCGGTCACGACGCTTTTCTTCTGGGTGCCGTATCCGATGACGACGACGTCGTCAAGCAGCATGGCGTCCTCCCTCATGACCACGTCCACGACGCTGCGCCCGGCGACCGGGACAGTCTGGGACTCGTAGCCGATGGAAGAGAATTCAAGGATGGCATTTACTGGCACGGGGCTGAGGACATAGGTACCGTCCAGATCGGTTGTCGTACCGGTCGACGTGCCCTGCACCATGATTCCTGCACCGACTACGGGCTCACCGGCCTCGTCGGTGACCTTGCCCCTGACCGTCTGGGCGGATGCATCCAGGCATCCGAGACCTGCAGACAGGATGAGGATCAAGGCGATTCTGTAGCAAAGGTTCTTCATTGGACTTGTGTGTTTATTTTGTTAAATGTTGGTTGTTTGTCTTAGCGACATCACAAAGCTATGAAGATTGCGCCAATAAAGGACCACCTCTTCGCAGGGGCGGGAGCGAAAAGGGGAGAAAATGGAGGTTAAACACCCAAATGTGGATTGATTACCAGATACTTATAACGTTTAAGAGAGCGGAAAAAAGTGGAATGGATGCTGATAACTCCTCCGGTTAAAATATTTTAAGTGGAAGGATAAACCGGCGGATTTATATACTATTGCATTGAAATAAAAGGAGATACGGCTATTTGAAGCTAAGCCTGGAAGTGGATTAAAAGTGGACGGGATCGGAACGGTCAATCCACTTAGACACACAAAAGACGGACTTTTTCCTCGAAAACCTCCTTGTCCACGACCGCTCCCTTCTTGATCTGGGCCCTGTAGTTATAGATGGTGTTGACGGAATAGCGCAGCAGCGAAGCAATCTGCGAAGACTGTGTGATGCCGAGCCTGATAAGGGCGAAGATGCGGAGCTCGGTGGTCAGCAGCTCGCCGTCCTTGGGCTCGATCCTGCACTCGGGCCTGAGCAGGGAATTGAACTGCCCGACGAAATCGGGATAAAGCTTGAGGAAGGCTTGGTCGAAGAGTTTGTAGAACAGGTCCAGCTCTTCGTCCAGGAGCTTCTGGGAGGAGATCTCCTCCAGGATCTCGGCATACTGCCCGTTCACTATACGCTTGCGCACGGACGCCTGATACTTGCGGGTCTTGTCGATATAGTCGGAACTGAGGTTCACGAAGATGCCGATGTACTCCTCCTTGGCGGCATTGGCCTCGGAGAGCTCGGAATTGGTCTTGGTAAGCTGGGAGTTCACCGCCTGCAGCGAGGAGGAGAATTCCTGTATCTGGCGGTTCATCTCGCGGACCTTGACATTCAGCCTCCGCTGCTTCCTGTAGGCCTTGAATACCCAGAAGGAGCCGAGCAGGGTTATGAGCGCAAGGACGGAGATGGTGACCAGCAGGACCTTGTTCCTCCTGTCCTGCCTTGCCCGGAACTCCTCATATCCGCGCTGTATGTCGGGGAAGACCTCTGCGATCTGCCACTGGCGCAGCCAGGCGTCATAGAAGCGGGCGTCGTCCAGCGACTTGGTGATATACAGGAACGCGCGCTCGAGCTCCCCGGACCCGAAAAGCTCCTGGGACAGGCTGCACAGCGAAGCATTGTCCTTGGTGGCGGTCTTGATGTCGGCCATGGCCGAACGTATGAACCACCCGTTCATCTCCTCCTGGCGCTCGAGCTGCTCGCAGATCCTGGCCTCGTAGTACGCCCAGTTGGCATATTCGTGGCTGTCGGGGTCGAGCTTGGAGAGGAGGTTCTTGCACAGGAAATCGGCCTGGCCCCAGTTACGGGCGTCCATGGCCTGCCTGACCGCAATGCCCTGGTAGAGCGGGGAGTTTTCGGGAGCGGCGGACAGGATGGCGTTGCGGTACCAGGCGATCTTGGCCGAAACGGTGCCGTCCTGGTCCTCCCCGCGGAAATTGTCCCTGTAGTCGAAAAGGAAACGCTGCTGCGCATCCCAGTACTTTATCTTCTGCGCGTCGGTGAGGATGGTGGTGTCTATCCTGTCCAGGAGGATATTGCTGGCCTCAAGGTAAAGGCCGCCGATGGCGTCGAGCATGGCCCTGGAGATGAGCACTTCGTTCATCAGGCCCTTGTCGCCGAGCTCGGCTGCGGCCTGCTCCTGGTTGGCGAGGGCCTCGCTGGCCTTGGCGAAATTGTAGGTCAGATACTCCTCATAGAGCTGGCCGTAAATGGAGTAGCGCTGCTCGGCGCTGATGCCCCTGGAGTGCAGGGGATTCTCTATGGTCTTGATCCTCACTTCCTTCTCCGTCTGGTACCTGTCTGCACTGGCTATGGTCTCGTCCAGGCGCAGGAGCAGCTCCTCCATCGGCTGGGCAACGGAGATCCGGGCCGCCATGAAGAGAAGCAGTAGTGCGGGAAGGAGGCGTTTCATGGGACCTAGTCGGTGTAATACTTGAAGATCATGGGCGCGAAATTGGTCAGATAATGGCGCCAGAGATTCCAGTCGCGACCGCCTGTCATCACGTAGAAGGTATGGTCGAGATGGATATAGGAGAGAGTTTCGTGGAGCCTCTGCGAAGGCTCGTAAGCCACAGTGTCCCTGGTGCCGACCCCGGTCCAGAAGAGCTTGACCTTGGCCTTTTTGATGCGCAGGAAATCCTCGACGAGATGGCCGTTGTCCTCAACCCCGCAGCTGAGGGGCAGCACGAAATCGAAGAGGTCGGGATACATGACGGCGGCATTGATGACGGTCGTGCCGTTCACTCCGATGCCGCAGACGGCCCGTCCGGCCTTGCGCGGAATCGTGCGGTAGCGCGACTGGACGAATGGGATGATCTCGTTTATCAGGCTGCTCATGAAGACGGAGGAAGAGGAGGTGCGGGAGTTGACCACCTCCGGGAGCCCGAGCGTGCGCGCGGCCTGCTGCGTAGGCGTGCAGTTGGGCATGACCACGATCATGGGGACGGCCCTCCCCTGCTGGATGAGGATGTCCAGCACTTCGGCGAGATGTCCCATGGTCAGCCACGACTCCTCGTCGCCGCCTTCGCCGTGCATCAGATAAAGCACGGGATAGGTACTGCGCTTCTCTCGGCTGTACCCGTAAGGGGTATACACCGCCATGCGGCGGTTGGTGCCCATGATCTTGCTGTCGTACCAGACGAAGGAGACGTCGCCGTGGTGCGTAGCCTTGGAGTATGCCTTGGAACGCGGACCGTCCACGACGAAATAGTTACGAAGGTCCTCTCCATGGTGCTGCACCAGAGGGTTGGAAGGGTCGAGCGAAGGCACTCCGTCCACGATGAAGCGGTACACGTAGAAATCGCCTGGAAGGGCTGCGAGCCGCAGCTCCCACACGCCCTCGCGCTTCTGCATCGGGGCAGGTGCGGCGAGCCAGCTGCCCTCCACCCTTACATCCGAGACGTATTCGCCGGCGAAACGCAGCACGACGGTGTCGCCCACGAATTCAGGCGAAGCTATATGCTCCGGAATGCGGAAATTGGTGAAGTCCTGTGCGGACGACGAAAGGAAGAAAACCGGCAGGAGAGCCGCGAGGAGCAGGAGGCGTTTCATCAAAGTTTCAGAAAAAATACGGACAAATATAAGAAAAGTCCGTAAATTAGTGTTCCTAAAACCTGTACATATGAAAAGAATCCTTGCCATCATGGTCCCGGCCCATGCAGTATCCATGGGAGAGGTGGCACTCCCCAATATCCGTCTGGCCCTGAAAAGCCTGCAGTAAGATCCCATGGTAGGCACAATCGTCAATACCTGCTGCATCGTCGCCGGCACCCTCGTCGGGACCTTCTTCAAGAAGGGCCTCGGCGAGAAATACACCAAGTCGCTTTTCAACGCCATGGGCCTGGCCTCGCTTGTGCTGGGGGCCAATTCCTTCGTCCAGAACATGCCCAGGAGCGAGTTCCCGGTGCTCTTCATCCTGAGCCTGGCCATCGGCGGGCTCATAGGCACTGCCCTGGACCTCGACGGGCGAGTGAAGCGCCTCGTGTCCAAGCGCACCGGCGAGGGACTGGCCAAAGGCCTCATCTCCGCCTGCCTGCTCTACTGCATCGGGACCTTCTCCATTGTCGGACCGGTGATGAGCGCCCTTAACGGCGACAACACCTTCCTTTTCACCAATTCCACCCTTGACCTGGTCACCTCCATGGTCTTCGCCACCACCTTCGGCATAGGGATGATACTCGCAGCCCCCGTCCTATTCTGCTGGCAGGGCATGTTCTACCTCATAGCCAAGCTCGCCTCTGACTCGCCCCTGCTGCAGGGCACCCTCGTCAACGAGCTTGCCATCGTCGGAGGTGTGCTGATAGTCTCCTCCGGCCTGTCCATCCTCGACATCAAGGACTGCAAGACCCTCAACTACATCCCGGCCCTGCTGGTGCCGGTGGCATGGTTCCTCGTAAAATCCTAAATAAGCCCCATACAATGAAAAGAATCCTCATCGTCGCGGCCTGCCTGCTCTCAGGCGTCGCCGCCATGGCCCAGCAGGCCCTCGGCCCCGGCACGGGCATCGTATCCCCCGAGATCAATCCCGACCACAGCGTCACCTTCCGTTTCCACGCCCCCAAGGCCGTGACAGTCCAGCTGACCGGCGACTTCCTCGACACGCGCGCCGTGGACATGGTCGAAGGCCGCGACGGCGTATGGACATACACCACCAAGCCCCTTGCAGGAGAGCTTTACTCCTACAGTTTCATCATGGACGGCCGCAAGGTCATGGACCCCTCCAACATCTACCAGAACCGTGACATCGCCACCTGGACCAACATCTTCACCCTCAGTGCCGAAAAGGGCGACAAGGGCTGGTACTACGAGGTCCACGACGTGCCGCACGGCACCGTATCGCACGTCTGGTACGACAGCCCCGTGCTGGGCGCCAAGCGCCGCATGACGGTCTACACCCCGGCTGGTTACGAGGACAACCCCAAGGCCAAGTATCCCGTATTCTACCTCCTGCACGGCTCGGGCGGTGACGAGGACGCATGGTCCGACCTCGGCAGGGCTACGCAGATTCTCGACAACCTCATCGCCGAGGGCAAGGCCAAGCCCATGATCCTCGTCATGCCGAACGGGGTTTACTTCAACCAGGCCGCTCCCGGCGCCGCTGTGAACATGTTCCAGCCCACCATGGCCAACAGCCGCTCCCAGTCCACCGAGGAGTTCGAGCTCGCCTTCCCCGACATCATGAAGTATATCGAGAGCCACTACAGGGTGGCCAAGGGCCAGTACAACACCGCCGTGGCAGGGCTTTCGATGGGTGGCCGCCAGTCCTCGGCGCTCATCCGCCGCTACCCCACCAAGATCGGCTACGTCGGGCAGTTCTCGGGAGTGGTCGTCCCTGACGGTGAGGACGATCCCGCCCTCAAGGCCGTCTTCGCCGCCAAGCCCAAGCTCTTCTACATCGCAGTGGGCAGCGCCGACGGCGTAAAGGCCAACTCCATGATCCTCAAGGAGTACTGCGAGAAGAAAGGCTACCCCGTCGAGTATTACGAGTCCGACGGAGGCCATATCTGGCGCAACTGGCGCGTATACCTCACCCAATTCGCACAAAAGATTTTCAAATAGGATATGAAAAGACTGCTCACCCTCATCGCACTGCTGTTCTCCCTGGGCTGCATGGCCCAGAGCGGATTCATCGCCCCAAGCGTCGATCCTGAAGCGGACGCCGAGGCCGTCGCGCGTGTCCGCGCGCGCATGGACTCCATCCGCCGGTACCGCCCGACAGTGGCGGTAGTGCTCGGAGGCGGTGGCGCGCGCGGCATGGCGCACCTCGGCGTGCTGCGCTACATGGAGGAGCTGGGCATCCCCGTCGACCTGATCGGCGGCACCAGCATGGGCGGACTTGTATCGGGCCTGTATTCGCTCGGCTACAGCGCCTCCTACCTCGACTCGCTGGTACGCGCCATCGACTGGACGGTCATGATGTCCGACAAGGTCCCGGACAGTTTCCATACCTATAAAGTACGGCGCAACAAGGAGCGCTTCGCCGCCACGATCCCGTTCCACTACAACGACGAGAACATGCAGCGAAGGGTCGAGAACCAGTTGCGCTACGACAAGAACTATGAGCAGAGCGACACCCGTACCAGCGACATGGGCCAGGAAATGATGGCCAAGATAGGCATGGGACTCCCCGACGGATTCCTTTTCGGTTTCAACGTCCGCAACACCCTCAGCTCCGTCTCCGTCGGATACCAGGACTCCCTGGCTTTCGACAAGCTGCCCGTACCGTTCTACTGCGTGGCCACGGACATGCTGAGCCTCAACGAAAAGAACTGGACCTCGGGCAATATCGTCACGGCCATGCGCTCCACCATGGCCATCCCCGGATATTTCCGCCCGGTACGTGTCGAAGGCATGGTCCTGAGCGACGGCGGTACGCGCAACAACTTCCCGGTAGATATCGCCAGGGCCATGGGAGCCGATATAGTCATCGGTTCCGAGATGCCGTCCGTGCGTGACCTCGCCGACCTCGGAGGCCTGTTCAACCTCGCCATGCAGAACATCACGCTCATGTCCGCCGACATCTGCGAGACCAACCGCCATGACACCGACATCCTGCTCCAGCATGAGCTCCCGGGCTACAACATGCTCTCCTTCGACTCCGAGAGCATCGCCGACATCATAGCCCAAGGCTATGCCGAAGCCAGGAAACAGAGCGAGGCCTTCGAGGCCATCGCCGGCAAGGTTGCGGGGAAAGGACCGCAAGCGGTGAAGCATACCGCCACGGACATCTCCAAGCACAAGGTCAAGGTCTCCGAGATACGCTACGACGGCATCACTCCGGAAGAGTCCGAGTACATCATCAGCCCGGCACTGCTGCCAAGGGACGGCATGTACGGACGCGCCGAAATCGAGCAGGTCCTCTCGGCGCTTTACGGCACCAAGGCCTTCGAGTCTGTCACATACCGCCTCAGCGGTTCGCAGGAGCCTTATGTCCTTACTTTTGACTGCCAGAAAGGCCAGATCCATGAAACCGGCGTGGGCGTTCACCTCGATACCGACGAGGCAGTAAGCGTCAGTGCGTACATCGGCCTGGGCACCCGCAAGCTCTCAGGACTGCGCTTCACCACGGACCTCAAGGTGGGGCAGATCAGCGAAACCATCTTCGACCTTTCATACAAGCCTCTGGGCCAGCTTCCGGTCTTCGGCGTCGCCGTCAGGGGGTCCTACCGCAACTTCACATACTGGGACAAGGGAGACAAGGCGCGCTACAACGGAGTCAATACCCGGACCGAAGTATATGCTGAAGATTCCAGGATGGTCTACGGCAATGTCCGCTTCGGATTCGCCCATGACATGGAGCCTTACGAGAGCTACCTCGACCAGCACATGCAGTGGAAGGGATGGGATTTCAGGAGCAGATGGTACTCGACCTTCGTGAACATGCTCTACGACACCTTCAACGACAGTTACTTCCCCACCAAAGGATACAGGCTCACGCTTAACACCCGCTACGTCTTCGACGGATACTCCATCTACCTCGAAGATCCGGGAATGGCTCCGGGCGACTCCTACGAGGGCGAGGTCCCTCCTTACAGCGTAGGTACGGCGAGTGCCTCATGTGTCATACCGTTCGGGGAAAAGGTCCTGCTCCAGCCCACCCTCAATGCAGGATGGCAGACCGAGACTCCCGGGCACATGGACTTCATCCACACCCTTGGAGCGGGCGGTATCCTCGCCGGGCGCTACGTCGACAACCAGCTCCCCTTCTTCGGCATTCCGCTTGGGTTCCACACCTGCGGCAGTTTCGCAGGCACCGCACAGATGGACCTGCGCTACAGGATCAACCACAAGAATTTCCTTACCCTGCGGGGAGGGATGTTCCAGGACACCGACACCCTGAAGGAGATGTTCACTACCGGCCCGACGGCCTATGCCGTGGGTATGGAGATCGGCCAGAAAACCATCTTCGGTCCCATGCTGCTGGGCGTGCAGTGGTGCGACCTCACAGGGTTCTCGCTAGCCATTTCACTGGGATTCAACTTCTAGAAACGCTTGCAAAGACGCAGGCTCACGACCCACCTCCGGAACCCTCCGGAGGTTTTTATGTTGTTGATATTGACGTCGGTGAACTCAAGGGATGTCTTTCCGTTGTAGGAATAGCTGTCGTAGCTCGCCGAAAGATTGAGCGTAAGCAGGTCGCGGGTGTAGCCGACACCGGCCCGTGCGACGTAATTCACCATCAGGTCGCCGTTCATGGTACTTTTCGAGGTAGGGGGGTCATCCCCGCCGAGGTGCTGTCCGTAGGAGGTGGAGGTGAACTGGTTGAAGACTGTCACCATGGGGATGAAGGTGGCGTTGAAGGTGAGGTTGCGCAGGCCCTTCTCCCTGTCGGCGTAAGGCTGGCGGTGGAGCGGGACGAAATTGTAGGAATATCCTCCACCAACGGACACCTGCGCGGAGGTCTGCTCCGCCAGGCCGCCCGACCACAGCGCGATATCATCCCTGGGGTCGAGCCTGTAATCTCCAAGGATGAGCTTGCTGCCGAGCATCCAGCTGCCTCCGCTCCGGCGCTGGATGACGCTTCCCTTATAAGCGGCGCAGTACGCGAACGTCCTCCTGTCGAAGGCATAGAAACCATCCAGGATGAGGGAACGCGAGCGGCCGGGGTTTTCGGTCACATCGGAAATATTGTGATGCACTATGCTGCTCTCGTCCCCGATGACCAGCTTGTAATCGACCGGCTGGGAGAGATTGTAGAACTGGAGCTGGAAGGCATATCCGGCGGACATATAGTCGAAGGACAGGGTCCGGTTGTCGGACCCTTTGTCGCGGAATTTCTTGCTCAGGGAGAGGCTCAGGCCACCGTAACCCGCCTGGAAGCCGATGCCCTCCGTCACCTCGCCGTGCATGTCGCTGGACAGCATTGCGGGGACGCCGACGACCTGCACCTCCCCTTCCTCGGTGACATGGGAATAGAATATCTCGAAATCGCGTTTCTGGTACATAGAGGCCTGGCGGACGTCTCCCGACAGGGCAAAGGTCCAGCGGGGAGCAGGCTGGTAGACGGCATCGGGATCGAGCTCCACGGAAGGTGACATTACCCAGTCAAAGACACGGCGGACGAGATTGGTCTTTTCCTGAGCGAAGGAAGGGAAAACTGCGCAGAAGGCCAGCAACAGCACGGGAAGAGTACGTCGTATGGACATGAAATCAGGGTTTTACAGTACAAAAATATAATATTTTTAGGAAAGTTTGCTATATTTGAAAGAGCAACGGATTAACAGATATGAGTTTCAAGGAGATTTTCGTCAATTTCAACATCAGCTTCCTCTCCATCTTCCTCGGCATGATCTGCACCTTTGTAGGTCAGGGCATGATCGACCGTGCGGCGGACAGGAAGGAAGTCCGTACAGCGCTGGAACTCGTCCGCTCAGAGCTTGCCACCAATATCGAGGACATCAATATCATGTCGGACTACATGAACCAGGAACGCAAGTCCGCAGAGTATTTCCTGGAGAACAGGGCTTCGCTCAGGAAGTGCCCTGCCGACTCGATAGAGTACCACAGCAGCATCATTTTCGCCGACGCCTCCATCACGCTCAGCCACGACGCGCTGGAGCTCCTCAAGATGTCCTCGCTGTTCCAGAAGATCGGCAACAGCGACCTTTCCATGAAGATCATCCGCGCGTACGACACCTGCGAATCGACGGTGGCCAACCTCAACCGCCACATCGCAGCCCGCGACTCGCGCTTCGACAGTTCCGTCAACGACAGGACCGCAGCGCAGTTCGCCTCCACCGGCAGCATCGACATACGCAAATACGTCCAGACCCCCTACGGGCTGTATACCATCCGCTGGATCGCCACCCAGCCCTCTGCGGAGCATTTCACCGACGTCACCGACGTCCGCAAGGCCATCGATGCCATCGACACTTACCTCCAGGGCAAGCGCCACCGCAAGTAACCAATAATAAGATAGCCATGAAAAAGAACACTTCACCCTCCAAGGTCGTCATCGTCCCCAAACCGCCGGTGCCCAGCACCCACGAGTCCCCTACCCAGGCCGATACCGTCATACAGACCAACTCCGTCATGCCGGAAGCGCCTGCCGCAGAGTCTCCTGAAGAAAAGTCCCAGACCATAGAGGACTCGAAGGATTCCAAGAAGCCCTCCACCTGCGACTGCTAGCCCTTCGCTCTACCATGAAAATATCCCTTTCCACTCTTTGCCTGGCCGCAGCACTGAGTGTGGCGGCTTTGTTGTCCGGCTGCTCCCAAGGGAAGCAGCCGACATCCTTTGACATCTCCCAGGGAGTCAACGTAGGCAACTGGCTCTCACAATCCTGGATAATGGATGCGAGACGTGATGCCATCTTCACAGAGGAAGACATCGACCTCCTGGTCACTAACGGGTTTGACCACATCAGGCTCCCGGTCGACGAAGCGCAGCTCTTCAACGAGGACATGACCCTCAATGAAGGGACCGTGGCCTTGATCCATAAGACCATCCGCAGCTGCATGGACAAGGGGCTTAAAGTCATTTTCGACCTGCATATCCTCCGTTCATTCCATTTCCTCGACAACGACGCTCCACTTTGGCGCAGCACTGCGGAGCAGGACAAGTTTCTGGACATGTGGCGGACCATCCAGGGACTTCTCCGCGAGTATCCCGTGACTGATGTAGCTTATGAGATACTTAACGAGGCCGTGGCCCCGACCGACGAGCAATGGGCGGACCTCATGCTGCGCGTCGTCTCCATGATCCGCGAGACTGAAAAGGACCGCGTCATCGTGCTCGGAGCCAACATGCAGAACCAGATCAACCACGTCAAGAACATCAAGGTTCCCGAAGGGGACCGCAACATCATGCTCTCGTTCCACTTCTACGAGCCGCTGCTCATCACGCACTATCAGGCCTCGTGGACTCCGCTGCGCATCCTGCATTTCAACGGGCAGATGCAATACCCGGGACAGCTGATTCCCGACTCTGTCTACGAAGCGCTGAACGATGAAGAAAAAGCCGTCGTGGAGCCCTACAATCACAGCTATGACAAGGAATGGATGCGCAGTTTCTGGCAGGAAGGCGTCGACTACGCACGTTCCAAGGGCCTGAAGCTGTACCTCGGAGAGTTCGGCTGCCTGGTCAACTGCGGCGAGGAAGTCCGGCTGGCCTGGCTCAAGGATGTAGTGGACCTGTGCCGAGAGCTCGGCATCCCCTATTCCATGTGGGAATACAACTCCCAGTTCGGTTTTGCCGACCGGCGCAACAAGGGAGTCATCACCAACCGCCCCCTTATGGAGGTTTTCGTCAAATAGCTCCCGACCGGGAAATCGTCGTAGCCGTGCTGGGATATTCCCCCAAGCCGGACCGCGTCGTCGAATGGAATCAGCTTCTTAAGGACATCATCGCCCGGCTTCAATAGCAAAGTCCCTCCCCGGCCTTCCGAGGAGGGACAATGCCTTAATACCAATTAATCACTAACTTATGAAGCACGCTATTTGATTACGTCGTAGTACGGGAGGTCGCCGTTGGTAAACTGCCAGTTGTCTCCGTCTTCATATCCGGGGTTCTGGGTGAGCACGCCCTCCTGGAGGCTGATCTGCTCGGTAGGGATCATCCAGAATCCGCGGGTCTGGGCATATCTCTGCGAGAATGAACGGCCGGGCAGTTCCCTGTATCCGTCAGGGACGACATTTCCCTTGAACTCCACGTATCCGCCGTCCTGGTTCTTCTGGATTATTTCACCGGCCTTCTCGGGATACCAGCGGCGCAGGTCATTGTAGCGCAGGCCTTCGAATACGAACTCATAACGGCGCTCCTTCTGGAGCCTCTCAAAAGAGTATGAGTCGTACGGAGCCAGTCCTGCACGCGCGCGAAGACGGTTCATTCCGTCGACGGTGCCCTTGAGCTCGTCGAGCATCAGGAGCACGTCGGCGAAGCGGATATAGATAGCATCGTTCTTGTTTCCGCGCTTGGCGTGGTTGGAGACCGCGCTGTTGATGGCGTAGAAGAAGTTGGTATACAGGCTGGTCTGCGCACCGTCGGAGTAGCAGGCCATGGACATGTATTTCTTGGGATAGAAGAGCGTCCTTTCAACCTCCTTGCTGTCGTGACCCTTGAAGTTGGGAAGTTCGACATAACCGTCCTTGAACCAAGGGTAAGCCCTGTCGATGGACTTCTGGTTCGTAGCCAGGAAAGAGCCGTAGAAACGCTTGTCGGCCGGGCCGTAATCCGGATCCTCATACCACTCCTGGATCATCTTGGGGTTGGCGGAAGCGTTGCCGTTGGAGCCGGCAGCATAAGGATAGCTGTCCTTGTTGGGCTTCTGGGCGGAATTACGGAAGCCGAGCCACTCGGAGAGGCGGTTGTAGTGCGAGTCGGTAAGGGAGAAATGCACGCCCCAGATGGTCTCCTTGCTGTGGTTTCCTACCCAGTGGATATTCTCCTGGTTGGCATAGGTGCCGAAGTCGGCCCCATATGCGAAACCGCTGGAATAGTCGTTGGAGTAAGGCCAGATCTCGCGGGGATCCTTCTCGAGGTCGAACTTGGAGACGCTGGTGTTGGCACAGTCCTCGAGGTAGCTGATGACCTGGGACTTGGTGATGCCGGCCATGTTGTCCTTCTTGTAGAATCCGGTATAGAACAGCCAGACGCGGCCAAGGAGCGCCTCGGCGGCATATTTCGTGGCACGTCCGGTAAGGTTGGGATCCTTGGAGTAACCGTACTTCGCAGGGATGAGGCTGATGGCGTCGGTGAGGTCTGCAGCTATGGCAGCGTAAATGTCATCCACCTCGGCCTTGGGCATGTTCTCCACTTCCGAGGAGAGCGTAAGCGGGAAAGTCTCATGCCTCTCGGCGAGGATCCAGAGGAAGAAAGCCCTCATGAAGTGGACCTGGCCGAGATACCAGTTCTTGTTGTCTCCCGTGAAGAGGTCGTCTTCCATCGCGGAAATGGCCTCGAGGGCGAAGTTGCAACGGAAAAGGCCGGAGTAATAGCTCTTCCAGGGCGAGTTGGTCTCCTCTCCGGAAACCTCGAGCAGGCGGTCTGCCGCTGAAGTCTCGGTGGAGGACTCGGAGCCGTGTCCATAAACGTCATCGCTGGCGATCATGTCCCTGAACAGGGTGATGCGGAAGATACTTCCGTCGTAAAGCGAGTACATGGAGTAGTAGGCAGAGTTGACCAGCTGCTCCGCGTCCTTCTCGGTCTTGGGGAACGAGGAGGTGTCAGCTTTCTGGTAATTCGTAGTATCCAGCAGGCTGTCTATCTTCTCACAGCTGACAATGGCCAGGATACATGCTGCTAAAGTGAGTATGATCTTTTTCATATTCTTTCGGGTTTAGAATTTGATGCTGACGCCAGCCATATAAACCTTAGGTGAAGGATAGTATCCGGTGTCGATACCGGAAGCCCACGGGTAAGAGCCGCTGTAACGGCCGACCTCGGGATCCATACCGTCATATCCTGTGAAAGTGAAGAGGTTCTGTCCGGAGACAAAGAAACGGAGCGTCTGGAAAGGAAGTTTCTTGATGGCATGCTTGAGGTCATACCCGAAGGTGATGTTGCGGATCTTGACATAGTCCGCATCCTGGGCCCAGATGTCGCTGTTGTAGCCGTTGCACTTGAAGTTGTTGTGCGAGCCGTGCGAGAAGCGCGGGAAGCTGTTGGTGGAGCCTTCTCCCGTCCACAGACGGGCGAGGAAATTGTTGGAATAGCTCTCAAGCTCCTGGAGTGCGAACTGGCGGTAGCTCTGCATGATCTGCATGCCGAAGGCTCCGGAGCCGTTGACGCTCAGGTCGAATCCCTTCCACTGCAGGCCGAAGTTGAAACCGAGGGTGAAGTCGGGGTGGGGATTGCCAATCTCGACGCAGTCGTCCTGGTCGTATTTGCCGTCGCCGTTCTGGTCGATCCAGATAACGTCACCGGGCTGGGCCTGGTCGTAACCGTTCATGAAGGCGTATCCCTTGGCGTTGTAGTCGTCAATCTGCTTCTGGTTCTGGAAGATTCCCTCGCTGGCGATACCGAGGAAGTAACCGATGGGCTTGCCGGGCTCGGCTCGGAAGCCTTCGAGGTTACGCACGTTCTCGGAGAGGATCTTGGCCTCGCCCTTTATGTAACCTTCAGCATTGTTGATATAGAGGACGTTGTTCTTGTTGTACGAGCCGTTGACGCCGACATTGTAGCGGAGGGCGCCGATGCTGTCGTTCCAGGTGAGGCTGAGCTCGACACCGGAGTTGCGGACTGCACCGCCGTTGATGTTGGAGGCGCTGGCGCCGAGGATACCCATCTGAGGGGGTCTTACCAGCCAGTCCTTGGTGTCCTTGCGGTACCAGTCGAAGATGACGCCCAGACGGCTGCGCAGGAAGCGCGAGTCAAAGCCGATGGCCAGCTGCTCGGAAGTCTCCCAGGAGAGTTTGGAATTGGGGATCCTGTCGGGATAGGCAGCTACGGTCGAGCTGGTCTGGTCATAGGTGAAGTCATAGGAACCTCCAAGGGAGATCGTGGCTGCATACTGGAAGTTCTCGATGCTGCAGTTACCGTTCTGTCCCCAGCTTCCACGGACCTTGAAGAAGTTGAGCCAGTTCTTGGTGGAAGCCATCCACGGCTCGGAGCTGATCACCCAACCGGCGGAAACGGAAGGGAACACGCCCCATCTGTTGCCCCTGGCGAAGTTGCTGGAACCGTCGGAACGGACGATGGCCGTGAACAGGTATTTATCCATGTAGCTGTAGTTCAGACGGCCGAAGAAGGAGAGGAGATTGAAGTAAGGTACGGTGTTGCCGCCGCTCATGCTGGCGTTCTCGTCGCTGGTAAGCGCGCCCTCGACAGAGCTGAGGTTGGCAGACTCCCACGTTCCGAACTTGGTGGTGGAACGCGTGCCGCTGAGGTTGGTACCCCAGCCGGTAGCCTCGACGGAAGTACCGGCGAGTGCCTCGAAGGTGTGGACGTCGGCAAAGGTCTTCTTGTAGTTGGCGGTGAGCTCCCATGTCCAGCTGGTCGAGACGCTCGAGCTCTGGCTCACGCTGTCATACTCCTTGTAATTGGTAGCGGTGAGCTGATAGATAGGGGTATAGGAACGGGAGTAGCTGGTATTGGCACGGAAACCGAAGGCCGTGCGGAGCTTGAGTTCGCGGACAGGGTTGACCTCCATGTAGACATTGCCCTGGACGCGGACGCCCTTTCCTTCCCTTTCGGTAAGGTCGGCCTCCTGCAGCGAGTTGGCTTCATCGTCCTTGACATACCACTCGTCCCTGAGCTGCTTGTCATAGGTGTAGATGGACCCGTCCAGATCGTATGCGGGGAGCAGAGGGGTCTTTATCAAGGCATTCTTGACATCGTTGCCGAAGATGGTATTGTTGCTCGAGCCGCGCGAGTCGGTGATGGAGAAAGTCACATTCTCGCCGAGCTTTATGACGTCGCGGTTGTTCTTCCTGAGCACGGTGAAGTCGGTATTGGCCCTGACGGTGGTCCTGTCATAATAGGTAGGCTTGGGCATTCCGAGGGTTCCCTCCTGATAGGACTTTGAGAAACTGAAGGAGTAACGGACGGA
>ODAI010838988.1_pt1 | contig 33914 bp, 26 predicted proteins | sample 1539321 | NCBI WGS metagenome assembly ODAI01 (sample SAMN02144231, study PRJEB22623) | gut metagenome | biome: sheep rumen | host: Ovis aries | place: New Zealand
CATTGCCCGCCCTTGTCTGCTTGATCATCCGGACCGGCGGAATTTGTGGCCTGTGATCAGGAAAACGGATCACGCGCCACAGATTCCGGTTCATCCATTTGCCGCAGAGGTGTTCAGCAAGGACGCTTTTGGCAGTTTCATGCATGGCATGATTAATCTTTGCACTGAGGCCATGCGCCTCCGGGCATTCCGAAAAGAGGAGAAGATATGCAGCAGTTTCGACCAAAATCAGATCATGATGTAGTCCTTCCATCGGATATTGCCGGAATCGATGCGCCCCAGAAACTGCTGGAGCTTCTTTATGAACGCGGATGGAGGACCCGGGCAGAAATCGAGCGGTACCTCTGTCCGGTGAAAACGGACCTGCACGATCCGTTCCTCATGCAGGATATGGACAAGGCCGTGGCGGTCATCCTGGATGCCATGGAACGCAAGCAGAAAATTACCGTTTTCGGCGACTATGACGTGGACGGCGTTTCTGCCACCGCCATTATGATGACCTGGCTCCGCAAACAGGGGGCCAGCGTGGATTACTACATTCCGGACCGGCACGGGGAGGGATACGGCCTCAACATTCCGGCCATTGAACAGATTGCCGCGCGTTCCCAGCTGCTGATTACCGTTGACTGCGGCATTACCAGCGTCAAGGAAGTGGCACGGGCCAGGGAACTGGGCATGCGGGTCATCGTGACGGATCATCATCAGATGGGGGAACAGATCCCCGAATGTGAGGCGGTTCTGGATCCGCTCCTTGGGGATTATCCGTTCCGGCGGCTCTGCGGTGCCGGCGTCGCCTTCAAGCTTCTCTACGCCCTGGGCGGTGAAAATGCCATTGAAGGCCTTTGGGATCTGGCTGCACTGGCCACGGTGGCGGACATTGTCCCGCTGGTGGATGAAAACCGGATTATTGTCTATAACGGCCTCAAGGCCATGGCCGAACCAAAGCGTCCCGGAATCGTCGCGCTGCTGGAGGTGGCCAATGTCACCGATGTCCTGACCTCAACGGACATTGCGTTCAAGCTGGCGCCCCGCATCAATGCCGGCGGCCGCCTCGCCCTGGCCAGCCGGAGCGTGGAACTGCTGATGACCCGCAATCTGGAACGGGCCCGGCAGATTGCCGGCGAACTGGACGGATACAACGATAAGCGCAAGGAACTGGAAATGCGGATATTCAGTGAAGCGCTGGAATTCGTCGAAACGAACATCGACTTTATCGAGAACCGGATCCTGATTGTCAGCGGGGAAGGCTGGGAACAGGGCGTGGTCGGGCTGGTGGCCTCACGGCTGGTGGAGCGCTATCACTGGCCGGCAATCGTCTTTTCCATCGGAACGGACGGGACCTGTGTGGGATCGGCCCGCTCCATCCCCGGCATAGATATTCACAAGGTCCTTACCGCGGCCTCGGATCTCTTCATCCGCTTCGGCGGACACGCCCAGGCGGCCGGTCTCACGGTCCGGCAGGAGATGCTGCCCGCCATTCAGAAACGGCTGGATGAAATCATCCGGGAAAGTGTGGACCCCAGGATTTTTCTGCCGGTACAGGAATATGACCTTGAGGTGAAGCCGGTTGAGCTGACCAATGACTTTGTTGAGGCATTTGAGGTCATGCAGCCGGTGGGATTCGGAAACACGGCGCCGGTCTTTTATCTCTCCGGACTGGAGATTTCAGATGCAAGAGGGCTGGGGAAGGACAATTTCCATCTGCGGATGACCATCGGCGATGAGAACCGGAAGCTGCTGGCCATCTGGTTCCGGAAAGGCCATCTGCTGGGCTCCCTGCCGCAAAATGCTGACCTGATCGCCTCTCTGTACATCAACGAGTGGCGGGGACAGCGTTCAGTCCAGTGCGATGTCAGTGCCATGAAGGCATCGGTGCCTCAGAAGCACTTTCAGACGCTGTGCATGCAGCAGCAAAGCGAGATTGATACCTGGCTCCTGTCCGGCATGGCCCGGGCGGACGGTGCCGCGGATACGGCCGAGTACCTGGATGAAAAGGAGCTTTTCAGCCAGTATAACCCCGTGCTGCAGTCGGAGATTCAGGGCACCATGATCGTGTTCCATACGCCCCAGGGGCTTCGGCAGAATGCCGTCCCGCTGGCGCAGCTTCTCATGAATGTGGAAACCGACTTTGCCATTTCCACCTGTGAGGATTCCCGCGGCTTCAACACGGTCATTATGGCGCCGGACTTTACGCAGATCCGTGCCAGGTACCGACGGGTCATTCTGATGGACGGCGTATTCTGGGCAGGGGAAACGGCAGAAATCCGCCGGGCACTGGGGAACTGCGAAATCGCTGTCCGCAGCCATACAGCCCCCGGTATTCAAAGCAGCCCTCTGGATCGCTTTCTGGATTCCATCTCCAGCACACGCGAGGAGCTGGGGGATCTGTTCCGGATTTTCCGGCGGGAATCCCTGTCAAAACCGGGGCTGAAAGCGCTGGCGAAGAGCTGCGGGCGGGAGGAAAAGGTCGTACTGGCCGCCCTGATCGTTTTCTCCCAGATCGGACTGATCCGGCTGACCATCGATCCGTTTGGCTATGAGCTGATTCCCGGCAAGGAGAAAAAACAGCTTGAAACCAGTTCTCTGTACAATCAGTTTCTGACGCGGGGAACAGCAAAATAACTCGAAACGGCCCTGTTTTTTAACAGGCTGCTGACAAAATGGCTCAGGCAAATAGCCAGGCTGAGGCCTGAAGAGGAGGGGAACATGACGCAGGATGAATGTACAAACCTTGAGCAGCTGCTTGCAATTCTGATTAAATATCATCCTGAGGCAAATGTGGACCTGGTTTCCAAGGCCTACCATTTTGCTGAAAAGGCACATGAGGGACAGAAGAGAAAAAGCGGTGAACCCTATTTTATTCATCCGCTTACCGTTTCCAGCATTCTGGCCAAGCTGATGCTGGATGCGCCGACCATCGCGGCCGGTCTTCTGCATGACACGGTGGAGGACTGCGAGGGCTGTACCCAGGAGGTCATTGAACAGGAGTTCGGAACAGAGGTGGCACAGCTGGTTGACGGCGTCACCAAACTCAAACGGCTCGACTTTACCTCAAAGGCAGATCAGCAGGCAGAGAGCATCCGCAAGATGATTCTGGCCATGTCCAAGGACATCCGGGTGGTGCTCATTAAGCTGGCCGACCGCCTTCACAATATGCGCACCCTCAAATCGCAGCCGCCGGAAAGCCAGAAGCGGATTGCGCAGGAAACGCTGGATATCTATGCACCGCTGGCGCATCGTCTGGGCGTTTACATGATCAAGCAGGAGCTTGAGGACCTGTGCCTGCGTTACCTGGATCCGGATGGGTATCAGAACCTCATCATCCGGGTAGGAATGAAGCGGGCTGAGCGGGAAAACAGCATTCGTGAGGTCATCTCCGATCTGCAGAAAAAGCTGGAGGAGATGAATCTGCACTTTGAAATTGACGGCCGGCCGAAGCATTTCTACAGCATCTACCGGAAAATGGTCCTTCAGCACAAACCCTTTGAGCAGATTTTTGACCTAATTGCCATTCGAGTCCTGGTGGACACCGTTCAGGACTGCTATGCGGTTCTCGGTGTGGTTCATACCCTCTGGCGGCAGGTGCCCAATCGGTTTAAAGACTATATTTCCATGCCCAAGCCCAACATGTACCAGTCACTGCATACCACGGTCGTCTCGGAAAAGGGCATGCCCTTTGAGGTGCAGATCCGGACCTATGAGATGCACCGGATCGCCGAATACGGCATTGCGGCCCACTGGCGGTACAAGGAAGGGCGGCATGTGGCGGATTCCCTTGACAATAAGCTTTACTGGCTGCGCCAGATTCTCGACTGGCAGAATGATACCCGGGACAGTGAGGAATTTATCCGGTCACTCAAGGTGGATCTGTTCAGTGATGAGATCTTTGTGTTTACCCCGAAAGGGGAAATCGTCGACCTGCCCAAGGGCGCCATTCCCATTGACTTTGCTTACCGGATCCACAGTGCGGTCGGCAACAAATGTGTCGGCGCCAAGGTAAACGGGCGGATCGTCACCCTGGACACTCCGCTCAATACCGGTGATTTCGTCGAAATCATCACGCAGCAGAACAGCAAGGGACCCAGCCGCGACTGGCTCAAGATTGTCAAAACCTCCCAGGCCAAGGCCAAAATCCGTCAGTTCTACAAGAAGGAACTGAAAGATGAAAACATCGCCACCGGCAAGCAGATGCTGGATGCGGAGGCCAAGCGTCAGGGACATCATCTCTCCACGCTGCAGAAAACCGAGTACCTGGAACCGATCCTGAGAAAGTTTTCCTTTGCGGACCTTGAGGATCTGTATGCGGCGGTGGGCAGCGGCGGCATTACCTCCAACCAGGTCATTACCCGCCTGGTGGATGAAATCAGGCAGCAGGAAAAGCCGCTGATTCCGCTCCAGCCGCGGGTCACTCCGGCACAGGGAACAGCCACACACACCGCCCAGGGCAAGACGGATACCGGCATCAAGATTGCCGGACTGCCCGGCTGTCAGGTGCATTTTGCCAAGTGCTGTGCACCGCTGCCCGGAGATGAGATTATCGGCTATATCACACGGGGACGCGGGGTAACGGTGCATTCAAAGGAATGCGTCAATGTCAACGCCTCCCATGATCCGGCCCGCTGGGTTGAGGCCGAGTGGGCCGATACCACCAACACCTCGTACAATGGCTCTCTGCAGATCCACTGTCAGGACCGCCACAATCTGCTGGCCGACATCATGAGTTACCTGACGGCCCTCAAGATTACGGTGACGGCGGTCTCGGCGCGGCTTAATCCGTCCAACCAGACCTGCACCATTGAAATGACCCTTCAGGTCGCGAACAAGAAAGAACTGGACTGGGTGATCCGTCAGCTGGAAAAGCGGCAGGATACCATCAGTATTTCGCGAATCTGAGTCCAACAACCCGTTTCTGCTCGGATACACTGCAGAAACGGGAACATGAACGGGAGGAATTGCATGCGGCTTGTCATCCAGCGTGTTTTACATGCAGAGGTCACGGTAGAGGGAAAGGAAGTGGGCCGCTGCGGCCACGGTTATATGGTCCTTTGCGGCGCCGAGACAGGGGATACCCAGCAGGATGTGGATTACTGTGTACAGAAAACCGCCCATCTGCGTATTTTTGAGGATGAGAACGGGAAGATGAACCGGTCCATTCTGGATATCGGCGGTTCCATTCTGGCCATTTCCCAGTTTACGCTGCTGGGCGACGGGCGTCACGGCAGAAGGCCCAGCTTTGATCAGGCCGAACGGCCGGAGCAGGCAAAACAGCTGTATGACTGTTACTGTCAGGCCCTTCGGGACATGGGCATTCCGGTTGAATGCGGCATTTTCGGGGCGGATATGAAAGTCTCCCTTGTCAATGACGGGCCGGTAACCCTTCTGATGGATTCACGAAAGGGGTTTTAAACGGTGACCATTTATACGCTGTGCGATGATGACTTTCTCGGGACAAACTGCTATGTGGTGAAAACGGAGGAAGGCTGTATCGTGATTGACCCCGGCGTCCCGCTTGAGGATGTTCAGCAGCGCGTCGGAGATTGCCCCATTGTGGCCGTCCTTCTGACACATGCACATGTGGATCATGTCCTGTACCTTCAGATGTACAAAGAGAAAGGCATCCCCATCTATCTTCACGAAGCGGATAATGCCGCTATGGGCGATCCGGAGCTGAACCTTTCCTCGGACCTGCTTGAAACCATGACCTTTCCTGAGGCAGACCACCTGATCCGGGAAGGGGACCGGCTGTCTCTGGCGGGGCTGGACATCGAGGTCCTGCATACTCCCGGACACACGCCGGGATCCGTCTGTTTCCGGATCGGGGATGACCTGTTCTCCGGCGACACGCTGTTTCGGCTCGGCTATGGACGCGTCGATTTTCCCGGGGGAAACGTATCTGATATGGCCGCCAGCCTGAAACGGCTGAAAAAATTGCCCGGGCAGACCCGGGTCTATCCCGGTCACGGCGGGCCGACCACAATCGCCAGGGAGCAGTGGTAAGCATGCCAAGAATGCAGATTGTAACAGATGAACCCTGTTTTCAGAACGATCTGGGCGATGTCATTCGTCTGTTTTTCGGCGAAGGCGCCGCGGATGAGGACGGCAGGGACATTCTTACTCATACACACCGCGAGGAAAACGGCCTATGGACCGATACGGTCCGGCTGGAGCTTGAGGGGCAGTCCCAGCTCTACACGCTCAGTGCACCGTCCGTGACCGGCACACCGGTGGAGGTGCGCCGCTATGCCAAGCGCCTGGCCAAGCGTACCGCCTATCAGGCCCTCAAGCAGGCCACGGGCCGGGAACTGCCCTGGGGCTCTCTGACCGGCATCCGGCCATCCCGCCTGTTCCGTCAGCAGATGGAAACCGGGCTGACGGCGGAGGAGACGGAGCGCCTGTTCCGGGACGAATTTGATGTGTCACCGGATCGGATTGCCCTGGTCCGGGAGGTCCTTGACACCCAGCAGGGCATGACGGACGGGAATCCGGATGAGATGGACCTGTATGTTGGCATTCCGTTTTGCACCACCCGCTGTTCCTACTGCTCCTTTTCCTCCGGCGTCATTGGCGACGGACATCTGGTGGAGCCATATCTGGCCGCACTGCTTTCGGAGATCGGAGCCTGTGCCGCGCTGGTACGGGAACATCATCTTTCCATTCGGACCGCCTATATCGGCGGCGGAACGCCCACCAGCCTCAGTGCTGCGCAGCTTAAGCGACTGCTTCAGTTCATGCATGAGTCTTTTCCGGATCTCTCGGAATGGACGGTGGAAGCGGGACGTCCGGATACCATCGACCGCGAAAATCTTTCTGTGATGCGCCAGTTTCCCGTAACCCGGATCAGCATCAACCCGCAGTCCATGAATGATGTGACCCTGGCCGCCATCGGCCGTGCCCATTCGGCAGCGGACTGCCTGCGGGCCTTTGAGGAGGCCCGGGCAGCCGGCTTTGAGGACATCAACATGGACATCATCACGGCGCTGCCCGGTGAGGATCTCCCCATGTTCCGGCATACCCTTGAGGTCATCGGCCGTCTTCATCCGGACAGCCTGACGGTCCATACGCTGGCCATCAAGCATGCCTCGAAGCTGCATGAGATCCGTTACGAGCAGCGCACGGATGAGATGATCACGCAGATGGCCGATGAGGGACGGGCGCTGGCCCACCGGCTGGGGATGCGGGCCTATTATCTGTACAGACAGAAATACATGGCCTCAAACCTTGAAAACGTGGGGTATGCCCGGCCCGGGAAAATCTGCCGGTACAATATCGACAACATGGAGGAGACAAAGGGCGTGCTGGCACTGGGGGCCGGGGCCATCTCCAAGCGCCTGATGGGTCATGACCAGCGCATTCTGCGCGCCCCCAATGTGTCCAATATTGAGACCTATATCAGCCGGGTCAATGAGATGGTGCAGCGAAAAGCGGACATGCTCAAGGCGAAACCGGAAGGGGAGGAAAATCATGATACTCTCGGATAAACAGGCCCTTCGAAAATGCATCAAACAGGTGATCCGTCAGAGCGAAACCATTGATACGGTCCTGTTTAATCCGCTGAAGGATGACATCGGGCTGGAGCCCATGCTCAAAAGCATTCCCGGCGGTGAGCGTCTGCGGGCCGGAACCGGCGAAACACCGATCTCCGACAGGGCCGCAGAAATGTATGCCGCCTTCAATGCCCTGGGCATTCCGCTGAACAGCTTTGAGGAAGCCGGAACGCAGCAGAAGCTCTACGCCAGGGAAACCTGGATACGGGAAATTCTGGATGTGATGCCGGCCAGGAACGTCCTGACGGTCGTTCCCATGAATGCCCCGTCAACACCCGCCAACATGGACAACCGCTTCGTTCCGTTTCTGCGCGTGGAGGAGGAACAGGTCAGTATAGGCCGTTACGGACTGAACCTTGAGGCGGAGGCAGGGAATATCTTCGAGACGTCCGTGCGTCTTGGAACCCGGCAGATTCTGCTGAACGGATTCCGCGAGGATTTCCTTCACTACTGCCTTCTGCCGCTCGCGGAGGATCACCACCTGATTCTCCATCTCTGCCTTGACAAGGGACGGGACCTGTCCCGTCTCCTTCAGCTCATGAGCGGTTTTCCCCAGGTCCGGTGTGTCCTGTATATGCCGGACACGGCGGAGGAGGAACTGATTTCCGCCGCACAGGGGCGGCAGCGGATTTACCCGGTCATCCGTTCCCTCCGAAACATGGAGGCAGCCGTGTCGGCACTGGGATTCCGCTTTCATCCGCTGGCCGGATTTTCGGCTCTGCCCGAGCAGATGCTGGGCAGATGGATACGGATACGGGATCAGCTCAGTGACCTGATGACGGAGCAATATGTTAAACTGGCCAGAACCGGTTATGAACTCACCAGTGAGGCCATTGAAAAGGATCTTTCGGGATTCCTTTGCAATAACCTGCAGGATTTCTGCGGAATTGAATGAACCAATAGAGAGGAAAAGAAGATGAATCCGACTTTTACAATTGAAATGATGAACGGCAAGACAATGAAAGGCGAACTGTATCCGGAGATTGCGCCCGAGAGTGTGGGCAATTTCGTCGCTCTGGCCAACAGCGGCTTTTATGATGGTCTGATCTTCCATCGGGTCATTCCCGGCTTTATGATTCAGGGAGGCGATCCGAACGGCATGGGTACCGGCGGACCGGGATATACCATCCGCGGCGAATTCCGGATGAACGGTTTTCCGAACAATCTGGCCCATACTCGCGGGGTTCTTTCCATGGCCCGGTCCATGATGCCCAACTCCGCCGGCTCCCAGTTTTTCATCATGGTGGCAAATGCCCCGCATCTGGATGGCTCCTATGCCGCCTTTGGCCGGGTCACGGAGGGCATGGACACCGCGGACCTCATTGTCAGCGTCCAGACCAATTCCATGGACAAGCCGCTTGAGCCGCAGATCATCAAGAGCATCCGCGTGGAGACCAACGGAAACACCTATCCGTTCACCAAGCTCGGAAAGTAACGGGTGAATGCGGTGGAAAAGCGGAAAGTCGTCCTTCGCGTCATGGGAAAGGAATACGCGCTGGTAACGGATCAGTCAGAGGAACAGCTGGTCCGTATCACCAGCTATGTGGACCGCCGCATGCGCGAGCTCGCTGTTCTGTCGCGGGCAAATGAGGGGATGCTTCCTCTTCTGACATGTATGACCCTGGCAGAGGAACTGATCAATTCACAGAACGAAAACAAGCGTCTGGTGCGTGAACTTTCCATGATGCAGGACAAAATGCGGCAGCTGGAAAAAGCACCGGAATAATGACGGAAACAGAGAAAGCGAAAATACCAGTACCGGTGTTTTCGCTTTTTTCGGAGGAACAGATGGAACTATTAGCGCCGGCTGGAAACCGAAAGGCTCTGGATGCTGCCATTGCGGCAGGTGCAGATGCCATTTACCTGGGATACACGGCCTTTTCTGCCAGAAGCTATGCAGGAAACTTTGATGAAAAGGGCCTGGCGGACGCCGTTCGGGCAGCGCATCAGATGGGACGGCGAATCTACGTGACGGTAAACACACTGGTCAAGGAAGAGGAGCTGCCGGAGCTGACCGAGGCACTGAGGGTCATTCGGGACTCCGGTGCGGATGCCATTCTGGTGCAGGATCTGGGTGTTCTCCGCGTCGCCAGGACCGCTTTCCCGGATCTGGTCATTCATGCCAGTACGCAGATGACGGTCAACAATGTCCAGGGCGTACAGCTGCTCCGTGATCTGGGCGTCCGTCGGGTCGTTCCGGCAAGAGAATGCCGGATCAGCGAACTTCATGCCATGGCCAAGACCGGCGTGGAGATTGAGGCGTTTGTCCACGGGGCCCTCTGTGTCTGCGTGTCCGGTCAGTGCCTTTTCTCGGGGATGATCGGCGGCCGCAGCGGAAACCGGGGGAAATGCTCGCAGCCCTGCCGGCTGCCGTACACGCTCAGCGACGGAACCCGCGGGTATCTCCTGTCCCCGAAAGACCTCATGCTGGTTTCAAGAATCCGGGAACTCCGCGAGGCGGGGATTGAATCGCTTAAGATTGAAGGGCGCATGAAGAGCCCGGAATATGTGGCCACGGTGACGGACTGCTATCGCCGGGCAATGGATACGGCGGCAATGCCATCCCAGCAGGATCTTTTCGCGCTGCGTCAGATTTTCAACCGGGGCGGCTTTACCGAGGGATATGTCTTCTCCCAGAATCACCGTGCCCTGATGAGCTGGGAAAAGCCCAATCACCAGGGCATCCCTGCCGGAAAGATTACCGGCATCACCGGAAACCGCATTCTGGTCACGGCCGAGACGGATATCGAAACAGGCGATGTGTTCCAGCTCCGCAGCAATGCCTCGGAACAGGAAATTGTTTACAAAGGGCCTGCCACCCGGAAAGGGAAAACATTTGCGCTCCAGGCCGGGACACATCAGGCCCGGTCCGGGGACATCGTGTGGCGGCTGGTCAGTGTCCGCCTCAATGAGCGCGCCCGGTCATTTAAGGCCATCGAGCATCCGCGGATTCCGATTCGGGCATCGCTTGTGGCCAATCCGGGTGAGCCGGCCTGTCTCACCCTGACGGATCCGGATGAGCACACCGGCCGGGCCACCGGCACGGTACCTGTCCAGAAATCCGACAGCAATGCCCTGACGGAAGCGGGGCTGATGCGGACCCTTGGGAAACTGCGGGAAACCCCTTACACGCTTGAGAAAGTTGAACTGACCGGAACCGGGGCCTTCCTTCCGGTGAGTGAACTCAATCAGCTGCGGCGCACCGCCGTTGCGGCACTGATGCACGTGGCCATTCCCGCTACGGCAGAGATCCTCAGCACGCCGCTGCCCCCGCAGGAGCACGGACTGATTGCTGTTACGGAAACCCCGGAGGAAGCCGCGGCGATGCTTGCGGCAGGGGCGGATCAGGTAGCCTGGTATCCCAGGGATTACCGGATCGATTCCCTTCAGCAAGCGGTGGAAAAGCTGACCGCACCGGTCATCTTTGTGCTGCCTCAGGTGACCGAAACCGGGGAACTGGTGGCCCTGAATGACTTTACAGCCCGAAACAGCACCCGGTTTACCGCTGTTCAGATCAACAATATCGGCCAGATCGGAAGCTGGCCGGTGCCCATGGTGGGCGGTCAGGGACTGAATGTCATGAATTCCGAGTGTGCCCGTCTCCTGACCCAGCTGGGACTGGGCCGGCTGACCCTGTCCTGTGAGCTCAATGCAAAGGAAATCCGCCGGCTCAAAGAAGCAGGCGGGAACTATGAACTGGAATGTTACGGGCGTGTCCAGCTGATGCTGCTGTCCCACTGCCCGAGACGGACCAGAGCCGGGGATGTGCATACCGACGGGCTCTGCAATGCCTGTCAGGCCGACAATGGCTGGTGCGAGACACTGACGGACCGGAAGGGGATGACCTTCCCGCTGCGGCGGATCAAGATGCAGGACCGCTGCCAGATTTCACTTTACAACAGCGTTGTAACGGATATGGCCAGACATGCCGGCGTCTTGCGTTCACTTGACTGTGTCTGGCGGCTGATGTTTACCGATGAACCGCCTGAGACGCGGCTTGCCGTGATCCGGGCCTACCGGCGCCTGCTGGATACCGGTGAGGCGCCTGAACCGGTGATGAACGGGACGGCCGGACATCTGATGCGCGGCGTCGAATAAGGCAATGAATAGGGGACATATGGAGGGAAAAATGAACAAGCGATCCTTTCATGTTTTGGAATACAACAAGATTATCGAACAACTGAAAAATCTGTGCGTATCGGACCTGGGCCGTGAACTGGCAGATGCCCTTCTTCCTCAGTCAGACTATGAGGAGGTTCTGCGGCGCCAGGAGGAGACGGCGGAGGCAGAGGGATTCCTTTCCCGTTCAGGCGGGAATCCGGTGATCTTTTTCCCGGATGTCCGGCAGATTCTGCGCCTGGCCGAAATCGGCAGTACGCTCTCTCCGAAAATGCTCCTGGATATTGCCTCGGTTCTGCGTGCCGCCAAAGCGGCAAAGGAACCGCTGGTCCATTCCAAGAATGACACGTCCCAGATGCCCAGGCTCATTGCCAGCGCCGGAAACCTGGGAACCCTCCGAGAGGTGGAGCAGGCCATTACCGATGCCATTCTGAGCGAGGAGGAGATTGCAGACCGGGCCAGCCCGGAACTGTACAATATCCGCCGGAAGGTCCGTTCCTGCAATGAGCGCGTACGGGAAAAGCTCAACGGGATGATTCACAGTGCCACTTTTCAGAAGTATCTGCAGGAACCGATTGTCACCATGCGCTCAGACCGGTATGTGCTGCCGGTCAAGCAGGAATACCGGCAGATGGTCCCGGGCATTGTGCATGACCAGAGTACCACGGGGGCGACCGTTTTCGTGGAGCCCATGGCCGTCGTTGAAATCGGGAATGAGCTGAAACAGCTGGTGGCTGCGGAAAAGGCGGAGATTGAACGGATCCTCAAGGCGCTCTCAGCCCGCATTGCCCCAGAAGTCGGGACGATTGAGGCAGACCTGCAGATCCTGGCGTTCCTTGATTTCACCTTTGCCAAAGCGCTCCTGGCCCACGAGATGCACGCGCAGGCACCGCAGATGAACCGGGAGGGCATTATCCGGATTATGAAAGGCCGGCATCCGCTCATTGATCCCGCCAAAGTCGTTCCGCTGGATATCTATCTGGGGGAGAACTTTACGACGCTGGTGATCACAGGCCCGAATACCGGTGGAAAGACGGTTTCCTTAAAGACTGTTGGTCTGTTTTGTGCCATGGCCCAGGCCGGACTCCAGGTCTCCGCGGATTACGGGACCACACTGCCGGTCTTTGATGAAATCTTTGCGGATATCGGCGATGAGCAGTCCATTGAACAGTCCCTTTCCACCTTCTCCGGCCATATGCGCAATATTGTCCACATTCTTGAAAACGTCACGCCGGATTCCCTGGTCCTCTTCGATGAGCTCGGTGCCGGAACGGATCCCACCGAAGGCGCAGCACTGGCGCAGTCCATTCTTTCCTACCTGCTCAAAATGCGGACACGGACACTGGCCACAACCCACTACAGTGAGCTGAAGGAATACGCCATGACCACACCGGGGGCGGAGAACGCGTCCGTCGAGTTTGATGTCGCCACCCTGGCCCCGACCTATCATCTCCTGATCGGTATTCCGGGAAAATCCAATGCTTTTGAAATATCACGAAAGCTGGGGCTTCCGGAATTCATCATCGACAGTGCAAAGGACCTCCTCAGCAAGGACCAGATCCGCTTTGAGGATGTGCTGGCCAATGCGGAATCCTACCGGCAGCAGGCCGAGCGGGAGCGTGAACTGGCAGAAAATGCCCGCCTTGAGATGACCAATCTTCGCAATCAGGCCGAACAGGAACGAAAGAAACTGGAAGAACAGCGGGAGCGGCTGACCGCCCGTGCCAAAGAGGATGCCAAGCGGATCGTGGAAAATGCCCGCCGGGAATCCGAGGCCCTGATTGAAGAGCTCCGGAAGCAGCGCAAGGCCGGAAGCGGCATTCAGGAACATGAGGTTCAGCGTGTTCGTCAGCAGATCGACCAGCTGCGCAGCCAGGGACAGGAACAGGAGGAAACGCCCTCTGAATCCCTCAAGTCGGTCACCGTCGGTGAAATGGTTCATATTATCTCCATGGACACGGATGCAACCGTGGTATCGCTTCCAGATACCAAAGGGTATGTGAATCTGAAAGCCGGGATGATGCGCATGCGCGTTCAGCTCTCAGACCTGCGCAGCATGACCAGCAGCGAAAAGAAAAACCGGAAGGAAAAAAACCGGCATGAACAGAAACAGTCGGGCAATACCAACCGGGTCACCATTACGCAGCGGGCTGTACGCCGTGAACTGGATGTGCGGGGTCTTGCCGCGGATGAGGCCATTCCCGAGGTCCAGAAGTTCCTTGATGATGCCACGATTTCCTCTCTTGGGGAGGTCTGCATCATCCACGGCGTCGGTACCGGCGTGCTCCGTGCCCGGATTCAGGAATACCTCCGGCGGCATCACGCCGTCGTCTCCTTCCGTCCGGGCCGATACGGCGAAGGGGAAGCCGGTGTCACGATCGTCACACTGAAATAAATTGTCGCTGTCCCGGATGTCAACAGGCATCCGGGACAGCAACTGCATTGAAACAGGGGAGTGCATATGCCCTGACTCTGTCAGGCCCTGTCCATCCTTCCTGTTCCGGCAGCAGAGGAGCGAGGCAACACTGAAACAGGGATGTCCCGGTGTTTTTTTATTCTTGTCTGATTGCGGCTGAAAAAGACCAGAAACACATTTTCTTTTCAGCCTGATTATGCTATAATCTCGTTACTGTTTTCAGAAGGCCTGAAATAGTATTTTTTGTGAGAGTGAAGGGAGGAAACGGTCTGTGGGAATTTCCCGGATATTTGGTGGAGGCGTCCATCCCGTTGAAGCAGGGAAGGGAAAAGATTCAACCAAGTCGAATGGTATCATAGACCTGACACCACCGGCAAAAGTAACGATTCCAATGTCCATGCATGCAGGAGCTCCTGCCACCGTATGCGTCCAGGTGGGACAGGAGGTCAAGCTCGGACAGGTGATCGGTGAGGCAAAAGGCGCGATTTCTGCGCCCGTACACGCATCGGTTTCCGGAAAAGTTGTTGCAGTCGGAAAATGTATGCTGCCATCCGGCAGAGAGGCGGATGCCGTAACGATCGAAAATGATTTCAAGGATGAATGGGATCCCTCGGTTGAGGCGTCGGCACTGACAGGAAATGTAAGCGCCGAACAGATTATTGAGGCAGCCCGTTCAAAGGGAATCGTCGGCATGGGAGGTGCCGGATTCCCGACCGCCGTGAAGCTGGATACGTCGAAGCTGGATCCAAAGCCGGACGTTCTGGTCGTTAACGGAAGCGAATGTGAACCCTATCTGACCAGTGATCATCGGATTATGGTCGAGTGTGCGGACCGTGTTGCAGAGGGCATTGTTCTCGCCCTGAAAGCGACCGGATGCCAGAAAGCCTTTGTGGGCATTGAGGACAATAAACCGGATGCCGTAGAGGCGATGAAAAAAGCCGCTCAGGGACGGTTTGAGGTCGTTGCGCTGCCTGCCCGTTATCCGCAGGGCTTTGAAAAGATGCTGATCTACAGCCTGACGGGACGAAAAGTCCCCAACGGGGCACTGCCATCCGCGGCCGGCTGCGTGGTGCTCAATGTCGGAACCTGCGAGGCACTTTGCCGTGCCGTCAGGGAAGGGCGTCCGCTGATTGACCGTGTGGTCACGGTGGCCGGTCATGTCAATAAGCCCGGCAACTTCCGGATTCGCATCGGTGCAACGGCTCTGGATCTTGAGGATGCAGCTGAAGGTTTTGGTGAAGGGGTTACGAAAATCATTGTCGGCGGCGGCATGATGGGCAATGCGATTCCTTCCATCAACCTGCCTGTCACCAAGAATTTTGGCGGTCTTGTGACGCTGGCCGAGGAGGGACATGTTCCCGAGGAATCTGCCTGTATCCGCTGCGGCCGTTGCGTACGGGCGTGCCCGATGAAACTGATGCCCACCCGCATTGATGCCTATGCGCGTCATCGTGACTGGGCCGGTGCAGTGGCAGCCGGTGCCAAAAACTGTATGGAGTGCGGCTGCTGTACGTACGTCTGTCCGGCAAAACGCCAGCTGACACAGAGCATCCGTATGGCAAAGGCACTTGCCAGAATCAAGAAGCTTTAATCGAAACCGGAGGAACGTAGAGTATGAAACAGTATGTAATCTCATCATCTCCGCATCTCCGTGACAACAGTTCCACGAGGCGGATTATGCAGGATGTCTGCATTGCACTCCTGCCAGCTGCAGTCATGGGTGTGCTGTATTTCGGCTATCGCTCGGCAATCATCATTGCCCTGTCTGTTCTGGCGGCAGTACTCAGTGAATGGTTCTACTGCAAGGTCAGTCATACAAAAGAAACGATCGGTGATTTCAGCGCGGTGGTTACCGGACTGCTTCTGGCCATGAACCTTCCAAGTACCGTCCCTTACTGGATGCCGGTCGTCGGCTCAGCCATCGCGATTCTTCTCTGCAAGGCCATTTTTGGCGGTATCGGGCAGAACTTTGTCAATCCTGCGCTTGCCGGCCGCGCCATTCTTTCACTTTCCTGGGCAACGCTGATGAACACATTCACGCAGCCCGCACTGTTTAATTTTGTCGGTGTGGATGTCGCCTCAGGCGCAACTCCCATCGGTGCCGGTGTCGCCGGAAAGTACACGCTGCTGGATCTTGCCATTGGCAATATTCCCGGAACCATCGGGGAGACCTGCAAAATTGCTCTTCTGATCGGTGCCGCTTATCTGTTCATCCGGCAGATCATTTCCTGGCATATTCCGGTCGCCTTCATCGGCACGTTTGCCGTATGCTATCTGATTGCGACCAAAATGGATATCAATGAAACGCTTTATCAGGTGCTCAGCGGTGGTCTGATTCTCGGTGCCTTCTTCATGGCTACGGATTATTCCACTTCGCCTACCACAAACAAAGGCAAACTGCTGTTCGGTTTTGGCTGCGGTCTGCTTCTGTTCATCTTCCGCTACTGCAAGAGTGCCAAAGCGGAATGGTGTTCCTTTGCGATTCTCCTGATGAACGTTGCATCTCCGCTGATTGAGCGTATTACGTACAACAAGAGCTTCGGGGAGGTCAAGAAAGCATGAATAACATGATTGTAAAACTTGGCGTCCGTCTCTTCCTGTTCTGCCTGATTGCAGCCATTGCTCTTGCCATTACGAATGAGGTGACCAAAGGCCCCATCGCCGAACAGGCACTTAAGTCAAAAATGGCCGCTCTGAATACGGTTATGCCCGGCTGTACCTACGAGGAAGCGGATATCGGCGAACTCGAGGAAGGCAGCGAACTGGATGAGCTGTTTATTGCCAAAGACAAGGACGGCAATATTGTCGGTTATGCCATTACTGCCAGCCCGAACGGTTACGGCGGAGAAATCCCGATTACGTTCGGTATCTCTGCAGAAGGTCATATCACCCAGGTTTACGTCGGATCCCTGCAGGAGACCGCCGGTCTGGGAACAAAAGTCGGGGAAGCTGACTTTAAAGACCAGTTTATCGGCATTGCGGCAGATGATGCCACCCTGCGTGAGGATGTCGACACGATTTCCGGCGCGTCCATCTCCTCCGGCGCTTTCCTGCGCGCGGCCGAGGATGCGCTCGCCTATTCAAAGAATGTTCTGGGCATTACGCCTGCCGTGGGCGATAAGGATGCCATCCTTGCTGCTTACAACGCGGCAAACGGCGGCGAGGGCGAAACGGAAGAAGTTCCTGTGACCACCCATACCGCTTCCGTTAAGGGATTTGATGCTTTCGATGTCAATGTGGATGTCGATGGCAACGGAAAAATCGTCGCGGTTTCTGTTCCCGCACACAAGGAGACCGAAGGTTTCGGTGCGGATCTGATTGCTGACAAGGCCGTCTTTGATGCACTTGTCGGACAGGATATTGCCACCGCAAAGATTGATGTCAGGACCGGCGCCACGCTGACCAGCAACGCCATCAATGAGGCACTGTCCAAAGTCGCTGCCGAAGTTTCCGGCGGCGGAGCTGGAAAAACCTATGATGTGACCGGTTTTGCTCCTTTCAAGGTTGCCATTGAACTGGATGACTCCGGCAAGATCGTTTCCGTAACCGTACCGGAGCATGGGGAAACCCCCGGATTCGGCGCGGATCTGATCGCCGATACAGCCGTCTTTGACGCGCTTGCCGGACAGGATATTGCCACGGCTCAGATTGATGTGAAAAGCGGCGCCACGCTGACCAGTAATGCCATCAATGATGCGCTGGCGCAGGCTGCCAAAGACTTTGCCGGCGGCGGCGATGCGGCCGTCACGGTCCCCGGCGATCCTTATACTGTCAAGGGAATGAACAAGTTCACCATCTATATCGAACTGGATGGGGATAAGATTTCGTCAATCTCTGTTCCTCAGCATGAGGAAACCCCCGGACTGGGTGCCGCGCTCCTGACAGAGGAAGCACTTGCACCGCTGGTCGGGAAATCCATCTCCGAAGCCAAAGTCGACACGGTGTCCGGCTCCACGCTGACCAGCAATGCGCTCAACGCGGCTCTTGGCATGGCTGCCGCTGCCAACGGCTTTGAACATGAGACAGAGGAAGCCCCCAAGGCTGACACATCTGTCAAAGCGTCCTTCTCTTCCAGCTCTGCCAAGACAGAGGAAACGAAGACCGAAACCGCCGACAAGGCCGGGAAGGTGACCAGCGTTGAGGTGACCGGTTTCCAGGCTTTCACCGTTGAAATCGGCCTGGATGAGGCAGGGAAGATCACCAGCGTCGTGATTCCCAAGCATGATGAAACACCCGGATTCGGTGCAGACCTGATCGCTGACACGGCCGTCTTTGATGCGCTCATTGGCCAGGACATCGCCACGGCTCAGATTGATGTCCGGAGCGGTGCGACCCTGACCAGCAACGCCATCAACGAAGCACTGGCGAAGGCCGCGTCGGAGAATGGCTTTGCCGCCGAAAAGACCGAGGAAGCCCCTAAGGCTGAGGCATCTGTCAGCGCCTCCTTCTCCTCCGGTTCTGCCAAGACCGAGGAAACAAAACCTGAACCCGCCGAACAGGCCGGGAATGTGACCCGTGTGGATGTGACCGGTTTTGCGGATTTCACCGTTGAAATCGGTCTGGATGAGGCAGGGAAGATCACCAGCGTGGCGATTCCCCAGCATGGGGAAACGCCGGGATTCGGCGCAGACCTGATCGCCGACACTGCCGTCTTTGAGGCACTGGTTGGCAAGGATATCGCCACGGCTCAGATTGATGTCCGGAGCGGTGCAACCCTGACCAGCAACGCCATCAACGAAGCGCTTAAAAAGGCTGCGGCGGAGAATGGCTTTGTTGCTGCGGATGAGACCACTGCCACTGCAGATGAAGCCACTGCGACTGCATCTGAGGCACAGAATACCGTTCCTGCCGAGAAAACCGTCCATGAAGAGGTGACCGGTTTTCAGGCATTCACCGTCGATATTACGGTAGATGGTGAGGGGAAGATCCTTCGTGTAGAGATTCCCAAACATGAGGAAACACCTGGATTCGGCGCTGACCTGATTGAGGACAAAGCCGTCTTTGAGGCACTGATCGGACAGGAACTTGCAAATGCGCAGATTGATGTCAAAAGCGGCGCAACCCTGACCAGCAATGCCATTAACGATGCGCTGAAGCATGCTGCTGAGGAGGTTGGCAAATGAAGAAATACGTTAAAATCTTCATGAACGGCATTGTCGATGAAAACCCGACATTCCGTATGGTTTTGGGTATGTGTCCGACGCTTGCAATTACCACACTTGCAAGCAATGGCATCGGCATGGGACTCGCTGTTACATTTGTTCTGATATTCTCAAATCTGGTTATTTCCCTTCTTCGCAAAGCGATTCCGGATCAGATTCGTATTCCTGCGTTTATCGTGGTTATCGCTACTTTCGTTACCATTGTTCAGCTGATCATCAAGGCATTCCTTCCTGCTCTGGATGAATCTCTTGGCGTGTTTATTCCGCTGATCGTGGTTAACTGTATCATTTTCGGACGTGCAGAGGCATTTGCATTCAAGAATCCGCCGCTGGATGCCGCCGTTGACGGCTTTGGCATGGGAATCGGTTTTACCATTGCGATCACGCTGATTTCCTCTGTCCGTGAGATTCTGGGTGTGGGTACCTGGTTCGGCGTTCAGGTGATGCCTGAGAGCTATCTGCCGATGAACATTCTGATCCGTCCTGCCGGCGGCTTCATCGTCCTCGGTCTGCTTCTGGCTCTGATGAATAAACTGCTGCCTAAGAAGGCGTAAGGAGGGAATGCGATGAATGCTGTTCTTACGATTCTGATCGGATCGATCTTCGTTAACAATTTCGCCATGTCGCGTTTCTATGGAATCTGTCCTTTTCTGGGCGTGTCGAAGAAGCTTGAAACGGCTTTCGGCATGGGCATGGCAGTTACCTTTGTTATGGCGCTTGCCTCTTTTGCATCCTATCTGGTCAATACGTACCTGCTGATTCCCTTTGATCTTGAGTATCTGCAGGTCATTGCCTTCATTCTCGTGATTGCCGTTCTGGTGGGTATTGTTGAGATGGCAATCAAGAAAATGTCGCCGTCCCTGTATCAGGCACTGGGTGTCTACCTCCCGCTGATTACCACCAACTGCGCCGTTCTGGGTGTCACGCAGCTGAACGTCACCGAGGGATACAACCTTGTGCTCTCCGTTCTGAACGGCGTCGCTTCTGCAGTCGGCTATACACTGGCAATCTGCCTGTTCGCAGGAATCCGTGAGCGCCTTGAAGTCGGAAATCTGCCCAAGTGGATGGAAGGCTTCCCGGGTGCCATGATTGCCGCCGGCCTGATGGCTGTTGCCTTCAACGGCTTCAGCGGTCTGATCTGATGAAAGCGAGGAGGAGATGACGTGAGTATCACTGCAATTGGTATTGCCGCGCTTGTCATGAGTCTGCTGGGTCTGGCATTCGGTGCACTCCTTGGCGTAACGGATAAGATTTTCAAGGTAGAAACAGATCCGACCTTTGATGCACTCCGTGCCTGTCTTCCGGGTGCAAACTGCGGCGCGTGCGGATTCCCCGGCTGCGACGGTTATGCAACCGCTGTGGCCAAAGGCGAGGCAAAGGTTGGCGCCTGCGCTCCGGGCGGCATGGCGGTTGCCCAGAAAATGGGCGCCATCATGGGCGTCGAGGCCACGCTGGATGCCAAGTATGTCTCAACCGTGGCCTGCCAGGGCTATGGCGATCACTGCACTTACAAAGCCAGCTATGAGGGCATTCAGGACTGTATCGCCGCTCAGCTGGTAAACAACGGTTCCAAAACCTGCGCCTATTCCTGTCTCGGACTGGGAAGCTGCGTCAGTGTCTGTCCGTTTGACGCAATTCATATTGATCCTGAAAAGCACATCGCGGTGGTGGACAAGGATAAGTGTCAGAGCTGCAAGCGCTGCATCGACATCTGCCCGCAGCATGTACTGACCATGCAGCCCGAGAAGCATGTCGTTGCGCTGTACTGCCACAATCCCGAGAAGGGACAGGCCCTGCGCGCCAAGTGCGACAATGCCTGTATCGGCTGCTCTGCCTGCGCGAAGGCCTGTAACTTCGGTGCCATTGAGATGGTCGGCGATCTGCCGAAAATCGACTACAGCAAGTGCATTGGCTGTATGGCCTGTGCCGATGTCTGCCCGACCGGTGCCATGACGGCTGAGTTTGATCAGCGGAAAGAGGCCTATATCGATCCGGACAAGTGCATTGGCTGCACCATCTGCGCAAAGAACTGTAAGTTTGATGCCATTGAGGGTGAACTGAAGAAAACGCACCGCGTCCTCGGCGCCTGCACCGGCTGCGGCATCTGCGCGCAGAAGTGCCCGAAGAAAGCCATTACCATGAGGGAGCGTCGTGCCCCCAGAAATCGTCAGGATAAGGCGAAAAAACCGGCAGCAGCTCCGGTCAAGCCCGCCCCGGCAGCCCCTGCGGCTGACAAAGCCTGATCGAAACATCACAAAGAAGGAAACCAGCCCGTCTGGCTTCCTTCTTTCATTTTGTCCCGGGCCGCGAAAACAGTTCCCATTGTGGAATTTGCGGTTATGGTGTACAATAGGCGCCGCAGGTTTTAAAAAGGCTAACAGTATGGAGCGGACCTGTCTATGGACAAACGGAAACCATTCTGGTCAGGGAGGCCCTGCCTGAAAAGCAGCCAGGCTTCTTACTCTGAACGGATATCCCATCCGCGAGGCCGCCCGGATCTGAGCAGGCGGCAAAAGGCATTGAACGAAAAGAAAGAAAACAACATGATTTATCTGGATCACGCGGCCACCTCCCCGATGCCGCGGCGCGTTCTTGAGGCGCAGCAGGCACTTTCAGAGGAAGTCTGGGGGAATCCGGGCGGCATCTATCAGGCAGGGCGCCGGGCCCGGCGGGCACTGGATGAGGCCCGGGAAAAGCTGGCCCGGATTCTGGGTGCACAGCCGGGGGAAATCTATTTCACATCCGGCGGGACCGAGTCCGATAACTGGGCCATTATGGGGACGGCACAGGCCTTTCCCCAGCGGCGTCATATCATTACAACGCAGATTGAGCATCACGCGGTCCTCAATCCCTGCCGGTGGCTGGAGAGCCAGGGCTGGCAGGTGACATGGCTGAAACCGGACCGGGTTGGCATCGTTTCCCCGGAGCAGGTCCGGGAGGCGATCCGGCCCAGTACCTGCCTGATCAGCATCCAGATGGCAAACAATGAAATCGGAACGATTGAACCGATTGAGGCCATCGGCCAGGTGGCCCGGGAAAACGGCATTCCTCTGCATACGGACGCCGTTCAGGCGGTGGGGCAGATCCCGGTAAACCTCGCAGCATTGCCGGTGGACATGCTGTCCTTCTCGGGGCACAAGTTCGGCGCCCCCAAAGGCATCGGGGCACTGTACCTGCGATCCGGCACACGGATTGAGCCCTTTGAACGGGGCGGCGGGCAGGAAAAGGGGATGCGTTCCGGCACGGAAAATGCGGTGGGCGCCTCCCTGATGGCCCTGGCACTGGAGGAATACCGGAAAGGGGATTTTGATGTCATGCGTCAAAGGCGTGACCGCTTTGTGACAATGCTCACGGAGGCGTTTCCGGATGTGACCCTCAACGGAAGCCTTTTGCACCGGCTCCCGGGGAACATGCACTTTTCCATTCCCGGCATTCATGCCGACAGCCTGCTGATGCAGCTGGATCTGGCGGGCGTTGCCGCCTCCGCCGGGAGCGCCTGTACAGCCGGAAGCCTTGAACCCTCGCATGTCATCTCCGCCATTGACGGAAATACGGAGGCAGCAAGCCTTCGGCTGACCCTGGGCCATGAAAACACGGAGGATGAACTCGCAGAGGTGTTTCAGTGCCTGAAACGGATTCTTGAAAAGCGGAAAGGATAACAGATGATCTACGGAAACACAGAAGGAATCCGGGATTCGGAACTGGCCAGACTGGAAAGTCTGTACGATTTTGAAGTTGAACCGGACTGTTTTGCCCCCCGGGAACTGCTGGAGGTGATGGCTGAATTTACAGGCATGATCGGACGGGAGCTCTCGGTCTATATCGCGCGTTCCGGCGAGGTACTGGATGTGTCGGTCGGCAATCAGAACAGCGTCGGACTCCGAAACATCCGGCTGAGACGCAATGCCAACCGTCTGAGCAAGGTGCGCTGTATTCACACGCACCCAAACGGAGATGCGCATCTCTCTGAGGTGGACATCAGCTCCCTCAAAAGCATGTACTTTGACAGCATGGCGGCCGTCGGCGTTCAGGGGGGACAGATAACCGGTGTTCAGGCCTCTTTTCTGACCCTGACGGACAGCGGCGAACTGGGCGCGGTTCTTACCAAAGTCGTGCAGGCACATGCCATTCCTCAGCGGGCCTGGATGGAACGCATTGAGGAAACGGACCGGGGTTCGCTGCTTCCGTCCCGGAACGCCAGCACCCAGGATGAACGGGAACGGGCCGTCCTGGTAAGCATTGAAGATGAACAGTCCATTGAGGAACTGGCCGCGCTGGCCGAAACGGCCGGTGCGCTGGTGGTGGGCAAGGTCATTCAGAAAAAGTCCCGCCCGGATACAGCCACGTTCATCGGACACGGCAAGGCGGATGAGCTTTCCCTGTTTGCGCAGGCAAAAGAAGCCGACCTGGTGATCTTTGATGATGAACTCAGCGGCGTTCAGCAGCGAAATCTTGAGCAGATTCTCGCCGGCACCCGGGTTCTGGACCGGACCGCCCTGATTCTGGATATCTTTGCCCAGCGGGCCCGGTCTCTTGAGGGCAAACTGCAGGTCGAGATGGCACAGCTTGTCTACCAGCTTCCGCGGCTGACCGGCCACGGCATTGCACTTTCGCGTCTTGGCGGCGGCATTGGCACCCGCGGCCCCGGTGAGACACAGCTGGAGATGGACCGGCGGCGCATTCGCAAACGCCTGACCGCCCTGCAGAGCGAAATCAACCGGCTCGGGGACCAGCGGCGCCTGCGCCGCGGAAAGCGGGAACGGAATCAGATGAAGACGGTGGCCCTGGTCGGGTATACCAACGCCGGAAAGACGACCCTTCTGAACCGGCTCAGCGGCGAAAGCTCCTTTGCGGAAAACATGCTGTTTGCCACGCTGGATCCGCTGGTCAGAACCGTTCATTATCCGGATGGAAACGGCAGCTTCCTGCTGATTGACACTGTCGGCTTTATCAGCAAGCTGCCGCATGCCCTGGTGGATGCGTTCCGTTCCACACTGGAGGAAACCGTTACGGCCGACCTTCTGCTGGTGGTATCAGACGGTTCCTCACCGCAGATGCACGAACAGTACAAGGTCGTCATGGAGGTTCTGCATTCCCTTGAAGCAGACGAAAAGCCGATTCTGCATGTCCTCAATAAGACCGACCTTGAAGCAGGTCCGGATGAAACCGCTTTCCCGGAGGCGGTGCGCGTCAGCGCGCTGACCGGGGAGGGAATGGATCATCTGTTCGCCGAGATTCGGGAAAAGCTCTGCGATACCACCAGACAGGTCAGGATCACCCTGCCGTATACACAGGCACAGGGGGAGGCCTGGGTTCACAGGAACTGTCATATTCTTGAGGAACAGTACACGGATACCGGGTATGACCTCCTCGTGGAGGCGGATGATGTCCTGCTGGGAACACTTTACCATCAGTTTGACAGGGACTGTATTTCCGTGATTGAAAACAGTTAATGCCCGGGCTATGAACAGGTCCTGAACCTGAGAAGATCTGGAAAGGGGATAGAGAGAGTAATGTTTTTGGAATCGATGGCCGGTGTCCTTTTCGGATTCACGGTGGCCTTCCAGTCCTGGGGATTCATGATGCCGCATCAGAATCCCATGGATACGCTGATTCTGGTCAATAAGCAGAACAGAGCGCCCATTCAGCCGGTCATGCTGGTAAAACCGAATGTGCCGCCGGTGGAGGAACGGATCTCGGAAAACATCTATATGCGCCCGGATGCCGCCGCGGCACTTGAACAGATGTTTGAGGCGGCAAAACAGGACGGGATCATGCTTTATGCGCTCAGCGGTTTTCGCAGCTATGCCACCCAGAAAGCAATTTACAATCGGAAGGAACGGCCGGAATACGGGATTTCCAGCGTCGCAAAGCCGGGTTATTCGGAACACCAGACCGGACTGGCCATGGATTTTGAGGGCGAGTCGACCCTGGGAAAAGGGCTGGTGGAGGCCATTGCGGATTCGCCCGAGGGAATCTGGGTGGCGCAGCATTGCTGGGAATATGGCTATATTCTCCGCTACCCGAAGGAAAAGGAATCCATCACGGGCTATATCTATGAGCCCTGGCATATCCGGTACGTGGGAAAAGAGGCCGCGCTTGAAATCCGTGATCTGGGTGTCACATTTGAGGAATATATCCAAATGATCCGGGGCAAGCGGGTCAGGAGTCTTGAACAGGAGGAGATTATTGTTGAACAGAATACGACTGGGACTGATGATGCTGAGTCTGCTGATCCTGACGGCAACCGGGTTGGCGGAGCGTCTGGATCTGGCAACGATGGAAAACGCGGAGCAGGCACAGACGCTGATTGAGAAAACATGGGATTATCCGATTCCCTATGAACTCCTTAAAACCAGTGACTATATCGTGCTGGCCAATAAGACGCATCTGCTGGATGAGAACTATATTCCGCAGGATCTGGTAAAGGTAAAGGTACGGAAAATCAGCTCAACGCCCATTGAGATGCGGGAAGCGGCATCGGATGCGCTTACGGCGCTGTTTGATGCCGCCAAAGCGGACGGGATTTCCCTGTATGCCCATTCCGGCTACCGGAGTTACCGGACCCAGAAGACGATGTACTACAACCGCCTGAAGAAGAACAACGGGAAAGACGACGGCGTTGTGGCAGTGCCCGGTTCATCGGACCATCAGACCGGTCTGGGGATTGATGTCATCAACAAGGCCGGCATCGGAAAGAAATTTACCAGTGCTTTCGCAAAGACGAAAGAGGGAATCTGGCTGGCCGAACACTGCTGGGACTTCGGATTCATTATCCGCTACCAGAAAGATAAGGAAGATCTGACCGAGATCATCTATGAGCCCTGGCATCTTCGCTACGTGGGCATTCAGGTTTCCGAATACCTCCGCCAGAGAAACCTCTGTCTGGAAGAATTTACGGTGGAATGGCAAAACGCCGTGCAGGCGTATGAAAACTGAGCGCCGGGCAGTTTCGAATGAAATTGACGATCATTCCTGAATAGGGTATAATGCAGATAACTGTCAGCAGCCTGTTTAAGGATTCTGTGAATCAGAACATGCGCTGAGATTGATTGGGAGGGTGTATAATGACCATTCTATGTACGGGCGGTGCCGGATATATCGGCAGCCATACCTGTGTGGAGCTTCTGAATGCCGGTCACGAGGTCGTGATCGTGGATAACCTTTATAACAGCAACGTCCATGTTCTTGAGCGGATTGAGGAAATCACCGGGAAAAAGGTTCGGTTTTATGAGGCAGATGTGACGGATGCCGCTGCCGTTGCCCCGATCTTTGAGGAAAACAAAATCGATGCCATCATCCACTTTGCGGCCTACAAGGCGGTGGGTGAGTCCGTTGCCAAGCCGGTTGAGTATTACCGGAACAATCTGGACTGCACGCTGACCATGCTTGAGGCCATGAAGAAGTATGACGTGCGCCGCTTCATCTTCAGCTCATCCGCCACGGTGTACGGGATCCCGGATCATATGCCCCTGGATGAGACCATGCCCACCAGCGCCACCAACCCCTATGGATGGACAAAATACATGAACGAGCGCATCCTGACGGATGCGGCCAAGGCAAACCCCGATTGGTCCATCGTGCTGCTCCGGTATTTCAACCCCATCGGGGCGCATGAGACCGGCCGGATCGGCGAAATGCCCAACGGCATCCCCAACAACCTGTTCCCGTATATCCTTCAGGTTGCCCTTGGAAAGCTCCCGTATCTGCACGTATACGGCAATGACTACAACACCAAGGACGGCACCGGCGTGCGGGACTATATCCATGTCGTCGACCTGGCCAAGGGCCATGTTCTGGCGGCGGAGTATGCACAGACGCATACCGGCACAGAGGTCATCAATCTTGGCACGGGACACGGATACAGCGTGCTTGAGATTATCAAGACCTTTGAAAAGGTCAACGGCATCGAAATACCGTACAAGATCGAAGCAAGAAGAGCCGGAGATATTGCGGAGTGCTATGCAGATGCCTCAAAGGCAAAGAAACTCCTGGGCTGGACTGCCGCCAGGGAAATCGACGATATGTGCAGGGATGGCTGGCGCTGGCAGAAAAACAACCCGAACGGATATGAAGGGTAACTGAATCAGAATACAAAAACAGGATTTCAGCGCCGGACATTGCCAGAGCATGAAATCCTGTTCCTTTTGAACGCAGAGAGTGGGCCTGCCGCCACAGCGGCAGTTTATCAAAGAATGTGCACCAGAAAAGCAGCGGTGCCATAAGACCAAACTATGGCTCATTGAGGAAGAGTGGCCCTGTCGCATAGCGACAGTTAAGTCAAATCCAGGCCTCATACAATGTTGATCCGGCAAACGACCAACATTGAGGCCTGCAAAGGAGAAACGATGATAGATCGGTATACAAGCAAGCGCATGTCCGAGCTGTGGAGCCTTGAACACAAGTATCAGACATGGCTGGAGGTAGAGCTTCTGGCGACAGAGGCCTGGGCCGTGCTGGGCGCTGTTCCGCAGGAGGATGCGGTGAACATGCGCAGAAACGCACGTTTTACCGTCGAGCGGGTCGCTGAAATCGAGGAAAGCACCCGGCATGATGTGGTGGCATTTACACGCTGCGTGGCGGAGAGCCTGGGCGGGGAGAGCAAGTACCTGCATTACGGACTGACCAGCACCGATGTGGTGGATACGGCGATGTCCTGCACCGCCGTACAGGCCTGCCGGTATCTGCTGGAGGATATCCGTGAAATGCGGGAGATTCTGAAAGCACAGGCGATCCGGTATAAACAGACGCCGATCATGGGCCGGACCCACGGCGTGCATGCGGAACCCACCACACTGGGGCTGAAGTTTGCCCTGTGGTATGAGGATATGGGCCGCAACCTTGACCGGATGGAGCATGCCCTTGAGACCATCCGGGTCGGGAAGATCTCCGGTGCGGTAGGCACCTATGCCAATGTGGATCCCTTCGTCGAGCAGTACGTCTGCGAGCATCTGGGACTCAAGGCCGCGCCCATCAGCACACAGGTGCTCCAGCGGGACAGGTACGCGGAGTTTTTATCCGCGGTCGCCATTACCGGTTCATGTCTTGAGAAGATCGCGCTTGAAATCCGGAGCCTGCAGAGAACGGAGATCCGTGAGGTGGAGGAACCATTCCGCAAAGGACAGAAGGGCTCCTCCGCCATGCCGCACAAGCGCAACCCGATCAACTGTGAAAAAGTCTGCGGCCTCTCACGGCTCCTGCGCGGCTATGCCATGACCGCCATGGAAGATGTGGCGCTGTGGCACGAGCGGGATATCAGTCATTCATCGGTTGAACGGATCATCCTGCCGGATGCCACCTCGCTCCTTGAGCATATGTTCATCACCATGAACCGTATCCTGAAGGACCTGTTTGTGTATCCGGAAAACATGCGCCGTTCCATGAGCATGTCCTATGATCTCCCGTACTCCCAGCAGGTCCTCCTGACCCTGATCGGCAGCGGAATGCTGCGTGAAACCGCGTATGATCTGGTTCAGAAATGTGCCATGCAGGCGTGGGAAGGTCAGGTTTCCTTCAGACAGCTGATCCTTGAGAATGAAGAGATCCGGAAGCATCTCTCGCAGGAGCAGATCAATGCGTGTTTTGAGCTCTCGCATCATCTGAGGCATGTGGATGAGATCTACCATCGGCTCGGCCTTGAATGAGCAGACAGCCCTTTTTCATCACCCCGGGAAAACCCGAACATCCTGGGCAGCGGCCATGCAAAAAAATAACTGTTGTTTCTTTTGACATGGTATTATATAATGTTTTCTGGATTAGTTTTGCCTGAATCAGGAGGATGTATGTACAGATTACTTCTTGTGACAGACAAGCCGGATATATGCACGCTTTACAATGAATATCCGGATTGGGAAGCCCAGGGCTTTGAAAAACCAACTGTAATGAAGAATGCCGAAGCGGGCATTCATCAGTTGACGAATGGGCATTTTGACGTGGTCTCATGGCTTCTGCCCGTCAGTGAAGGAAAGCAGATGGCTTCGTTTATTACCAAGAAGCCGGACATCATGGGAATTGAAACAATGCGGGATGCCCGGCTGCTTCGGCGGGAACTGGGGAATGCCCGGCGCGAGCTGGCAACAAGGGATGCCCAGCGGCAGGTTTCACAGCCGGATGATGTCATGAAAGTCATGAGTTCCCGCTTTTTCTGTGATCTTCTCCGTGGAGACGGATATACGGAAAAGCAGGTGGATGAAAAACTGCATTCACTGGGACTGGTGGATATCAATCCGGTCAGGCCCGTTGCCATTGCCTCTTTCCGTCTGCCTCAGGGAGATTTCTTTCTGGCCGAGGTCTGGCAGTATGGACGGGACCGGCTTGAAAACGCACTTCGGAATATCTTTGAGAACACGGGAGACCGGGACATTTATTGTGTCATGCTCATGATCAACCCGCATCACATGCGCATTTTGGCCATTCCGCATAAGGATATTTCAGAAAAAGACGTATATGCGGAGATGGTTTCGCACCTTGAGGAGTGCAGGACCAATCTTGAACAGTATTTTGAATTAACCATGAATATCAGGCGGATGCATGCCTATTCGAGTCTTTATGAGTTGGCGCTGGAGAATCTTCAGAGAACAGCCCATTAAAACAGCCTGATTTCATTTCAAAGGGGTTTGGATGTGAGCGAACAGTTGGAGAATGTGACAAGGCCGGACCTTTTCCAGTCACTCTTCGGCAACGGAGATGAAAACATGCGCCGCCTTGAGTCACTGATGCATGTTCATATAGAACTCAGAAACGGGACCATTATCGTTGAGGGCGGGGATCCCGGGAAGGTTGACCTGACCAATGAGATTATCAACCGCCTGTACCGTCTGGTTCTGGATAAGGAACATGTGGACCCGGCAGTCGTCAGTTATGCCGTGCAGCTCGCGGAGAAAGGCGAGCTGGATAAAATTGATTCACTGTATAAAGAGGTTGTGGCCAGTACGTTCCGCGGCAGGCCCATCCGCTGCAAAACGCTGGGGCAGCTGGCCTATGTCGATGCGGTCAAAAATCATACCCTGACATTTGCCGTCGGGCCTGCCGGAACCGGAAAAACCTATCTGGCCGTGGCCATGGCGGTCAGCGCCCTCAAGGGGAAACAGGTGGAGCGGATTATTCTGACGCGTCCGGCCGTTGAGGCAGGGGAAAAGCTGGGCTTTCTTCCCGGCGACCTGAATCAGAAAGTCGATCCGTATCTGAGACCGCTGTATGATGCCATGTATGACCTTCTGGGCGCGGATACGGCCCAGCGCCTCCAGGAGCGGGGCGTCATTGAGGTGGCACCGCTGGCGTACATGCGTGGCCGCACACTTTCGGACGCCTTTATCATCCTGGATGAGGCACAGAATACGACCCGGGAGCAGATGAAGATGTTCCTGACACGCCTGGGATTCCGTTCAAAGGTGATCGTCACCGGCGACCCTTCGCAGAAGGATCTGGGGTACGGAAAGCAGAGCGGCCTGGATGAGGCACTCCGGGTTCTCAGGGAGGTAAAGGAAATCGCCATTATGGAACTGACCGCACATGATGTGGTCCGTCATGAGCTGGTGCAGAAGATCGTCGAAGCGTACAGTGCCTATGCTGCAAAGAAGGAGGCTGAACATGGAAGGAAAACCGACTTCACCTCAGCTGCTGCAGAATCTGAGCCGTAGAAGCAAACAGGTCATATTCACCGTTGTTCTGTATCTGATTCTGGTGTTTATCTGCCTGATTTCCGTTGTTCCCACACAGTATGACCTCAACGTCGGCGAAGTATCCCCGGTAACCATTACCGCCAGCAAGGATGTGGTGGATGAGCTAACCACGGAGCGTCGGCGCAAGGCCGCCGCGGATGCCGTTTCGCCCGTCTATTATAAGGATGATACGGTCAGCGATACGGTACTGGCAAATATCGAAAAGGTTTTCTCCGAACTGCGGTCCGTCCGGGAACTGGGACAGCAGATCCGTTCCTCCTGGACAACCCGGACCGGTACCTTTACCGATGATGACTATGCACAGGCGCAGAAGCTCCTCAGTGTCATCACGCTTTCCAATTATCAGCTGCAGACGCTGATGCGGACCGATGAATCGGATTTTGAATCCCTTTACCGCAGTCTGACCAGCGCCGCCAGAACCGCCCTGGTATCCACCATCACGGAGGGACAGCTGGGGGATGCCATCAGCAACATTCAGCAGATTGTGGCATACAATACCCGGACAGACCTGTGGTATAATGTCGCCATTCCGCTCCTCCGGGGAACCCTTCAGCCGAATATGCTCATCGACCAGCAGGTCACCGAGGAGAACCGGCAGAAGGCACGGGATGCAGTGGAACCGACGGTCTATAAAAAAGATCAGAACGTGGTCGTCAAAGGGGACCGCGTCACCACGGAAAAGTACGCGGTTCTGGATGCCCTTGGTCTTCTGGCCGGAAAGAAAACCGATTATTTCCTCTATATCAGCTCATCCGTGCTGATTCTTTCTTTCCTGGCACTGACCTATCTCTATATTTACCTGTTTATCCCCAAAATTTTCCAGGATGCCAAAAGTGCGCTGGTCATGAGCATCTCGCTCATTCTGACCCTGGTCCTGTGTATCCTGATGGGAATGTACATTGACCTTTCCACCATGCCGATGCTGCTGGCCGCCATGCTGGTGGTCAATCTGCTGGGAGCGCGTGAGGCCTATGCGGTCAATTTCCTTCTTTCGCTCATTCTGACTTTTGTCACCATGAAGCGCTCGGATTTTGAAACCTCACAGATGCTGGGGGTTCTGCTGGCCAGCACACTGGGCGGAATTCTGGTGATTTTCCTGATGCGCCGAAACAGCACACGCATCTTTGTCATTATCGACGGTCTGATCGCCGGCTTCTTCCAGCTGATCCTGCTGGCCTGTGTCCTGACGCTCAGCTCAAGCGATACAAGCGATGTCTTTGCCCGGTCCATGTGGGTGATCATGGGCGCACTGTTTTCCGCCATTGTCTGCATCGGCCTGCAGTCCGTCTTTGAAAGCCTGTTTAACCTGACCACGCCTTCCAAGCTGATTGAGCTCTCCAGTCCCAGCCAGCCGCTTCTCAAGCGGCTCATGATTGAAACGCCGGGCACCTATCATCATTCCATGGTCGTTGCCAATCTGGCAGAGGCCGCGGCGGAAGCGGTCGGCGCCAATGCGCTTCTTTGCCGGGTAGGCGCGTATTATCATGATATCGGCAAGCTGATCCGGCCCATGTATTTCAAGGAAAACCAGATGGGGGAAAATCCCCATGATCATACGGATCCGCGGGTCTCAACCGCCATTCTGACCGAGCATACCCTTGACGGGGTTGAACTGGCGAAAAAGCATCATCTGCCGGAACCCATTATCGACATGATTCGTCAGCATCACGGAGATACGCCGGTCATGTACTTTTATGCCAAGGCAGTCCAGCAGTACGGGGAGGAAAATGTCGATATTGCCGAATTCCGCTATGCCGGTCCGAAACCGCAGACCGCTGAAGCCGGCATTCTCATGATGGCCGATACCGTTGAGGCGGCGGTCCGCTCCATTCCGGAACCGACCCATGAGAAGATCTCGGAAATGATCCGCAAGCTGATCCGCGGAAAGATGGAAGACGGACAGCTGGATGACTGTCCGCTGACCTTCAGGGATATCGGCCGGATCACCTTTGCCTTTGAGACCGTCCTCCAGGGCGTGTTCCATGAACGTATTGAATATCCGGACCTGAACAAAATCCGCGACAGATCGCGCAGAAAGAAATAACAGACGGTGCAGAAATGATCATTCTTGAAATTGAGGACAGCCGGCATTTTCTCCGGGAGGAGGATGAGGAGCTGATGCGGCGGTGTGCGGAGTCAGCGCTTGCCGTCGAGGGCCTGGCCCTGCCGGTAGTGGTATACTGCCGGATCACAGATGACCGGGAGATTCAGGTGATAAACCGGGAACAGCGGGAAACAGACCGTTCCACCGATGTTCTTTCCTTCCCGAGCGTTGCCTATCCCACGGGACAGACCGCCCGGAACGCCCGGGCGCTGCTTGAGGCAGAGTATGATCCGGAAATGAACGCCTTCTTTCTGGGGGATATCATTCTTTCCCATGAACATGTGGTAGCGCAGGCACAGGAATACGGACATTCCCTCAGCCGGGAAACCGGCTATCTGCTGACCCATGCCATGTTTCATCTGATGGGATATGACCACATGAACGACCATGACCGGATGGTCATGCGTGCCCATGAAAAGGCTGCCATGAATGCAGTCGGTCTTTTTCGAGAGGAGGAAAACAGATTGACAGATGAGGAACTGATCACGCTGGCCTATGAAGCGCGTGAATTTGCCTATGCTCCTTATTCGGAATACAAAGTCGGCGCTGCGCTGCTGTGTGAGGATGGCCGCGTGTTCAAAGGCTGCAATATCGAGAATGCGGCCTATCCGAATACCTACTGTGCCGAGCGCACGGCACTGGTCAAGGCAGTCAGCGAGGGGGCCCGGAAGTTTACCAAGCTGGCGATTACCGCCAGCGGTTCGACGCCCTATCCCTGTGGTGCATGCCGTCAGTCCCTGTATGAATTTGCACCGGATCTTGAAATCCTGATTGCCTGGGATGGAAATGTCATCCATACCTCCCTCCCGGAATTGCTGCCCTGCGGCTTTGGACCCTCATCACTTGGAAAGTAAGAAAGGATCTGTCATAAATGGATAAGGACGGGAA
>ODAI011725581.1_pt1 | contig 33893 bp, 40 predicted proteins | sample 1539321 | NCBI WGS metagenome assembly ODAI01 (sample SAMN02144231, study PRJEB22623) | gut metagenome | biome: sheep rumen | host: Ovis aries | place: New Zealand
AAATGTCTGGAGACAAAATATCAGCAAACCAAGTAATGGCTTCACTACTGACCGAAGGACGAGCGAAGCGATCACTACTTAACTTCTAAACTACAAAGAAGTTGAGCGAATGCAAAACTTGAATAAGTGATAATGGTTCAGAAAAACAAAGCGCAGATATAACAGGAAATGGAAAAAGCCTTGACACTCTTTGAGTTAAACTCTCTGGTTCGTGAAACCATCGAAACCACCATGACGCGTGAGTATTGGGTGGAAGTGGAGTTGTCGGATGTGCGTGAAGTGAGAGGCCATTGTTATATGCAGTTGGTTCAGTTTGATGTGGAGGATGGGCTTCGAGGACTTTCCGCAGAGAAAAAACTCGTTGCACAGGCTTCTGCCAAATGCTGGAAATCGCAATGGACGATGATCCGCCCGCATTTCGAGCGTGTTACGGGTCAGCAATTACATGCAGGTTTGAAAGTGTTGATGAAGGTATATGCCCAGTTCCATGAGAACTACGGATTCTCTTGGATAGTAACCGACATCGATCCAGCCTATACAATGGGTGACATAGCGCGCAAACGGCAGGAGATTATCCGCACGCTGAAAGAGGAGGGAGTATTTGATTTGAACAAAGAACTGCCCTTGCCACTGTTTGCGCAGCGCATAGCGGTGGTGAGCAGCGCACAGGCAGCGGGCTATGGCGATTTTGTTAACCAGTTGAATTCTAATGAGTATGGCTTCAGGTTCCACACTCAGTTGTTCCCGGCAGTGATGCAGGGCGATCAGGTGGAGCCGAGCGTGATAGCCGCTTTGGACAGTATCAACCAGCATTTAGACTGTTTTGACTGCGTAGTAATTATCCGTGGCGGCGGTGCAGTGGCTGATTTGTCGGGCTTCGACACGCTCTTGCTGGCAGAAAACGTGGCTAATTTCCCCCTTCCTGTGATTACGGGCATCGGTCACGAGCGTGACGAAAGCATTCTCGATATGGTTTCTCACACACGGGTGAAGACTCCTACGGCGGCAGCAGCCTTTCTGATATCCCACTTGAAAGAGGTTCTGGATGCCCTCAACGACGCTCAAGGAAGGCTGGCGCAGTGTGTTCAGCAGAAATTATCTGTGTATAGTCTGCGGCTGTCAGCACTTCAAGAGGCCATTCCTAGATTGTTTCCAGTCATCAAAGCACGTCAGGAAGCGCGTATCGATGCGCTCACACATCGTCTCTGCGAGAGAATTAACGAGAAAATACAAGAAGACAGGAGCCTTCTTGCTACATCCGGGCAGCGACTTCCTATGATTGCTGACCGACTGCTGCTGCAAGAGAACCATCGGCTGGAGATATTGGCGGAGAAGGTGAGGAGCCATGATCCCAGCCTATTGCTCAAACGCGGCTATAGCATCACGCTAAAGGATGGCAAGGCGGTGAAAAACGCCGCGCAATTACGTCCGGGCGACGAGATAGAAACCCAGTTGTCAGAAGGAATAATCAAATCTATTGTAAAATGAATAAGGAAATAAAGTATGAAGAAGCATTCGCCCAACTGCAGGAAATCGTGCGGAAGTTGGAGAACGACGAATGCGGAATAGACGAAATCGCTGTGCATCTCAAGAATGCACAGCGACTTATCAAATTCTGTAAGGACAAACTGACCAAGACAGAAGCGGAGATTCAGAAAATCAAGTCAGAACAAGACTAATCGGCTTATTAGAAATAAAGTCCGAATGAGAGCGACTTGAACTCTGGGCCGCGATCCTTTTTGAATACCGACATCGGTGAGTATTTGCCATAGATGCCTATGCCATTCCAGTGGAAAATGGCCATCAAGTCAACGTTGAAGACGCGATAGTCGATGTCTTTCTTGCTGATGTCATACTCGGTGTCGTCAAGTGTGTAACTGTAGTTGAGGCGTCCAAAGAAGTTGAGGTTCAACTGTGCACCAACAGAGATACTCGTTTTCTTGCCCAATTGCCGGTTGAAAAGCAGAGGCATAATGAAGGCTACTTCGTGGAATCTGGAATTGCGGTTGTCGGCATTTGTCTCGAATTGGCCCAGACCAACTACGCCGTTGGCATCTTTCACGAACATTGTGCGATTGTCTTTCAGCCCAAAGTTGTGCCATCCGAATCCTGCACCGATAGAGTAGGTCTGCTTGGCATGCTTCGGGCGATAATTGTATTGCAATACAGTAAAGTCGATATTCCAGGAATTGAACGGTGCAAACTTGTAGCCCTCGGGTACATCTATTGGAACATTTACGCCAACGGCTACGTCCATTGACCAGCGGTCGTAGTCGCGCTCTGACAATGTGATTCCGTTTTTGCTTTCTTTCTCATCTCCGTCAGCACCGGTAAGTGTAGCGGAATTGGCCGGAATGGCAACAGCCATCAGTGCCGCAAATAATAACTTTTTCATACTCATTCTTTTTGGTTGTTATCGTACTAAATAGTGTCTAATGCTTAGAAACTCTCTTAATTTGTCGTAAATGTGTTTGACTTCATACGGTTTTTCGGCCACAAAGTTACGAACAAATTTCCATATTGCCGAATTATTCAATATGTTTTCATCAGATAAAACCCCAGGAGCACCCCGCCGTAAAACTGCATTTATGTGTTTTCCCCGTTTTTTTTTCATTTGTTGAAGAATAAACACTTCTATTTTGACGAGCAGCGATAAATTTTATTTGATTTTTTTGCATAGCAGCAATATTTTCACTAATTTTGCAGATACTAAGGCAACATTTAAACATAGTCAAAATGAAAAATTTAGATTGGTCAAGTCTGTCATTCGGCTATAGGCCTACAGACTACAACGTACGTTGTTATTATCGCGATGGTAAATGGGGTGAAATTGAGGTATGCTCAGACGAGTATATCAAATTGCACATGGCAGCCACATGCTTGCATTACGGCCAGGAGGCTTTCGAAGGACTGAAGGCTTACAGGTGTCCCGACGGAAAAGTGCGCTTGTTCCGCGTTGAAGAGAATGCTGCGCGCCTGCAGAGCACATGCCGTGGCATCATGATGCCTGAGGTGCCGACAGAACTGTTCGTGGAAATGGCTAAGAAAGTGGTGCGCTTGAATCAGGAGTGGATACCTACTTACGAGAGCGGGGCAACCCTTTATCTGCGTCCGTTACTGATCGGAACGAGTGCTCAGGTGGGTGTTCATCCTTCAAAGGAGTATTTGTTCCTGATCTTTGTAACTCCCGTGGGACCATACTTCAAGGGTGGTTTCTCAAGCAATCCCTACGTCATTATCCGCGACTTTGACCGTTCAGCACCGCTCGGAACAGGTAAATACAAGGTGGGCGGCAACTATGCAGCCAGTCTGTTTGCCAATAATCTGGCTCATGAAAAGGGATATGCCTGCGAGTTCTATCTCGATGCCAAGGAGAAGAAATATATGGACGAGTGTGGTGCCGCCAACTTCTTCGGTATCAAGAACAACACCTATGTCACTCCGAAATCAACAAGTATCTTGCCAAGTATCACGAACAAGAGTCTGATGCAGGTGGCAGAAGACCTGGGCATGAAGGTGGAACGCCGCCCGATACCTGAGGAAGAACTGGAGACATTCGAAGAGGCTGGTGCATGCGGAACGGCTGCCGTGATCAGTCCTATCTCATATATCGACGACCTGGACACTGGAAAGCGTTTTGACTTTGGCGAGAAACCGGGTCCGATGTCCAAGAAACTGTATGACACTTTGCGTGGCATTCAGTATGGCACAATAGAGGACAAGCACGGCTGGACAACTGTCGTGATAGAATAATCATTAACATATCATCATTCAGAAACATGGATTCAATACAAGGTTACAAGAACAGAGCGCTTGCATCGCTTGAGGGCAAGTGGGTGAATGGCGCAGTTGCTACGCTCATATCACTTTTGATTGCAGGGGTAATTGCCCCCACGGTATCGCCTGCGATGGGTGAGGTTGGCAGTTCTGTGTTCAGTGGTGTTTGGCAATTAATTACCCTTCCTCTGCTGTGGGGAGAGACAGTTTATTTCCTTCTTCTCATCCGCCAGGAAGACATTCGCTACGAAAGACTCTTCGACGGCTATAAGGATTTCGTGCGTATTTTCCTTGCCAAGTTCCTGATAGGTATTTGCGTGTTTGTCGGAATCATCCTTTTCATCGTGCCGGGCGTGATTATCGCTCTGATGTTATCGATGACGGATTATATCTTGAAAGACAATCCGGAGATCAGTTGCACAGATGCCATGAAGCAGAGTGCTGCCATGATGAAAGGCCACAAGGCGCAATTGTTCTGGCTCGAACTGAGTTTCATCGGATGGGCTATCTTGTGCCTCTTGACATTGGGTATTGGATTCCTGTTCCTGGCGCCTTATTTTGACAGTGCTGTCGCTCACTTTTATGAAGACTTGAAAGCAGAAAGTGCTTTAGAGAATGAGTAAAGGAAAACTGGCGAAATTCGCCGATATGGAGCGTTACGAGAATGTGTTCCAGTACCCTTTTTCGGTAATGGAGCACATTCCTTTTACCATGCAGGGCCGGTGGCATGAGATGTATTTCCACAATCAGAACCCCATTGTGCTCGAGTTAGGATGCGGCAAAGGCGAGTATACTGTGGAACTGGCCAAACTCTATCCGGATATTAACTTCATCGGAGTAGACATCAAGGGGGCCAGAATGTGGACCGGAGCCACGCAGGCACTGAAGGAAGGGCTGAAAAACGTGGCATTCCTGCGCACGAACATCGAGATTATCGATCGCTTCTTTGCGGCCGATGAAGTGCAGGAAATATGGCTCACGTTCAGCGATCCCCAGATGAAGAATCCCCGAAAGCGGCTCACCAGCACGTTCTTCATGGAGCGCTATCGCCGTTTTCTGGCCGATGGCGGCATCATTCATCTGAAAACCGACAGCAATTTCCTGTTCACATATACTTCTTTTATGGTTGAAAAGAACCAGTTGCCGCTGCTTTTCCGTACCGAGGATTTGTATCACACGCAGGGCCTTGACCCGGATACGCAGAAAATATTATCTATTCAGACCTATTATGAAAGCATGTGGATTGAGCGCGGACTGAACATTAAATACATGAAGTTTGCGCTTCCGCACAAGGGAATGCTGGAAGAGCCCGACGTGGAAATCCCTCTTGACGACTATCGCAGTTACCGGCGCGACAAGAGAAGTTCCAAGACGACAGCCAAATGAGAGAGAACTGAGCAAACGAAACGAGCGGCCTGCCAACATGCAAAGGTCGCTCGTTTCGTTTATTCACTTCGGTCTTCGTGGACAGATTGTTCTGTTATCTTATTTCAGAGATAATCTTCATCAACGTTTCCTTGGCATCGCCCAGTTCCAGGAACACACCGTTCTCACGGGTGTAGAGCGGATTCTCGACCCCTGCATATCCGGGCTTCAAGTCGTAGTTGCAGATAATCACCTGCGGTGCGGCATCTACGTTGAGCACGGGCATGCCGTAGATGGGCGTTCCCTCGGCATTGCGTGCAGCGGGATTCAGCACGTCGTTGGCTCCAATCACTACCACTGCGTCGGCATTGGCGAAGTCATCGTTGATCTGCTCCATCTCGAAGAGTTTCTCGTATGGCACATCAGCCTCTGCCAGCAATACGTTCATGTGGCCGGGCATGCGTCCTGCCACGGGGTGAATGGCAAATCGAACCTCTGCACCGCGCTGTTCCAGCAGGTCGGCAAGTTGCTTCACCTGATGCTGTGCCTGTGCCAATGCCATTCCATACCCAGGAACGATGATCACATTCTTTGCTTCGCTGAGCACTTTACCGGGCGTCGCTTCCTCGGCGGCAGCGTTTCCGTCTTTCTGTTCATGCTCTTCGATAATCTCTCCGAGGTTTTTTACTCTTGCTTCCAGATCCTTTACAATGTCTTCCAGATGCTTTATTTTTTCTTCAAGTATCATAACTCGTTGTTCTAATTGTTTTTGATATTCGTTTGTATTGTCTTGGTTCTCTTGTAGTGATGCTGCCTCTTGCTTCTTTTCGCCGGCATGTTTTTTCTTGGCGAGTGCCCCTCCCATGAGAATGCTCATCAGGCTTCGGTTCATGGCGCGGCACATAATCTGTGTAAGCAGAAGGCCGGATGCACCGACAATACCGCCTACGGCAACCAGGAAAATGTCGCTGATGGCCATACCGGCAATGGCTCCGGCAACGCCCGAAAGCGAATTGAGCAGTGAGATGGTGATGGGCATGTCAGCGCCGCCCACACGTACTGAAAAGTATAAACCAAAAAGCGTTGAGGCAATCACTGTGGCAAGCGTCAGCATCAGCATTTCTTGACTGCCGTCAGCCTTTACTCCGCACAGTACACAACAGAGTGTAATCACCAGGAAGATGGCAGTGAGCAGCGAATGCCATGGCCACATGATGGGCTTCTGTGGCAGCATCCTGTGCAACTTGCCCGCTGCTACGAGGCTTCCTGTCAGTGTAATCATACCCACGGCTACTGCCAACAACGATGTCAATTGAACAAATGGCTCGTAGCCGTTGCTATGGATTTCGGTCAATTGTTCTGAACTGAAACCGATGCCAGTGGCCGAAAGGGCGCCAACCAAGGCAGATGCACCGCCTCCGAGACCGTTGAACAGGGCAACGGTTTGCGGCATCTGAATCATTTTCACCCGTTTTGCCATGGTTCCACCAATCAGGGCACCGATGATGATAGATGGGTAAATGGTCCACGCTGTGGCAACACCGCTGAAATAGAGTGTGGCAATAATGCCCAGCAGCATGGCAAGAGCGGAGAGCAGATTGCCGTTTACTGCCGTTTTCACTTTGCTCATCATGGAAATGCCAGAGAGCACTATCAGCGACAAAACAATGCTGATGATAATCTGAATGGTATTCATAGCCTCTGGTTATTTCTTCTTGTTGAACATCCTGAGCATACGGTGAGTGACACCGAATCCTCCAAATACGTTGATAGTGGCCAGCACAATGGCAATGCAACCAATAGCCTGGACCACGAACCACGTATCACTAAACAGGGCGTAACCTGTTGCGGTGATGGCACCGACAATGGTTACGCCTGAAAGAGCATTCATTCCCGACATGAGCGGTGTGTGCAAAAGGCTCGGCACATTCTTGATGATGAAATAGCCGGCAACCGTACAAACCACGAATACGGCAATGAGTATGAATGGATGAATCATATCAATTCATTCGTTTTTGATTAGGCAAGCCCCATGGCTTCGCGAGCACCAACGTGAACCAGTTCACCGTCGATACATACTAGACTCTTGGCAATGACTTCGTCGGTACGGTCAAGAACCACCTTACCGTCTTTGACGAGATACTTCACAAGATTATAGAGGTTGTTGGCAAACATCCATGTAGAACTTGTAGGAAGCATGCCCGGAATGTTCTTTACACCCATCAATGTAACACCATATTTCTTCTCAATACCGCCGGCAGGTGTCAATTCGCAGTTACCGCCCTGGTCGATAGAGATGTCCACGATGACAGAACCGCGCTTCATACCCTTCACCATCTCCTCGGTAATGATGATTGGAGCCACCTTGCCAGGGATCAGTGCCGAGCAGAAAACGATGTCCATCTGCTGAATGGTCTCTTTCAGTTTCTCGCGTTCCACAATCAGAACATCGTCAGGAAGGCGTTTTGCATAGCCGCCTTCGCCTACGGCCAGTTCTGCGGGCACACCTGTTTCGGTGATTTTTGCACCAAGACTGCCTGCATTTTCAGCAGCCATCGGACGGATATCTGCGGCATAAGTGATGGCACCCAGTCGCTTGGCTGTTGCCAAAGCCTGCAAACCGGCAACACCCACACCGATAACCATCACCTTGGCAGGCTCAATGCGGCCTACAGCGGTGAACATCTGGGGCATGAAAGTGGTGAGATGGTCGGCTGCCATGATGATTCCTTTATATCCTGCACATGTACTCATGGAGGTGAGAGCATCGAGATTCTGAGCGCGAGAGATACGAGGTATACCGTCAAGAGTAATAGCGGTAACGCCCTGCTTGGTGAGTTTCTTCACCATTTCGTGGTTCACGGGAGATGCCGGGTGAATGAATGTGATGAGCAACTGGCCTTTGTGCATCATCTCTACTTCGTGCTTGCCCAGTTTCTCATTGAAAAGCGGTTCCTTCACCTTAAGAATCATTTCTGCATTTTCATAGATTGTCTCTGGACCGTCAACCATTTTGGCACCTGCCTTAACATAGTCTTCGTCATGATAGAGCGCTCCGTCACCGGCACTTTTCTCTACCCATACTTCAAAACCATCGTTAACGAACTTGCCTACTGTTTCAGGCGTTGCTGCTACACGAGCCTCGTCGTGCATGATTTCCTTTGGAATACCAATAATCATGATGTTAAATTGTTTAGGTTAAACTTGTTATTAAATCTGTGGCAAATATACAGATTTTTATCAATACATGGTTCATGTTTTGTAACTTTTATTAGTTGATTAACATCTTTTTAACCATTTATGAAACGCAATGCTTTACAAATTGTATTATTTGCCTTACAAATGAATGGGAAATATGGCTTTGACACCAATGTTTCTTCCCATATTGAAAACACCCATCCTGTCGGTTATCGGATTTGTTTCTGCATATTTCAGTCGGCTGAGGTGGTTCTGGTAGGCGCGATTGAAGATATTGTTGGCAAAAACGTAGATGGATGCCACCTTATGTCTATGGTTTAAGATGTCTGTTCCAGCATTGATGTTGAACAAGGTGTATGAGGGCGTGGCCGTCTCTGTATCGTAAGCGGCATAGAAATGGTCTTGTCTGAGGTTGCAATCCATCTCGATGCTCGCAAACGTATTGTTCAGCAGTTTGCCGTCGCGGATAAAGTCGTAGCGCAAGGTGGAAATCCATCGTGGTGCCGGTGTGAATGGCAGGTATTTTTGCTCTTCGGCTTGATGAAGTTGTATGCTGTTGACGTATGAAAAGGTGTTTTCAAAGTGCAGAGGTTCCACCGGGTGTATGTCAATCATTGCTTCGGCTCCGAAGATTCTGGCATCGCCCGATTTGTATTTGAACGAGGGGATGCCGTCATAATACACGCCCACCTGCTTCTCAGCAAAGATATAGTTGTCTATGTGATTGGCAAAGCAGGCCAGTTGGGCTGAAACAACGGCCGAGGAGTAGTCGATTCCGGCATCAAACTGCCAACTGAACTCTGCCTGCAGGTCTTGGTTGCCTATCTCATACCTCAGTGTTCCTTCGTGTTCGCCGTTGCTGCCCAGTTCGCTCATGTTGGGTGCTCGGAAGCCTCTTGACAGGTTCAGGCGGACGTTCATCCTGTCATTGATGTTCCTGATGGCGCCAATGCTCCCTGTCAGTCCATTGAAATTGCGCGAAAAACGGCTGAAACGCATCTCGCCGTCATCCATCTGCTCATGGCTGTTGAGATGTCTGTTGTCGTATCTGATACCTGCACTCACGTGCCATTTACCCAAATCGCGGCATGTCGTGGCAAAAACGCCGATGTCAAACAGATGATAGGCTGGTATGAGAAACTCATCTCCGAGGTTTTCTGATTTCTGATACATTCCGTTTATGCCGAAAGCGCTCTTCCATCCATTCCATTCGGCCGACTGGTAATGTATGTCATAGTTCACGCTATGTAGTCTAAAATGCAGTCCGCTCTCGGTTTTGCTCTCTTCAAACTCCTCACGGCTGTTCTGCTGATAGCCAAGCAGCAGTTTCAGACTGCCGTCTCCGATATACAGGGAGTTATCCCAGACGGCCTTGTAATGCTTCACTTGCTGGAAAGGCAGCATCTTTCCGTAAGACTTTCTCTTTCCTTCGTATAGCAGATTGCCGGTGTTTTCGTCGCGTTCTCCTTCCACAATGCCGGGAGTGAGGTGGTAATACGAGAGTTTCAGATGAGAGAATCCCCAGTTGCGGTTCATGCCGAGCAGTCCGGAAAGTGCCTTTTCGCGGAAACGGCTGTTGCTCACATACCCATCGTATTTGTTCTTATAGTCGTGGGCCATTTTGTCGCTCCAGCGCCAGTTCCATACAAATCCGCTCTTGTTTCCTTCAAAATTCAGGGTATAGGCAAACAGCCCGTTGTTCGTCTGGTACTCCGTGGCTGCCTCTCCGGCCATTGTTCCCTTGGGCAGAATAGGCTCGTCGTGGAATATCAGCACACCTGCCATGGCATCAGAGCCGTATACCAGACTGGCAGGACCTTTCAGTATCTCTACCGAGTGCACACTTTGGCCGTCCACTTCGATGCCGTGTTCATCGCCCCATTGCTGTCCTTCCTGGCGGATACCGTTGTTGACAACCAATATCCGGTTGTATCCCAAGCCGCGTATCACGGGCTTTGAGATGCCGCTGCCTGTGGTGATTTGCGCCACTCCCGGTTGTTTGGCAATGGCATCGATGATGTTTGTCGACGGAGTGGCTTGCAGTTCGCGCGATGTGACAATGCTCACCGGCGACGGCGAGTTCTTCATCAGTTCCGTTCCGGTCAGTCCTGTCACCACCACTTCGTTGATGGTGGCGTTGGCCTCTTCCATTACGAAGTCCATCTTCTCTGTTGTTCTCAGGTTGACATTGCGTACAATGGTTTGATGACCTACGTAACTCACTTGTATCGTGGTCTGTATAGCGGGCAGCCCGCTTATGTAGTATTCTCCTTTTTCGTTGCTGATGGTTCCCTCTCTGAGTTCTGGGAAATAGATACTTACTCCAATAAGCGGAGCATTGTCTATCTTGTCGGTCACTTTTCCCGACAATGATGCCTTGCCTGTCTTGGTGGCAGCCATTGATATAGCGCTGACACAAAGCAGCAAAGCGATGATATTTATTCTTTTCATTGCTTTTACTTCCTTGTTAAATATAAATAATGTGGTTGCTGTTGGGTGATAGCGGTCTGTGACTGTATCACGAAACACATTGAGATTTATGCAAGGAATGTGGGCGGTGCGCGTAGTGAGATGCAAGACGTTTCGCGCTTCAGAATGCCTACCGTAGCGGTGGCGAAAACCGTCTTGCGCATGATTTGCAGCACGTTGACAACTGTCAACGAAGGCAGCAGATAGGGGATGATGCCCAGTTGGCACAGCAGACACTCGTCAACCGATAGCGATTGTGATGATAAATGCCCGTCATGCGGTACATGATGAACGCATTCCACACAGGCGTCTTCATCCATTGCATCATCATGGTGACAATGCAAAGAAACGGCGATGAGCATGGTGATGAACACCGCCAATAGTATTTGGGCATATCGTTGCCTGCGCTTATTGAGTGCCATTGCTGTTTTATAGACAATGCAAAAATACGAATTTCTTTTCTTTGATAAAGGTTCCTTTTTTGATTTTTAATGATTTATAACTTTATTGTGCTGAAAAAATATGCAGGATTTCTCGCCATCCAACAGCATGCGGGTAATCTGAAAAAACACGACAAAGTCCTGTTGCCGTTTTCCTTCAGAATAGAAATGGATTTCGGGCAAAACGGGCGAAGAAAACGCAAAAATATAAAGATTCTTTATCGCAACACACTTTTCGACATTCAAAACCTATGTTTTAACCCAGCAAAACCTATGTTTTCACTGCCCAATAACTATGGTTTTGCACCTCAAAAACTATGTTTTTGCAACCCAAAACCTATGCTTTTTTCAGCAGATATCTGATTTCTTCGTACATGAAAATTTTGTTTTTGCTACAATTGCTTGTTAATCAGAAACTTGCGAACAATGCCTCAAAACGCGCGAATTTCGCGCCAAATAGGCCGTCCGTGGTCAGCATCACCCGTATGAGAGCCCAAAATCAGGATTTTCCATGACAATTTCATGCCCAAGTATTGCTTGTTTCCGCTGTTTTCATTGTATATGACTTGCCGCCAACGAAACCGTCAGTGAACATCGCAATCATCGAAAAACCGATTCCATCATATTGTTATTTTTTCCGTTTTAGTTTCGCACTGTTCAAGAAAACCATTATCTTTGCAACCGAAAGAAAACCCTGTTTATATGATTGAAGATTATATCAAGTTGCCCACCGCATTCCCGTTAGGTGAGGCAGAACCATGGAAAATCATCGAAAACCTATGTGAGACGGTGAGCAGACTTATTGAGACGCTGGGCGATGAATATCATGTTGAGGATGGAGTGGCCATACACCATACGGCAGTGATTGGCCATAACGTCACAATTAAAGCCCCGGCCATTATTTCTGCCCATTGTTTCGTAGGTTCTAACTCATATTTGCGCAACGGGGTGTATCTCGCTCCGCATGCGAAAGTGGGCATCAGTTGTGAGGTGAAAACCTCTGTCATGCTCGAAGGAAGTGCCGTGGCACACTTTAATTTTATCGGCGACAGCATCATTGGCCATCAGGTAAACATTGAGGCGGGGGCTATTCTTGCCAATCATTACAATGAGCGCGAAGACGATACGGTTTATGTCTGTCACGAAGGGCAGCGCATTTGCACGCAATTATCTAAGTTCGGGTCTGTTGTGGGTGATGGTTGCCGCATCGGTGCCAATGCCGTTCTTTCTCCGGGAACATTGCTGAAGCCGCAGACAATAGTGAGGCGTTTGCAACTGATAGAGCAGGATCCGCAAATGTAAAGGAGTGTGCGATGCGCCGGTTTTCGCCCCGATGTATGCATCATTGGGGTGGGGGACAGGAGCATGAATGTGTTAATGACGTGCAGCACAGACTATGACCACAGGGTGTAATGATAGGGTGCTAATCAAATGATAAAGAACGTGATGAAAACGAAAAACAGATGGTTACCTGCCATTCTCATTGGCGGAATCTTTACTATTGCCTTGTTGACTCCGCGTTATGTCAACGGGCAGGGTCGGGAAAACCGGCAGGATTGTTGGGTTGGTCAGGGTGTGAATGGATATGGCAAAGGCGATGTTGCCGTACAAGGTGAGGTCGTTCCCAAGGAACCTGACTATGCAGATGCCTCGCAGTGGTATGCGTTGAAGCACGACGGGAAGGCGGACATTTTCTATATTATCTCTACCGAAACGGGGGATTATCCGCTCAGTGACAGCACAATATGCCACTTTGCCGATACATACACCGACATTTTGCGCACTCCCATGACAAGTGAAATGGAAGGCGTATGCGAGTTGCTCAGCGGCCAGTTGAACTTTTATTCGCCTTATTACCGACAATGTTCGCTCCAATCGTTTACAAACGACAGTTTGACGGCAGCCCGCTTGCCGCTTGCCACCCATGATGTGAGGCGGGCTTTCGCCTATTATCTGGAAAACGAGAACAAGAACCGGCCGTTCATTCTTGCCGGTTATAGTCAGGGAGCGATGATTGCATTGGAGTTAATGCGCGAGATGGATGATGCAACCTATAGCCGCATGGTGGCTGCATATATCATTGGTGCCTCTGTTCCGCAACAGATGCTCAACGAATGTCCCCGTGTGCGTGCTGCTCAAGGCGCTCATGATACAGGCGTTACAATCTGTTACAATTCTGTGCGCGATACTTCTTGTGCTGTCTTTTCACACAGCGCGTTGTGCATAAACCCAGTAAACTGGTGCACTGACGACACTCCGGCCGTGTTGAATACCGAGCCCTCGCCGCTCATACCCATCGACCAGCAGCAGAAAGACCATCTCACCGTTACGCTCGATCCACTTAGCAACCTCTTGTTGGTAAGCGGTTTCACTGCCAGTGACTACATTCTGCCACTCATCGGCAAGGACGGCAACTATCATTCGCGTGAGATTTGGCTTTATCGCAATCAGTTGCGCGAAAACATGCAACAACGCGTCCACTGCTATTTGTCGTCGCACGAATAGCAGGAGCACTTTATGATGAATGTGTTTTGAGTATTTCTATGCGTCAGCAAACACCTTACCGTCATCGAGGGTAATCTGCATCTTGGTATACTCGCAGTGGAAATCGTGTTGCAATCGGTCGAGATAGCGGGCGCTTTCCCACTTACACATGGGCAAATCATGAAGCAGATAGTTTCCACAAGCCTCGGGGCGCGTGGCAGGAACCTCTGTCTGAGTGAGAATCCACTCGAGGCATTCGATGGTAAGACTGCGCATATCCTCAACGGTATACGTGCCTGTCATGATGATATACATACCTGTGAGACAGCCCATAGGACCCACATAGACCACGTCGTCCTTCACCTTGCTGTTGCGAAACCATGTGGCCATGAGGTGCTCCATGCTGTGTATGGCGGCAGGAGCCATTGCCGGTTCTTTGTTCGGTTCGGTTATGCGCAGGTCGAAAGTGGTGAATCCTTTATCTTCGCGTGACACATAAATGCCTGGTTTCAGACATGTATGGTTGATGGTGAAACTTTGTATGACTTCCATAATTACATGATATATTCTTGTGCAAAGTTAAATAATAAATCCTAAAGCGCAAAACTATTTCACGATTTCCTTTATCCAACAGTTGTCATATATCGTTGATACATTTCCTTGACGATGGCTTTTATCTTGTCCCTGAACGACTGCGGCTGGAGCACTTCAAAGTCCTCGCGATGCGATAGGATTTCTTGCTCAAAGTCGAATGTCGGTTTCAGGTCGTACTCAAAGATGGAGTATTCGGCTGTGGTGGATGTTTCTTGTTGGGAATGGTGTAGAGGAAGGGAGCGCAGGTACTTCACTTGGCTGCTCGCCACTTTAATGACGATATGTTCGCAGGGGTGGTATTTACATGCCAGATGACAAAGATTCATTTCTTAGATTAAAGGATAATTCACAAGAGATTGTAACTGCTTTTGGTTCAGATATTGAATGGAATTATGGCAGTAAAAAGGCTTCTTCTGTATGTGTTAGTAGAGAATGTAATGATTTTGAGAGTGTGGATTCTCAGAATGGTCTTTTTGAATGGATGTGCAAAACTGCATTAACATGGAAGCGTTTCATGAAAGAGTATTGTCGAGATATGAGCAGGTTCTTTCAGAATATAGATGAAATGGAAATTACAAGAAATGGCAAGCGTATGCGTTGGAATGAAGAAAAGAGATCATTCGTGGAATTTGAAGATGGTGAAGTGAATAATTAGTTTCACTGCGCAACGTTCTGCCCGCATCGCCCATTGACAGGGAGTGTGAGAAGACAAGATATCGAAGTTGCACCTTTGGGGCATATCATAATAGTATAAATCCTCATTTTTAGGGATACATAATACCATTTTTATTAACTTCCTAATCAAATTCCTTTTTTTCAGAATTATTTGTATCTTTGCCCACAAATCAATCAGATATGAAGCAAACGATAGATACTTACAGACTCACGAGTATGGAAGAACCTACTGACGAGGTGCTTTCGCAGTTGATGAAAGAAGCGGCAGAAGAGGCCAAGCGTACAAACGACGAGACTACAGCCCGGTATTTCGAACAACTGAAAGTAGACACTCAGAATCTCTGTGCAGCATGGCAGTAAATGAACACAAGCCTGTCCTTATTGTAATTGCCGGACCTAATGGGTCTGGCAAGACGACTATCACCACAAAGATTCTGCATCATCAGTGGATGGATAATGCAGTCTATATTATCCAGACCAGATAGCAAAAGACAAATTTGGCGATTGGAACTCAGCAGAGGCAGTCTTGCAATCGGTGAAATATTGTGAGGCTTTGCGAGAACAATGCCTTGTCGAACGGAAAAGTCTTATTTTTGAGACCGTTCTCTCTGCCACAGACAAACTTCTTTTCATTCGTAGGGCAAAAGAGGCTGACTTTTTTGTTCGCATTTTCTTTGTCTCGACCAGTCATCCCTCCATCAATGCATCACGCATTGCTCAGCGTGTGATGAAGGGCGGTCACGATGTGCCAATTACCAAAATCATATCTCGTTACTTCAAGTCTATTGCCAATTGCAAGGTTGCCTCGCAACTGGCTGACCGCACATACATCAACGACAACTCTGTTGATGGGCAGGAAGCACAATTGCTTTTTCGCTTTGTGGATGGCAATCTATTCAAACAATATGTTGAAGAAATCCCAGAATGGGTTGCAGAAATAGCAGAACAAACAACGAGGTGACTATAATCAGTCAAAGCATACTAATCTATAATGAATAATTAAATTTACACTGGCGACGTGGTGAAAGCCACGATGACAACCAATGTGGCAGTTCCCTCTTCGGGCGGAAGAAGTCGTGCCAAAGTGTTCAGCGGCAAGCCTAATGATGGTTTTACATCCATTATTGGCGTGAACAGTTTTGCCGACAGGCACGATGATTACTACTACATTCTTGACAATAGCCCCGTCGCCATGAAATATACAACGAGCGTGAGAGTGATTGGCAACGTCTTTTATGACTTGGATCGCAACAATCCGACGGTGGATATACGTGAACGTTGCGCCATGTTAGCCTTTCCTTATAGGATTAATGTGCGCAACCTTCATATCAAAATGGCTCATGCTCCCTATTACGTGAAGACTACATGACAGGAAAAGGCGCTCCATATTCTGACTGGAGAAACGAATTACGACGAACTGCCTATAGATATACTATGAAAGAATACCCATGGGTATATCCTTATGTTGTTGTTTTTATCTGTACTTTGTACAAGCATACGTGGCGCTCAATACCACTTCAAATGATGTTCTTTGCAGTAGTCAATAGCGGGCTGATAGCCTTGGAAGGTGGCTTTGTGAATCCATTTCAATCCTTTGCGCTCGTCTTGAGGAACGCCAGTGCCTGTCATGAGAAACCATCCGGTGGCAAACTGGGCCTGGGCATCGCCACCATTGGCTGCTAATTCATACCAGAAGACACATTCTTCGAGACTTTTCTCCACGCCGTCGCCATTCCAATAGGCGGCTCCAACGTTCTTTTGGCTAAGAATATGTCCTTGGAATGCTGCTTCACGATACCAGAGGAATGCTTTATGGTGATCCATATTGACACCATTACCAAGATAATAGGCATTGGCAACATTCACCTGCGACTGCATGTCGCCCATACCAGCGGCTTTCATGTACCATTCGAAGGCCTGTTCAGCATTCTGATGCACGCCTTTGCCGTGATAATAGCACTCTCCGACATTGAAGCAGCCATAGACATCACCCTGTTCTGCTGCTTTCATATACCATTCGAATGCAGTTTCAAGGTTCACATTGACACCCGTGCCACGCTCATAGCAGACACCCAGGTTGTTCATCGCCTTGGTGTCGCCTTCATAGGCTTTCACTCGGTAGGCATCAGCCTTGTTTCGTTCCTTGGGCATTTGGCATTCGTTAAATTGGGTATATCCAGATAAAACCTATTCTTTCTTCTCCAAGTAATCAAACAAGTTGATGGTTCCTGTTTCGTTTTCGATGTTGAGAGACGGGACAGACTCTACCATTCTTGTAGTGCCACTTGTCTTGTCAACATAAAAATATACAAACGAACTTGTATAACTACGGAATATCACCTTGTATTCTGATTCCGTCTCATCTCCCATTGCTACATACATGATGGAGGGATTCTCTTCTGCAGGACTCCAGTCATACTCCTTGTGGCAATAATTGTTTACTCCTTCATAAGCCATTTCTGCTGTTATCTTGCTCTCTGAGGCGTTGGCTTTGTCGGTATCTGTGCCTTCAGGATTATTCGGCTTTTGCTTGTCGTCAGCGGTTCTCACGGTGTCTCGCATCTCTGTTTGCGAGGGCATTGGCAACTCAGTCTTGCTTTTACTACATGAACATAAAAGCATGACTACTAATACGAATGAATAAACGATATATTTCATAATTGCGATTCTTGTTCTATGTTGTGTTCCAGTCATGTTCGTTGGAGTTGTTTATATCAATATTTCACTTGGTGCATTAGTCTGCAGAACGCCTTATTTCTGTTGGCTGACGAGTTTTATTTCCTTATCTGCGTATTTCTTGTCGATGATGATGGCAGACATAGGCTGAGTGCTGTATGATTGTTTTTCGCCTGTTTTCACCTCGTAAGTATAAACGAGCGAGTCTCCTTTTTCTTCAACCCTCACAGGTGTGATTTCTGTATCGATGTCCGTTATGGGGAGAACAACGGCCAAGACAAACTGCTTGTTGAAGTCAATCTCAGTGGGTTTCCCGTTTTCGCCCATCAGCGTGGCCATGCCAAAGAGCCGACTGAAATCCTTTTCTGTGGTGATTATCGGATTTGCAGGAATCTCCTGTCCGTTGTTGAAGAAATAGTTCTTGGCTATTTCAAAGGCCACTTCATTGCTTATTCTGCTACCCTCTGCTGCTGAGGGGGCCGTCTTTTTGTTGACGCATGCTGCCAGTGCCAACACGGCCGCCAATGCGAATAATACCTTTTTCATTGTTGTCTTCATAAATCGTTTTATAGTCAGCCGTAGTCATTCCACTCACCAATCATACGACCAGCCGTTGCTCCACTTCCTCATGGTTGACACCTTTCATGTGAGTGCTACATAGTGGAAATTGCTGCAAAAGTAGTCATTTTTGATTAATTCTGTAGATTATTATGCGTTTTCAGCGAAAAATTAGCATATTTTGAGTAACTTTGTGCCAGAATTTAGGATAGTTATATAAAAATAGAAAAGGAGGCTGATGATGGCACATATCTGTGAAAACTGTAAGTTCCGGGCGCATTATGACAAGCATCCCAATTCACTATTAGGCAAGTTCTGGCGTTGGCACATTAACTTCTGTCTGGGTTGGAAGTCTTATTTTACCCGTCAAAGTGAGGAGAAAAAGGCCGAACTAAGGTCAAAATACAATTTTTCAAAGTATTAATCTTATGGCATATACAGGACGATTCGGGCAGATTTCCGAGCAGAGTTCGCCTGCCAGCGACCTTTCAGATGACTTTCGGCGCGAAGAACTGATCAGAATGATAGAGCGATCTGTGAAGAACCTGACACTTCAGGAACTTGAAGCACTCTATTATGATATGAGTACGAAGAATTACATAAACGAACAATACTAATCACAAAAAAAGACTAAGCGGCATGGGAACAGATAGTTTTTGTTTGATTCACATGCTTGGCAGAAGGTGAAAGCAAAATTAGAGGAATGACGGATTATGATTCTATCTGGCACATTCAGGACGAAATCAGGACGGTGGTGAATGCTGTCTTGGGCGAGTGCATTTGGAATTTGAACTATCATAAGCACCGGATGGCAATAGAATTGGAACTGACCATGCCTTTGGAAGAGGATGATGCTGATATGCTTATGAGTCAGTTCCCTGTTGCGGCTGACTATGACGGTGTAGGCTCGAAAGGAACAAAGTTTGTGTTCTTTCTTTGAAATGAGCATGTTAAGACAAATGCATTCTGTTTTTTTGAATAGGGCGCATTCTTGTTATGATGTGTCGTTGGGTCTTGGCTTTTTCATTGGGATGTAACAAGAGGTGGCTTTTTTGATACAATCTATGTAGGTTTTCTCATGAGAAAACAGTAACTTTGCGCAAAGAAATTACGAATGATTAAGTATTGAAGATGGTATCTTACAAGAATTTGTTATTAATGGCTCTGTGCATGACGACTTCCGTCGTTGTGGCACAGGAACCTGTCACCTGGGAAATCGGGCAGGTTTGCACTCAAGTAGAATTCTTTACACCCTCGATTGTTCATGTGCAGAGGTATCTTAAAGGCTGTCAGCCAAACGGTGAAAGTCTGGTGGTGACGGCTCGGCCCGAACAGGTGGATGTGATAAAGAAGGGAAACACGCTCATGAGCGATGTGCTTTTGGTGAAGGTGGATCCCCGCACTGGGGCGGTGTCGTTCTCTACCCGTCAGGGAAAAACTTTGCTTCGGGAGAAGGAAGTGGCATTTGAACCTCGCAAGGAAGGACCGGATGCCGGTGCTTTCCGGGTGACAGAGACCTTTGTGTTGGACAAGGAAGAGCCCATCTATGGATTAGGAACGATTCAAGACGGACGATTGAACCGTCGCGGAACGCACAAGTTGATGGAGCAGTCGAACCTGGAGGATTTCCAGAACGTGGTGCAAAGCATCAAAGGGTGGGGCCTTTACTGGGATAACTACTCGCGTACGCAGTTTGATGATGACGCGCAGGGCATGCGATTGTCATCAGAAGTGGGCATGTCAGCCGACTATTACCTGATGTATGGAGGATCGGCTGACGGAGTAATTGCGCAGATGCGCCATCTGTCAGGACAGGTGCCGATGTTTCCGTTGTGGACTTTTGGTTACTGGCAGTCGAAAGAGAGATATAAGAGCAGTAAGGAATTGTTGGATGTGGTAGACCGGTATCGTGCGCTGCAGGTGCCTCTTGACGGTATCATTCAGGATTGGCAGTATTGGGGTTCCAACTACTTATGGAATGCCATGGACTTCCTTTCAGAGGAGTTTTCCGATGGAAAACAAATGGTGGAGAAAGCACATAAGAAGAACGCACACCTGATGATTTCGGTATGGGCGAGTTTCGGTCCGCAAACCAAAGCCTACAGGGAACTCAACGAAAAAGGACTGCTCTTTGATTTCCAGACGTGGCCGCAGAGCGGACTGTCGCATATCTGGCCGCCCCGAATGGACTATCCTTCGGGGGTGCGTGTCTATGATGCCTTCAGCGATGAGGCTCGTGATATCTATTGGAAAAATCTAAAGACCCTCTTTGACTATGGTATTGATGCATGGTGGATGGACTCTACCGATCCTGATTTCTTTAATCCGACAGATGCCGACTACGACCATCGGGTAGGCGAGGGGATAGGTACCTGGCGAGGCTTCCGCAATGCCTTCCCACTGGAGACGGTAAAAGGTGTCTATGAGAACCAGCGTGCGCTTTCTGATTTGTCAAAGGAAACGGGGAAGGAGAAGCGGGTGTTCATCATGACACGAAGCGCTTTTGCCGGACAGCAGCGTTATGGCTCCAACATGTGGAGCGGCGATGTGGCCTCTTCGTGGGATATGCTCCGAAAGCAGATTCCTGCCGGCCTGAACTTCTCATTGACAGGCAATCCCAATTTCAATACCGACATCGGGGGCTTCTTCTGTGGCAGTTACAATACCCAAGGGTCAGGTTCCGCTCCTCGTAACCCTCAGTATCAGGAGTTGTATGTGCGTTGGATGCAGTATGGCCTGTTCTGTCCGGTGTTTCGTAGCCATGGTGCTGACGCGCCAAGAGAAATCTACCAGTTTGGCAAGAAGGGCGAACCTGTGTATGATGCCATTGAGAAAATGATTCGTCTGCGCTATCGTCTTATACCTTATATATATAGTACCGCCTGGCAGGTAACAAGTCATAACGAGAGTTACCTGCGCCCATTGTTCAGTGACTTCCCACAAGACAAGCGGGTGTGGAACACTACCGACGAACTGATGTTCGGCAGAAGCATCTTGGCGGCTCCTATCGTGGAAGCCCAGTATACAGAAGAGAAGATTATCAAAGTGGATGCGATGACGGGATGGGATCGCAAAGAATCATCCACTCAGAACACGCAGACGGCCATAGACTGGAGCCAAACAAAGCGTGCCAAGAAATACTTGCCGAAGGGTTGCGAGTGGTATGACTTCTGGACTGGCAGGCGTTTCAAGGGCGGACAGGATGTGGTCTTGCAAACCACTATCGACCAAGTGCCGATGTTTGTTCGTGCTGGTAGCATCCTGCCTTTAGGTCCTGAGATGCAATATGTGGGCGAAAAGGCGTGGGATTGCTTGGAAATACGACTCTATCCAGGGGCAGATGCCTCGTTCACCCTGTATGAGGACGAGGGGGATAACTATCATTATGAAAAGGGAATCTATTCAACCATCACTTTCCGTTGGAACGAGCGTACCCGGCTTTTCACCGTCGGTGAGCAACAAGGTGGTTATCCCGGCATGCTGACAAGTCGTCGGTTCGTCGTGGTGACACCAGATGGCAGTCAGCAGGTGATTGACTATAATGGAAAAGAAACGACAGTGACAATCAAATGAAACGGATATTATTCTTTGTGGCAATTCTCGCCTGCACGGTCATTCAGGCAAAGACGGTTCCCTTTGGAAGGGGACAACTGACAATCAGAAAAGTGGCCAGGAACGCCATACGTATTCAATATGCAGAGCAGCCGGTGAGCAATGATCTGCCCGATTGGCTCTATGTGAAACACGATGAGGTGGACGGCGAGGTGGATGCAGTGATAGATTCAGAGCGTCAAACGGTCTCTATCGTCGACCGTCAGGGCAGACTGGTGGTCACCGCCACTCGTCATCTGTTAGAGAATGGTGTGGCAACACTGGTGCTGACGTCTCCGTCGGATGAGCATCTCTATGGATTGGGGCAGTTCCAAGATGGTAATCATAACGTGAGAGGCCTTTCCCGGCGACTGACACAGGTAAACACGCAAATCGCCATACCGATGCTTCTTTCCAGCAAAGGCTACGGCCTGTTGTGGAACAACTACGGTCTCACGGAGTTTAACCCTGCCGACCAGCAGGTAATGCTCAGCAAGGTGAAAGGTGTGGGCAATTGCGAGGTGGTGAATATAACTACCACGGAAGGTGGCAAGAAAGAAGTTCGCGAGAGGAATATCTATGAGGCGAAGATGGTGGTACCAGAGGAAGGAGACTATTCCTTGCTGTTGGATGTAGGGCAGAAAATGGCACGCCGCCATCATTTGATGATTGATGGAACAACCGTTATCGACTTGCAGAATCTCTGGCTGCCGCCAACCACCTCGACCATTGTTCATCTGAAAAGAGGAGCGCATACGCTGAAAGCGGAGTTGTCGAATGGAGATCATCCCGTTGTACATTATAAAAAGGTGACCAACAAAACGGTTTTCCGCTCTCCTGTGGCACATGCTGTTGACTATACCGTCATGGTGGGCACGGCCGATGAGGTGATTGCCACCTATCGCGACCTGACAGGCGAGGCTCCGCTGATGCCCCGATGGGCAACAGGGTATATTCATTGTCGGGAGCGTTTCCATTCTCAAGAAGAGATTTTGCAGACCGCTGAACGTTTCCAGAAGGAGCAGATGCCGCTGGATGTGCTGGTTCAGGACTGGCAGTATTGGGGCAAGCACGGCTGGAACTCGATGGTGTTTGATGAGGATCAATACCCAGATCCCAAACAGATGATGCATGAACTGCACCAACAGGGCATCCGGCTGATGCTCAGTGTATGGTCGAAGATTGACAAGAACGCCGAAGTGGGGAAGCGGATGGAGCAGGAGGGACACTACATTCCGGGTACCGACTGGATTGATTTCTTCTCACCTGATGCCGCAAAAGCCTACTGGCAGAACTTCAGCACACGTCTGCTGCCGTTGGGAATAGATGCCTGGTGGCAGGATGCAACAGAGCCGGAGAATGATGATTTGGTAGGTCGACGGGTGAATAGAGGACTGTGGTCGGGTGAGCAGGTAAGGAATGTCTATCCGCTTTTAGTCAACAAGACCGTGTATGAAGGACTGCGGAAAGACCAGCCCCATAAACGTCCGATGATATTAACCCGTTGCGGCTTCCCCGGAATCCAGCGTTATGGCTCTGCTCTTTGGTCGGGAGATGTGGGTAATGACTGGGATTCGTTCCGCCGGCAAATCACTGCCGGACTGGGAATGCAGTCGGCTGGTATCCCTTGGTGGACCTATGATGCCGGTGGTTTCTTCCGTCCTGCCGACCAGTATACGAATGCTGATTACATTGAGCGGATGCTGCGCTGGATTGAGACATCTGTTTATCTGCCGTTGATGCGTGTTCATGGCTATATGAGCAATACCGAACCGTGGAACTATGGCGAAGAGGCAAAGGGCATCATCAGGCAATGTCTGAACGAGCGCTATCAGTTGCAGCCGTATGTCTATAGTCATGCGGTGGATGTTTCTTTCCAAGGATCAACGCTGATGCGCCCCTTGGTATTCGATTTCTCCGATGATGATACGGCTCTGGAACAGAATTATGAGTATATGTTCGGCAAGTCACTGCTGGTAAGTCCTGTCGTTGAGGCCAAGGCAAAACAGTGGAGCACTTACCTGCCACGTCATGCGGCAGGGTGGTACGACTATCACACAGGCAAGTATTATCAAGGAGGAAAGTCGATCATTGCCGACGTGGGGATTGACAGAATCCCCGTCTACGTCCGTGGTGGCAGCATTCTGCCTCTCGCCATAGACCCCATTACCGCTTCTCGCACCCTCCATACGCCTTTGGAAATCCGTATATATCCTGGTGCCGACGCTACGTTCACGCTCTACGAGGATGACGGGTGGAGCAATGATTATGAGCATGGAGCCTGTTCGCGCATCACGTTCCGATGGGACGACGCTCATCAGCGGCTTGTCGTGGATGACCGTAAGGGTTCTTTTGCTGGTATGCCTGTCTCGCGATGCTTTAAGATTCTGATGGTGAATGGTAAACAACAGACCGTGAACTACGAGGGAAAACGCCTTGCGATTGACTTCTCTGATCGCTACCGATAGGGTTTCAGTGCTGCCATGCTCGACAATCCTTTGCCGGTTTTTTAAGATTCTTCCCTCGTTTCTTTGTGGTTAGCACACTTATTTGTATTTTTGCACCACGAACAATTTAAAGTGATCGAATATGAGAAGACTAATGATTGTATGCATGTTGCTGGCTGCGATGACCGTTGCGGCCCAAGGGAACGGACATGTCACACGGAAAGAGGCAAAGAAATGGCTGAAGATGGGAACGTGGCGCAACGGATTCACAGCGGCGAGTCCTGATAAAACTGTGAATCTTGTGGAGTTCTACAGGCAGTATCAGCGAAATCCCGAACAGTGGAATGCCCTTTTCCACTGGTTGGCCACTACCGACTTGCTGTCTATTCCCAAAGGTAAGCATCCGATAGAGGGCACATCGCTTGTTGCCAGTGTGGAGGACAGTGAGAACCAGCCTTTGGAGAAACGGCGCTCAGAGAGCCATCGGCAGAAGATAGATTTCCAGTATGTGGTGAGTGGCACGGAAGGTTTTGCCACGCTCGATCATTCCTCCAGCATTCCCAATTGTGAATATGATGCGAAGAAAGATGTGATACACTACGATTATGAACCATCCAAGACTCATTTCTTTAATAGCAAGGAGGGGCGTTTCGTGATTTTCTTCCCTGACGATTGGCATATCGCAAAGATTGCAACAAAGAAGGATAACCAGCAGATTCGCGTGATTGTCATCAAGGTGGATTACCGCTGATGAGTAACTTATGTTGAAATATCATATAAGAATTGTGAAATGGACTATCTTCCGAAAGACGCTGCCATCCTGGTTTCGAGCATCAACATGCTTCTCAGAGACGAAGAATTTGACAGCCTTGAATCACTGTGCTACGCTTTCAGCAGAGAGCCGCAGGAGATAAAGGACTATCTGCTGGGCGAAGGCTATGTGTGGAGTGAGCAGCAGAAACAGTTCAGACCCATAGGCTACGACGCATGATAACACGCGACAGCATAGAGACGGCATATAGTTTCCTGCATCAGAAGCGGAACGTGTATATACATTCTTCCCTCAACTGGCAGAAGGATGATATTGAATACGCCATCGCGTCATTCGTCGATGACATGAATGGAGAATTGTATGATTCCATTTCAGGTGGCATGCCAGACTTTCTGAAAGACCACACGCGGTTTAAAGAAGATATAACCCAAGCAGTAGAACGATTAGAAGAAATGCTATAATGGAACAATTTGAAGAACAATTGCACAAGGACTTGCATCAGTTCCTTCTTTCAATGAAAGAGGTGGACGACCGTTTGCCAGAATGTCCTGATGTAGAAGATAAGTGGGAAGATATTGTCAAAGCCTACATTCCCGACGGCATCAGAGAGTTTCAGAACTTTCCGTCGGCTTCTCTTGGTTGGATGATGTACATCGGCATGGCCGTTGCCAGGATGTGGGACATAGAATGGGAAATCTATTCCCAACTACCTGACCTGTATGCCTATATCAGAGACAAACGGGGCTATGACAATATGGATGAGTATATCCGCGAGGAAATCCTTTTGCTGAAGGGCGCTGACTATATCGTGTTGGAGAATGTCATTGGTGAGTGTGCCTCACGTGTCTATAACGCTCTGATGCACCAACGGTATGAGCCAGGCACCAAAGAGGCCTTCAACGGATATATTGCCTGTCTGCACCAACTCTATCTGATGGGAGCAGCCATGCAACTAAAAATGATGGGGTATCACATGGAAAAGATGTGATCTTTTGCATATTTCTCCATATTCTTCTGATACATTTTTTTCTTGTCCTTGGTTTTGCTGGTTGACTCTATAAGTATGAAATAAAGGAGAATTGTGAAAAAGATTCTCCTTTATTTGGAAGACTCATGATTTCTTTTTATTTTTGCAAATGATTTCTGACCGAAGCCCGCCAATGGGAGGGTGGCGTGAGGATTTCTATATATAAGAAGGCGTTACTTGACGCTTTGTGCTTGACGCATCGGAATCTGGCAGTTCCAAAGTAGTAGTCAAACATCAAAGCAACAATGACGCCCATGGATGTGTATGATTCGGCATGTCTTTGCACAAACCCGTTCTGGGCTAATGCAATAATCGCCGCTTGTATACATATCGGCGTGGGCTTCGGCGTTGCTCGTTCAACTACTAGGGCGATGCCAGAGCCTCGATGCGTGGGACGGGTAACAGGTATGATTCCCACGCTCTTTTTGTATATATACAATGATGGTTTTTTGCTGCCAGAATGGGAGTCAATGGCGATAATTACTACTGACCGATGTATATATTCTTTAACTCTCGCGATGAACTCCAACGGATTGATGTTTCCAAGATTGTGTATTTTGAGGCCGATGGCAACTACACCGATATTGTGATGGTGAATAAATTGCGTGCAGCGGTGTGTATGAATTTGGGAGAGATGGAGAAGATGCTTGCCTCGCAGTTGGGAGAAACAAGTAAAACATTTATGCGTATTGGCAAACGATTTATAATCAATATGCATTACGTCTATCACATTAATGTGTTGAAGCAGTATCTGATTATGTCAGATTATGATCATTTTGCCTTTCAGATAAGCATCTCGAAAGAGGCATTAAAAAAGATGAAGGAACTGATGCATGAAACAAAAATATAGAAAGGATGGAAATACTGGTAGGAAGAGATGAAAGCACCCGTCGTTTGATGCTCTCAGTGAATGGTCAGCCAATGGTTTTCGGTAGAACAGCCGATGTCCCCGTCACTGTTGCCAAGTCGCATTGTATGATTGAGTCAACGAATGGTTCCGTTAGGATAAGGAATCTCGACATGAATCATGATACTTTTGTTAATGGTCATTCGGTTGAGGTAAAGCAAATCATGCATGGCGACCTATTGTCCTTAGGTGATGACCGCTATCCCTTGGATTGGAGCCTCATCAATCAGGTCATTCCTCCTGTTGCCGATATCACCCATTTGCAGAAAGTATGGCGTGATTTCGATACGCACAGGATGGATCAGCAGATTGCTGATCGTAAGTTCGGCAGTCTTCGTTCTGCAACAGGAATCATCACCATGGCCGCGATAGCACTGAGTATGATGACGGGTCGTCAGAGTTTCTGGTATGTTGTGCTTTATGCTTTTGCCATCCTTGTTTCCTTAGCCTTCACCATCAAGGCCTATCGTGATGCCTCTTCTGTGCCGCAGAAGATGAAAGAGTTGGAAAGACAGTTTCAGCAAGATTATGTTTGTCCGCACTGCGGACATTTCTTAGGGAACCAGTCGTATGTCGTTTTGTCGCAAAATCCTTGTTGCCCATATTGTAAATCAAAATTCATACATTAATCCTACCATTTCATGGAATATGAAAGAAAAATGATTGCAGGTTGGAATTATTTACTGATATTTGCAACAGAATTCAAAATAAGTTGAACTAAAAAATGATAATTATGACAGCAAAACAATCTTGGAAACCAGTAACGATTGGTGGCGTAACTGGTATTTTAATGGGCGCAGGTGCAATGTATGCAGCCAAAACATACGTTCCCCAAGAGGAAGAAAGTGCAGGACTGGCTGATGATACCGTTCAGGCAGTGAAAGAGGCTGGGAATCACGATGACATGTCTTTTGGTGAGGCTTTCCAGACTGCACGTGCCGAGGTGGGGCCAGGTGGTGTGTTCCGTTGGCATGGGAACATCTACAATACCTATACTGAAAAAGAGTGGAATGAACTCTCGCATACCGATAAGGAGACTCTTGTTGCCCGAGTAGGTGCCGAGGTGAGTCCTGCCGACATTAATACGGAGCAGGTTGCACAGGCATCTGTTGCCGTAGATGAAACCGTTGACGAGGCCAGAACTGAGGAAGTAGACAATGATGGTGCAGTTGATGTTGCATCTGTCTCAACAGTTGACACACAGGAAGATGCTGCTCAGGTAGATGGGCAGGTTCAGACTACTGATTCCGAAACTGTCAGTGATAATGATGTCCGAGTTGTGGGCTTTGGTCATGTGCCAACGCCAAACGGTCAGTATGTTGCGGTTGAAGAATTGGATGTCAATGGTCAGCGAGTTGCAGTGATAGACGTGGATGACGATGGTGTGGGAGATATAGCCATGTCGGATATTAACCATAATCAGCAAGCCGACGCAGGAGAAATTATTGATCTCCATACCGGCGAACCCATTTCGTTTACCAATACGGTAGAGGACGATGCAATGTATGCCGGTGATGACACCGAAGCATTGCCAGATGTAGATACCACCTTATTATAATAATAGCAGAGCGATGGAAGAACTACGTATTCAATGTCCGTCATGCGGCATTGTTCTTGATGTCAGGAATTCCAAGAATGAGGACGTGAAGCGCATTACCTGTCCTCATTGCAGAAAGCATCTTGCCATCACCTTCCATGAGCCATCTCAGCAGGAGAAAGAGCCAGTGAGAACACTCTATTATGGCGAAGCGGCTTATTCCTTGAAAGAAGGTGACAACACAATCGGTAAGAAGGATCCATCCTCTACGGCTGGCATTCAGATTGCCACAGGTGATTCCACCATGTGTCTAAGCCATGCTTGTGTAAAGGTTGTCCGTCTTTCGAATGGTAAATATAAGTATGTCGTTTTTCCTTTACAGCAGGAGTTTCCTGTCCTTGTCGGTAATAATCCTTTGAGTGAAGGTGATGAGGTTGTATTGGAATTAGGTGAGGAATTACAGTTAGGGGAAACAGTATTGATTTTAAGATAAGGAAAATGAAACAACGGGTGATTATGCTTTTTTCTTTGTTCTTCGGTTTGTCATGCCTTGCTTTCGCACAAGCCAATTTCCCATTGCCCAAGGTTGCCCAGCAAACAAAGGTCAGGAAAGAGGAACGCGGAAAGAAACAGGAGGCGACAAAGAATCAGGAGAACAGGAAACCGTCAGAGACAGAATCCTCTCCAAATGAAAAGGGGAGCCATGCAACAGGTCTTCATCAGTTAGATGACTATCATCTGGAACTGAAGGCGCATGCCGGGAATGCTGAGGCCCAGTATCTGATGGGTCTTAGAAAGATCGCTCGTAATGATTCCGTTAACGAGGTGTTAGGCATCAACTGGATGAGAGCATCGCAATCCAATGGGTATTTGAAGGCGAGAAACTTCCTGAGAAACTATCGCCGGAAGTGGTAACAAGTAAGAACAATGAACATGGACAAAGTACAAACACTACAGGATCTGATACACCAGAGCGGTTCCTTACAGGAAGACATGGCGAGGGCTTATGTCCGTCAGATAGAAGCAGAGTTGACGGATATGTATCAGCAGCGGCATATCTGTCATTTGGATGTGCGACCAGCCATGATTATTATCAATGCAAGTGGAAAGGCTCATCTTGCGAGTTCTTCCTTGTGCCAAGCCTATTCAGAAGAAGGGGCTTCCATCGACCGTCGTGATCTCCAGGCAGTGTGTCAATACCTGTTGACAGGAAAGAAGGATGTGGAAAGAGATGCCGTTTGTGAAGAGCCAGTGCCAATACCAACAGAGTCTTTAAGTTACTCAGAGCAGACTGGTAAAAGATCCAATGCATCAGTATATCTGTTAAGTGTCATTGGTCTGGTGATGGCGGGGAGTCTTTTCTGTTATTTCTTTTTCCCCAGTGAAAAGCAACCGTCAAAGGTCGCGAAACTACAATATGCCGATTATGACTATCAGGGAGAGATTCTTGACGGGAAACCACACGGCGTGGGAACGGCTCGTTACCACGACGGTCGCTATTACCAGGGCGCGTTCTCTCAGGGTAAGCGCCAAGACCGTCATGCTCGTTTCGTCTATGCCGATGGGAACGTCTTCGAGGGAGTTTTTGCTGCAGATACCATACAGCAGGGTAGGGTGGATCTTGCTTCGAAGGAGTTCTATTTCACTGGCAGTTTCTCTCAGGGAAAACCCTATACCGGTTTCTGGTATAGGACGTCCGATAACAAAAAAGTGGAACAGGTGATTAAAGGAAAAGAAATCGTGTTATGACCAGTTTCAGACAACATATCGTTTTTATTATTTTATTGCTCCTGCCATCAGGAGCATGGGCAAAGATTACCTATCGCACTCAGGAACTGAATCGTTTGGCAACGGTGCTTTCCATCGAGGAGGGGTCTTTGAACGAAGGGTATAACCATCTTGTTGCCAAGGGCAGGGCGTTGAACGTCCGCGTCGTCAATGGAGTTGTGGACCATATTGGTCTGCATCTGTTTTCCGATGAAATCCGTGGATTGGATTCATCGCCCGTCTTTGATTTTCTGGAAAGGTACTTTCTTCAGTTACAGCATCCGCCAGTGGTGAAGACGGCTACTCACATGCTTCGTGACGACCAGTTCAAATTTGTGAGGGGTTCCTTGAACTCCGTGAATCTGCTTCGCCTTACTGATGGCTTCACATATAGTTATGACCGCTACCGCTATGTTGCGGCATGGAGCAGGGAAGGAAACACTATTCTTTCTGTATCTTTCCCTGTGGAGTTTGAACTGATGAGCGGGGAGAACAAGATTGAGGCTGAGAATCACCTGATGGCAGATATTCAGAACTCGCCGATACAGGAGAACATTGATGTGGTTAATGAGTCTCGCAACGAGACATATATCACGGGCGATTTCTCCAACCGTCTGTATTTCAAAGAAGGAATGCTGTTGTCAAGTGTCGGCCACCCTGTTGAGACTGCCGCAAATATCATGCTTTCACCCAATGCTCCTGGAGACTACCGCTTGCACATCACTCAGCGGATGTATGGTTTCAAGAAGAGTGTTTTCACCGTGTCGTTGCGTCAGTGGCTGTCGTTCTGTATGCTCCATGGCTGTGAACTTTACTTCGGAGTGGAGAACATCGATCCTCGTAAGGGAATAGAGGCCGTGGTGATTGCCGTGAACACCGCAGAGAACTATAACCATGTGCTCACGGTGATGATCCCCTTGAAGTCAATCGAACAGCAGGAGGGAACCCTAGATGCACAACTCTACCCCTATGTACCTACTCATAACGTGATGAATCTCTTCTCTACAGCATATAAGAAGTCTAACAAAAAGATCTTTGTGGATAAATGAAGAAGATAATAGTATCTATATTCCTGATGACCTTCTGTGTTTGTGGCTTTGCCATGGACGAGAAGATGGAGCAAGTCAACACCATCAAGAAAAGTCACGACTATCTCTATGGCGAGGCTACGATGAAGACCATTGCAGAGGCAGGGACTCTGGCTTTCGAACTGTTGCAAGTAGAAGTAGAAAGATGGCTTTCCTCTGCTGCTGTGGCTCCTTCCGTTGTCAGGACCTCCTCTGTTGTTGAGCCTCCATCTGATGTAGGGGAAAGCAAATCTCCATCTTATTCCCTTCATGATATAGCAGACACGCTTGTGCTTCGCCGTGCAGAGATGTACCGGGTGTTTGCCTTCGTCAAAAAAGATGCTCTCTTGTCTGGAAAGACCGAGCAGAATCAGCCATACCAGAAAAACGATTCGGTTGTGCGAAGTGTAACTCCTTACAAAATGCAGCGAGGAGAGTTGATGAGTAAGCAAACGGAGAAAGTAATCAGGAAATGGATGTCCTTGGACAATGAGGCAATCCAGCGTATTAAGAAGGCACGGACGTTCTTTGATCTGAGTAGCATCCTGCCACCGCTAAAGGAGCAGGGACTGATTACTGGTTACGGCAAATATGCCACGGTGGACCATCCTGAGGACTACTATCTGATTGTATATGACATAGCCGGGAATATCAAGGCCCTTTTGGAGCCAGGAGAGGAAAAACGCAGGAACCTGAATACTGGTGCCGATGATTCCCTTGACAACTACCGGGGATGCGGGGCCATTTGGTTCGCACTCCGATGATAACATAGTTTCGTTTTTGAGTGATAAAATTCAAAGTTTATAGTGATGAGAAAGTTTTTTATTTCATTGTGTTTCGCCCTTTTGGCATGCAACGCATCGCTGGCTTACAACCAAGTGCGACTTGTGATTAATGACGGTATGGATGATCCGAAACTCAAGGAGCGGATGGAGCATGCGGTGTCGGTGTTGATGACGGAAATCAACCGTTCACAAGAGAAGAATATCGACAGACTCAGTTTCTCGGATGCGTACATCATGAAGGATGCGACAGCAGAGATTAATAAGTTGTGGGAGAATGAGCACTTCCGTTGCGTGGAAGAGGAAGTGGTAGAGAAGTGTCTTACCACTTTCTCTGGCTATCAGGTTCGCGGCATTCCCTTGATAGTCAATGCGGCCACTGAGAATCAGGAGTTAGGCTATCAGGAGGCGGTAATCAGTTTCGACAAGAACGGTGTCATCACGAGTTTCTATTATACCATCAATCCCGAACTGTATTCTAAACTGCGCATGACGCAGTCGCAGAACAAGAAGTATGAAGTGACGGATATCAAGGAGCGTATGATGATTCTCGACTACGTGGAGCATTTCCGCACGTCGTATAACCAGAAGGACCTGAAATTCCTGCGGCAGGTGTTCTCTGACGATGCGCTGATCATCACAGGAAAGGTGGTGAAGGTGCGCAAGACGGAGGTGTTGCCCTCTGGCAACCGTGTCATCTATACCACACAAACCAAACAGCAGTATCTTGATAACTTGAGCAGGGCTTTCAAGGCTGCTGCCTATATCAAGGTAACTTTCGACGATGTGGTCATCGTGGAGCATCCCACCCTGAAGGGTGTATATGGTGTGACCGTTCATCAGAAGTGGAACACCAACCGCTATAGTGATGAGGGCTATGTGTTTATGATGTGGGACTTCCGCACCCCCGACATGCCACAGATTCATGTACGTACCTGGCAGCCTGACTATTTAGACAAAGCAAAAGGTGAGAAACTGAAGCCCACGGATGTGTTCTCTTTGGGTGATTTTGATTTGTAAAACAATATGAGAAAATATATCTTATCCCTCACGCTGCTGGCAATCCCTCTGTTTTCCTTCGCCTACGATGTTCAAGTCGACGGAATCTACTATAATCTGGATTCGTCAAATAAAACGGCGGAAGTGACGTATGAAAGCAGTAACTACATGTCCTACTCTGGTTCCGTAATAATACCGGAAAAGTTTACTTATAGTGGTGTGGAGTATACCGTGACTACTATCGGAGACAATGCTTTTCGTAAGTGCAACGGATTGACTTCCGTGACTATCCCCAGTTCTGTTACCACCATCGGAAATTATACGTTCTCTATCTGTAGTGGGCTTAAATCTTTAAAAGTGGAGAGTGGAAATACACGTTATGATTCTCGTAATAATTGCAACGCTATTATTGAAACAGCAAGTAACACTCTGATAGTAGGATGCCAGAATACCGTCATCCCCAACACTGTGACTTGTATAGGAGAAGATGCATTCTGGGGATGCAGCGGCCTGACCTCTGTGACCATCCCCAACTCCGTTACCACCATAGATAGATATGCCTTCTATGGCTGTATTTAGAGACCTCTAAACAACCATAAACAATGAAAAACACATAGAGATAAACCATTGTGTATCAACTACTTTTAGATTTTAACACTTTGAACTTGTTTTTTGGTGGTTCTCAAAAATCCGCTTACCTTTGCAACGCATTTCTACCGCGGAGAATTTTGAGGGCTTTTATTTTGCCATCTCGTGGACAG